>ENA-OYYK01001805-OYYK01001805.1-human-gut-metagenome-genome-assembly--contig:-NODE-1805-length-9519-cov-4.296598_pt1 | contig 9519 bp, 8 predicted proteins | sample MGYA00243247_ERZ653443 | MGnify/ENA primary metagenome ERZ653443 (study PRJEB26926, sample SAMN06165010) | human gut metagenome | biome: ENVO:00009003; feature: ENVO:2100002; material: ENVO:00002003... | reverse complement strand
TCTACACCCTAGAGTTCGTCGGCAGCGTCAGATGTGTATAAGAGACAGCTTTAACCGTCCCGTATGTCAGAACCGGCTCATTTTCCACACCATAGGTAATGGAATCCGGGATCAGGTCATTGCGTTTTAAAGCCTGCGTCAGCGTCAGAAGCTGCTTTAGCCGCTTCGAGCCGATCGGCAGCTTTTCATACTGCACTACTTTTTTACAGTCAATCCCAAGGATCTGCGGTGTATCCTCAATCACACGGTCAGACAATTCTGTCACAATCCCGTCTTTGTCGAAATAGACATTCTTATTGATCGAGGAGAGATACAGATATCCCATGATTCCTTTCTCATACACTTTGATATGCAGCGTCTGCGGATCTTTCAGGCTGATCTCCATCGTGTCCACAAACGGAACTTCACTGGTATTGACAAATTTATATTTCAGGAATACATACAGGGAATTCCAGGAATACTCATCGTTTAATACTGCTTTTTCAATCACTTTGGCATCGTAGAGTTTGTTTCCCTCCACCTCCACATTTTTTACTTTAAAAACAGTAAAAATAATCAGGACTGCCAGCGCAAGCACTATCAGGATTCCGAGTATTCCCTGCAGGATATTTTTTCTTTTTTTCTTTTTTCTTCGTTCTTCTTTAATCATGACAAACCTACTCGATCGTATCCAGACGGATGCCCTTCGACACGCTCAGCGCAAGCCCCATCTCTGCCATAAGGAATACAAGCGAGGTACCTCCGTAACTGATAAACGGCAGAATGACACCGGTATTCGGAATCGTATTGGTAACAACCGCAATATTTAAAACTACCTGAATCGCAATATGTGACATAATGCCCGTCACCAGAAGTGCCCCGTACAGATCCTTTGCATTATTGGCAATGACCATCATCCGCCAGAGCATCAGGACAAACAGAAGAATGACACAGACAGCTCCGAAAAGACCGAGTTCCTCACAGATAATGGAAAAAATCATATCATTCTGTGCCTCCGGCACATTGCCCAGCTTCTGCAGGCTCTGTCCGAGTCCTTTTCCAAACAGCTTGCCGGATCCGATTGCATAGAGTGCCTGCATGGTCTGATATCCCTTATCTCCCGCTGTCTCCGGATGTTTCCATGCCTCCACACGGTCACTCCGGTAAGACGCGATATTGATAAATGCGAAAATAAACAGCACCCCCAGCACGGCAACCACAAAAAACTCTTTGTACTTCGGACTTGCCACAAACAGCATACAGACAGCAATCCCAAGAATGATAATCGCCGTACTCAGGTTGTTTACCGCGACAAACAAAACAAGCGGCACCAGACGGATTCCTACTTTTGCCATGCTTGAAACCTTATCCAGCTGCTTGGGAATACGCTCGATCAGCATCGCCAGATAAATAATGATGGCAATCTTTGCAAGCTCCGATGGCTGAAAGCCGATCGGTCCGACCTGAATCCAGCGGGACTGTCCGTGGGAGCTTCGCGTCAGCCCCGGTACCTTTGCCAGAACGACAAGGCAAAACCCCAGGGCTCCCCAGTATGCCAGCCTTCCGAATTTTCTCCACACATGATAATCCTTCTTTGCAAAATAGAACATAAAAACAAGACCGATTGCGATATTTCGCGCCTGCAGTTTCAGATAATGTGCACTGTCCCCATATTTATTTGCTGATGTATACGAACTGGAACTGTAAAGCATCACCAGTCCAAAACATAATAGGAAAATAATGATAAACAACAGATTATAGTCAAAATATGTTGTTTTCTTTTCCCCACGTCTCCGTTTCGGCACGACTCACTACTCCTCTAATCCACGAACGATTTCTTTGAATATCCGTCCACGCTCCTCATAGTTCGGGAACATGCCCCAGCTGGCACATGCCGGTGAAAGCAGAACCGCATCCCCGGATACTGCATGGTCATAGCAGTAACGGATCGCTTCCTCAAAGGTCTCACAGCGCACGGTATCCATAAAACCATGCTTATGCGCACACACTTCAATCTTTTCTGCTGTCTGTCCGATCAGCACCAGTTTTTTTACTTTTCCGTCAAATGCATCAATCCACTCATCGTATGTGGACTGCTTATCATAACCGCCTCCGATCAGAAGCGTTGGACGGTTCATCGCACGGATTCCCTGAATAGCGGCATCCGGGTTGGTTCCCTTGGAATCGTTGTAAAAACGGACCCCTCTTTTTTCGGTCACATACTCGATCCGGTGTTCTACCGCCTGGAAACGCTTCAGCACCTCCACGATTTTCTCCATCGGCACTCCGAAATTCACACTCATGGCAGTTGCGGCCATGACATTTTCATAGTTATGTCGTCCCAGCAGATTCAGATCATTGACATTGATCACCTTCTCGGTGTTTCCGTCATGCGCATAAAAGATTTCCTCTCCGTCGAGATAAAATCCTTCAGCAAGTTTTCTTACACTGCTGAACCAGACCACATGCACCGGTGCGCTCTCTCCGAATGCCCGAAGCACCTCATCCTCATAATTAAGCACACAGACCTCATCCTTTGTCTGATTGGTGGTGATTGCCTCTTTGGTCTTAATATAACAATCCATGGTGTGATGACGGTTCAGATGATCCGGCGTAATATTTAAGATTGCGGATATTTGTGGATGGAACTCATGAATGGTTTCCAGCTGGAAACTGCTGATCTCTGCGACGGTTACGGTTTCATCCGTCATTGTGGCAGCCTCGGAAGTATACGGAATTCCGATATTTCCAACCACGCGCACATCCTTGAAATAATTTTTCATGATTTCTCCGGTCAATGCTGTCGTAGTGGTCTTTCCGTTTGTTCCGGTGATTGCAATCAGTCTGCCTTTTGCGAAAGAATATGCAAGTTCAATCTCGCCCCAGATGCAGACGTTCTGTGCACGCATCCGCTCTACGACCGGCAGATCCGTTGGGACGCCCGGACTTAAGACTGCTACATCAAATGCACGCAGCTGCTCATCCGTCAGCTCCCCAAAAAGCACCGGCATTCCTTTCAGTTTCGGTGCCTTTTCATATAACTTTTCTACATCCAGATCTTTGTTTCCATCATAGAGAACAGTTTCAATTTTTTTATCCAATAACAGTTCTGACGCAGCAATGCCGCTCTTTCCGGCTCCCACAACCAGAACCTTTTTTCCTTCAAGTTTCATTACGATCAACCTCCATCTTTGCGTATAATTACGATTATAAGGTATTTACTGCTCCAATTCAAGGTAAGGCAGTATGTTTTCGAAAATTTCCTTTGCCACAGGAGCCGCAATGGTACCGCCATAATAAATGCCGGAAGGGTTCCTTATGATCACAAGTACCAGAACTTTCGGATCATCCGCCGGTGCAAACCCCAGAAACGAGGAGATGTACTTATGTGCGGAACGGGGCAGGGTCTGTGAAGTGGCTGTTTTTCCGCCAATCTCATACCCCTCAATATATGCTTTGTTTCCGCCTCCCTCGGATACCACTTTTTCCAGCAAAAACCGCATTTTTTCCGACGTTTCCTCCCTGCAGATTCCCTCCTGCACCGGAAAATCAAACGTTTTTATTACTTTTTTGTCTCCATTCTCCACCTGCATTCCGATGTGCGGTGTCACGCGGTTTCCTCCATTAATAATAGAAGAAACGGTGGTTGTCAGCTGGATCGGTGTGATCTGAAATGACTGTCCGAATGAGATGGTTGCCAGTTCCACAAGCCCGATCTTTTCCCGCTTGTGCATGATGGTCGAAGCCTCTCCCGGCAGGTCAATCCCCGTTTTATGTAACAGACCGAACTGCTCAAAATAGTCATAAAAGTGATCGGCACCGATCCGAAGTCCCACATTGATAAACACGGGATTGCAGGAATTTTCGATTCCTTCCACAAAGCTTTCCGCTCCATGCCCGGTCGTTTTGTGACAGCGGATTCTGCGGTCCTCCACCACAATGTATCCCGGACAGTGAAACCGGTCTTCCAAAGAAACCACGCCTTCTTCCAGTGCTGCTGCCGCGGTAATCACCTTAAACGTTGATCCGGGCTCATACGTATCATTGATGCATTGGTTTCGCCACATCCGGTTACAGTATTCCTGCTCCTTTTTGGTACCCTCATACTCCTTATACTTCTCAATCAGCTGAAACGGCTCATTCAGATGAAATTCCGGATAATCCACCATTGCCATGACGGCTCCATCGGAAGGATTCATCACAATAATACTGACAGAATCCGCTTCTTTCTGAATATATGCTTTATTTGCCGCCTGCATGGCAAACATCTGAATATTTGCATCCAATGATGTGCGCAGATTATTTCCGGCAACAGGTTCTTTGCGTTCCTCTCCGATATTGTCAACTTCCACACCACGGGCATCCGTTGTCGTCAGAATCAGACCATCGGTTCCCTCCAGATATTTGTCGTACACACTTTCCAGTCCGATAATTCCCTGGTTATCCCCGCCGGTAAACCCCAGCACTTTTGAGGCAAGCGTATCGTATGGATAATTCCGTTTATAATCCTCATCCACTTTCACCCCTGCATAGCCATAGGCCAGAATCCGGTTTCCGGTTTCCTTATCGACATTACTTTTGATCTTCTCGAGAGACGAATATTTTTCTACCCGCTTACGGATCTTTTCTTCCGGAATTCCAAGCTCCTTTACGAGCATGGCAATGACCGCTTCCGGTTCCTTGATCTGGTTATGTATGACAGAAATGGTGCAGACTGATTTGTTATCTGCCAGTACTACACCATTTCGATCCAGAATTTTGCCTCTGGCGGCTTTTATTTTTCTTTCTCTCTGCTGCAGATCTTTTGCCTGCGTTTCATAATATTTTCCCTCAAAAAGCATAAGATAGACCAGACGCCCGCACAAAACCATCGACATCAGAACAACAGAAAAGAATATGATACATATTTTTCTGCGGTGATAGGTTTTATTCCACTCCATGAAAAACACCACGATCCTTTTCTTAAAGCATATGCACTGCAGAGCCTTTCTAAGAACTCTCTGTCTTTAGTTCTTCTTTTTCTTTTCATTTCTGGACTTGGTTCCGTTATGCTTTCCGGTATACTGTGAGCTGTCTTTTGACCCGGTAACATCATAGCCCTTGTTTACACCGGTCTTCTTTTCATCCGGATAAATATTCATATACGGAAGAACTTCTTCTAAGATCTCACGCGCAATGTTCTGCGCAAACACGCTGTGCGGCTGGTCTGCCACATTTGGTTCATTCACAACCACATAGATCAGTACCTGCGGATTGTCGTATGGGGCAAATCCCATAAATGAAACAAGATATTTTCCGTTTCCACGCGGAAACTTCTGTGCGGTTCCTGTTTTACCGCCCATAGAATATCCATCCACTTTTGCCGTATTTCCCGTACCTTCCTTTACGACACTCTGCAGATAATCCCGGATTTTATCGCTGGTACTCTGGGAAATGGTCTGTTTCACAGCTTTCGGTTCCACCGTGGAAATCGTATTTCCTGTCGAATCCGTGATTTTGGTTACCAGATGCGGCTGATAATAAGTTCCGCCATTGATCAGTGACGCAAATCCACTCACCATCTGGACCATCGTACAGTTATAGTTCTGTCCGAATGCATTGGTTGCCAGATCGATCGGTTTCATATCTTCCACCTGATACATCAAAGATGCGGTATTTGCCTCTCCCGGCAGATCAATTCCCGTTTTCTGTCCAAATCCATAGATGGACTGGTACTCTGTAAAATGATTCTTTCCGATTTTGTATGACATCTGCATGATGGCATCATTACAGGAATCCATAAGTGTCTTCCGGACGGTTTCTATTCCATGTCCGTAGCGCGCCACGCAGCGCACCTTCTGTCCATTAAAATCCTCGTACCCATCACAGTCAAATGTCATTTTATCTTTGATTGTTCCGGTTTCAAGTCCACACGCAACCGTAAAAGGTTTCTGTACAGATCCCGGCTCATACGTTGAGGATACACAAAAATTCTGCCATATCTCATTGAGTGCATCCATTTTGTCATCCTCAGACATGCGCTTGATCTGTTTTTTGGTGTACCATTTTCCCAGATCCCTCGGGTTATTCAGATCCACATTCGGATAATCTGCCATGGCAAGGATTTCTCCATTGTTTGGATTCATGACAATCGCTGCCGTATTGATACTTCCGGTTCCTTTATAATAGTTGTCCCGGTATTTTTCATTCCAGTCTTTGATTTTTTCTTCAACGATGGACTGGATATTTGCGTCGATGGATGTCACCAGCGTATCCCCGTCCTGTGCATCAATAACGGTCTTTTCAAAATCGCTGTCCGAGTCCAGATAACCGTACTCCCGCCCATTGATTCCGTTTAATGTACTGTTGTAATAATTCTCCAGTCCGGTTGTGCCGACATTCCCGGAAGAAGTAAAACCAATCACGGAAGAGGCTAAAGATCCAAACGGATAATTCCTCTGATATTCTTTTTCAAACCAGACACCCTTGATATCCGGGTTCACTTTGTTTCCCTTTTTGTCTATGGCATCCTGCAGTTCCACAAAAGGCTGTACTTCGTCATATGGTACTTTCTTGGCAAGTACAATATAGCGTTTATCCTTTTTCTCTTTTATAATTCTGCGGATCTCCGTTTCATCCAATTCCGGGAAACATTTCACCAGTGCTTCCACGGTCGGATCAACATACTCTTCTTTGTCATTGACAACGGTACAGTCTAAAATCACATTATAGACTGCCACACTGGTAGCAAGAACCGTACCGGAACGGTCGATGATTTCTCCCCTCTGGTACGGAATCGTTTTACTGTCATAAGACTGCATGGAAAGTACTTTTTTCTGATAGGTTTCCCCTTTCGTGTGTTCAATATAAGTCAATCTGCCGATCAGTCCACACAAAACAGCCAGAATAAGGGAAAACAATACCATCAGTTTTGTCCGCATCTTCCGGTTAAATTTCTGTGCCGGTCTTCTTCTCTTTCTTCTCACATCTGACTCCTGTTATTTGGATGGAATATCCTCATACTGATCCATGAAATTGCTGTTTTCCACGGTATAATATACCACCTGTTTTTCCGTTGGATATTTCATGCCAAGCTTTTTCATTGCCACTTTTTTGATATGTTCAAGGTCTGTTGAAGTTGTAAGATTTTTATAACGTGCATCATTGTCCGCGCGAAGATCTGCCAGCTGACTCTCCAGATTTGCCACATTTTTCATTCGTGTCGTCATCTGCGACTGCATTTGTACAAACAAAACGGCAGTCAGTGCAGTGATCACTACACATGCCGTAAGAAATACCACATAACCGCGGCTCATCTCCATCGCTCTCTGGCGATTCCTTCTCGCTGCATTTCTACGGTTTTTGCGGCGTCTTGCCTCTTCGATTTCTTTGCGTGTTCTCTGATTGTGCCGAACCGGTGTATCCAGTTCTCTCACGGTATTCCCGTTTACATAATAGTTTTTACTGCTCATAACGCTTCCCTGCTTTCCATTCCATCTTCCACACGCTCAAACACGCGTAATTTTGCACTCTTTGATCTGCTGTTCTCTTCGAGTTCCTTCTCCGAAGGCAGAACGGGCTTTCTTGTCACCACACGTCCTTTGGATTTCTTTCCACATACACAGACCGGAAAATTGCTCGGGCATGTACACGGATTTTCGTTCTTTTTGAAGTTGGATTTTACAATGCGGTCTTCCAGTGAATGAAATGTGATAATGCAGATTCTTCCCCCATCATCCAACAAATCAATCATGGTATCTAACGTATCGCGAAGTACATCAAGTTCATGATTCAGCTCAATGCGGATTGCCTGATACGTCCGCTTGGAAGGATGTCCTCCGGTCACCTGTACTTTCATCGGGATGGCTCCACGGATGATTGCGTTGAGTTCCCCGGTCGTTTCAATCGGTTTTTCTTTCCGCGCCTGTACAATATGCTTTGCAATATTCTTTGCGAATCGATCCTCTCCATAATCACGAATTATGCGGAACAGTTCCGCTTCACTGTAATCGTTCACAATGTCCCTTGCGGTCAGGCGCTGACGCTTGTCCATCCGCATATCCAGCGGTGCATCCTCACTCCGGTAGGTAAACCCGCGTTCCGGTGTATCCAGCTGGAAAGAAGAAACTCCCAGATCGAGAATGATTCCATCCACTTTTTCGATTCCGAGATTCTTCAACACGTCCGCCATCTGTGCATAATTGCTTCTTACGATGGTAACCCTGTCTGCATAATCTTTCAGTCTCTCTGTGGCAGCGGCAATGGCATCCGCATCCTGGTCGATTCCGATGAGTCTTCCAGTTGTCAGATGTCTGCATATTTCCAGTGAATGTCCGCCTCCCCCAAGCGTTCCATCCACATAAATGCCATCCGGGCGAATATGTAATTGTTCAATTGTCTCGTTCAAAAGAACGGAATAATGTTTAAACTCCATATTTAGATTCCAATTCCCAACTCTGCCATATGCTCTGCGATCTCATCCATATCGTCAAAATCGTTGTTTTCCAGATACCGTTCTTTGCTCCAGATCTCCACACGACTGAATACACCGACGGAAACAACTTCTTTATCGATTCCTGCGTATTCCCTCAGATTCGCCGGAAGTAAAATTCTTCCCTGCTTGTCCACTTCGCAGTTTGCAGCTCCTGCAAAAAAGAATCGCATAAACTTTCTTGCATCTTTTGAAGTCAGTGGTTTTTCACGAAGACTCTCCTCAATCCGTTTCCATTCTTCCTGGGAATAAACAAACAGACAGCCATCCAGTCCCTTTGTCACAACAAATTCATTGCCAAGTTGTTCCCGGAACTTGGAAGGTACGATCAGTCTGCCTTTTGCATCAACCGAATGATTGTATTCGCCCATAAACATGGCAGACTCACCTCCCCTTCCTCATTTTCTGAACTTCTGTTTGTTCACCACTTTGCACCATAAAGTGGATTTTTTACTCCACTTTCCACCACTATGTATCCATAATACCCTAAAACCACCCTGAAATCAAGGGTTTTTCCCAGTCTTTCTTGAAAATGGATAGACGATTGCCGTATTTTTTCCAAAAAAAATCCTCCACACGTTTCCACGTGTGGAGGATTTTCCCATCCAGATGTATTTTATGCTGTTTTTTTGTGCCGACGGATATGCCAGATGATGATCCAGGAAACCGATACGATCACAAGAAGCGCTGCAAGTGCCATGGACACCGGATATCCGATGACCGGCAGCAGCAGCTGGTCCGTCCGCAGGGATTCTATCCAGAACCTGCCAATCCCATACCCTGCCAGATACAGCAAAAAGACTTCCCCATCAAACCGCTTGTGTTTAGTAAACAGGATCAGAAGGATCAAAAGAATCAGATTCCACAAGGATTCATAGAGAAACGTGGGATGTACCTGGATATAAGAGATACCATTTACTTCCACCACGTGCTGCAGCAGGCTGTCCGTCACATCCGAGGATCGGACGGCAGAAAGCGGCAGCTGCATGGCAAACAACCCGTCCGTATAACCGCCAAATGCCTCCCTGTTAAAGAAATTTCCCCATCGGCCGATGACCTGTCCTAAGACC
>ENA-OYYK01001789-OYYK01001789.1-human-gut-metagenome-genome-assembly--contig:-NODE-1789-length-9609-cov-5.474566_pt1 | contig 9609 bp, 10 predicted proteins | sample MGYA00243247_ERZ653443 | MGnify/ENA primary metagenome ERZ653443 (study PRJEB26926, sample SAMN06165010) | human gut metagenome | biome: ENVO:00009003; feature: ENVO:2100002; material: ENVO:00002003... | reverse complement strand
CAAATCCCCGACGAACTATCCGCGCTCGATGTTCGTGAGAAGCGCAGCATACTCGGCATCGTCCGCGAAGCCGCCTGCGACATAAACGAGCGCGTAGACCGCAATCTGTATGCCGAGCGTCAGCAGACGCGCAATCATCCGGAAAGGTAGGTCGTTATGGAAGAAAAACGTGTGATAGAAGTGGACGATTACCAGCATGGGCTTATCATCAATTCTTTGAATGATAAGCGCAATGAGCTTATGGAACAGGGGCGCGACACCGAGTTTGTGGACGAAACGCTCATAGAGGTCATGGACGCGCCCACAAAGAAGCAGCGCAAAAAATATGGAGAAATGGAGAGATAACTCTATGATCTATTGCATTGAATCGCTTGGGAAAGCGACAAAAGACACGGAGAGTTCGGACGATGAAGAATCCGAATGAGGATAAACGCACGGGCAGCATTATGGCGGTGCTCGGTGTTATTCCTGTAACGTGGGCGGCCTTGATGGTCGCCCCTTTTCTATCTCAAGGATTAGCGGGTATCGTTACGGGTTTCACCACCGGCATGAATGACCCGATAAAAATAACGTGGTGCGCCGACTCCATGAAAGCCATTCTCATATTCCTTGTTATCTATGGCATGGGCATCGGCGTGTATCTTTCCACCCGTCGCAATTACCGGCGCGGCGAGGAACACGGCAGCGCAAAATGGGGCAATGCCAAAGCCGTGGACAAGAAATACCGGCAGAACCCACCGTCCGAAAACAAGCTGATGACGCAGGCAGTCCGTATCGGACTCAATGGCAAGAAACACCGCCGAAATCTGAACACCCTTGTCTGCGGCGGTTCCGGTGCCGGTAAGACACGCTTTTACTGCAAACCGAATCTGATGCAGGCAAACACCAGCTTCGTGATTCTTGACCCGAAGGGCGAAATCGTCCGGGATGTGGGAAATCTGCTGGAGAAAAAGGGCTACGAGATCAGAGTTCTCGACCTGATTTCAATGGAAAAGAGCCACTGCTACAATCCGTTTGTCTATCTCCACTCGGACAACGATGTGCAACGGCTTGTGACAAATCTGTTCAAGAGCACAACGCCAAAGGGATCACAAAGCAACGACCCGTTTTGGGATACCTCAGCTTCAATGCTGTTGTCTGCTCTCGTCTATTATCTTCACTACGAAGCGCCGGAGGATGAGCAGAACTTTGCAATGGTAATGGAGATGCTGCAAGCGGCTGCCATCGACAATGAGGAAGATCCACGACCCTCGCCGCTGGACTGCCTGTTTGCCGATTTGGAGTTGGACAGACCCGACCACATCGCTCTGAAATACTATCGGTCTTACCACACCGGTTCGGCAAAGACCCTGAAATCCATTCAGATCACCCTTGCCGCAAGGCTTGAAAAGTTCAACTTGGAGAGCTTGGCGGCACTGACCTGTACCGATGAGCTTGACCTTGCTTCTATGGGCGAAAAGAAAGTGGCACTGTTCGCTATTATCCCGGACAACGATTCGAGCTTCAATTTCTTGGTCAGCATCCTTTATACCCAGCTATTTCAGCAGCTATTCTTTTCCGCTGACCATATTCACGGCGGCGCATTGCCTATTCCCGTTCACTTCCTGATGGACGAGTTCGCCAATGTCAGCCTGCCGGACGACTTCGATAAGATTCTTTCCGTTATGCGTTCCCGTGGCGTATTCGTCAGTATCATCTTGCAGAACCTCGCCCAGCTGAAGGCGCTGTTTGAAAAGCAGTGGGAGTCCATCGTCGGCAACTGCGATGAATTTCTCTATCTCGGCGGCAACGAGCAGTCCACCCATAAGTATGTAAGCGAATTGCTGGGCAAGGAAACCATCGACACGAACACTTACGGAAAGAGTTCCGGGCGAAGCGGAAACTATTCCACCAACTATCAAATCAGCGGTCGAGAGCTTCTGACCCCGGATGAGGTTCGTATGCTTGATAACCGCTACGCCATTCTGTTCATCCGAGGGGAACTCCCCGTGATGGACTTAAAATACGACATTCTCAAGCACCCCGCCGTTGACCTGACTGCCGACGGAAAAGGCGGCGTCTATCAGCACGGCAAGGTCACAAGTAATGTTGCGACCATTGAGGTGCAGTACCTCGACCCCGATACTATGCCGGATACAGAGGTGTCGGAAACCACCTATGAGTTGCTGTCCGATGAGGATTTCAACTCGGAAACCACCAACAATACAACAACAAAATTACGGAGGTAACTAATATGAGCATTTTTAAGAAGAACATCGAGAAGCATACCGAAAAGCTGCCTATGACCGGCAAGGTCAAGAAGGGCTTCCGCATTTACTGCACCGCCATTATGGGTGCAGCACTCATCCTCGGCACTTCGGTTACGGCGTTTGCCGCCAACGACCCCATTACCGTTATCAACAATCTGTCTACCTTTATCTTCGGGCTGATCCGTGCCATCGGTCTTATCCTGTTGGGCTTCGGCGTTGTGCAGGTCGGTCTGTCCCTGAAGTCCCACGACCCTTCTCAGCGAGCCAACGGTTTCCTGACCCTTGCAGGCGGCGTCATCATCACCTTTGCAAAGGAAATCCTCGACCTGATTGTTGGCTAAGAAATTTCACACCGAGGGGTGCTCCCGAAAAAGCGGGAGCACCCCTTAACTCTATGAAAAGGAGGTGCTTTTCGTGAGCGACAACTGGGTCGTACAAAACCTTGAAAACGCATTGGAAACTTGGAACGAGAAGCTGGCAGAGATTTGGCAGCTTATCACGACTACGCCGCAGGACTTCAAAGGCGGTGGGATATGGGGCGTGATCGTCAACATCAACGGCGCAGTGCAGTCTATCGGACTTGCACTCCTTGTGCTGTTCTTTGTCGCCGGTATGGTCAAAACCTGCGGCTCGTTCACAGAAGTTAAGAAACCGGAACACGCTCTGAAGCTGTTCGTTCGCTTTGCCATCGCCAAGGGTGCCATCACCTACGGTATGGAGCTTATGCTTGCCCTGTTTAATATCGTCCAAGGCACGATCTCGACGATAATGGGGTCGGCGGGTTTCTCAACACCACAGCAAACAGTCTTGCCGCCTGAATTGATTACCAGCGTTGAGGAATGCGGATTCTTTGAAAGCATACCGCTATGGGCTGTCACGCTCATCGGAGGGCTGTTCATCACCGTAATGTCATTCATTCTGATAATGACCGTGTACGGGAGATTTTTTAAGCTCTATATGTATACGGCACTTGCGCCCATTCCGCTTTCCACCTTCGCAGGTGAACCGAGTCAGAATGTGGGCAAGTCCTTCATCAAAAGCTACTGCGCCGTTTGCTTGGAGGGGGCAGTGATCGTGCTGTCCTGCATTATCTTCTCGCTTTTTGCGTCCTCACCACCCGTGGTCAATCCCGATGCGGCGGCGGTCACGCAGGTGTGGAGTTATATAGGCGAACTGCTCTTTAATATGCTCGTTCTCGTTGGCTCGGTCAAGATGAGCGACCGCATTATCCGAGAGATGATGGGACTGTAAGGAGCGCACTATGAAAAACAACACCAAAATCTATAACCGCTTCAAGGGGTTTACCCTTGAGGACTGCGATTGTCGATATTGTCTGTACTATGGTGGCAGACGCAAAGGCAAGGTGAACTGCCTTGCGGATGAATGCGTCTGTGCCGAGGAAATCCGTCAGGCAAAGGAACGCTATCGCAGAGAAAGGAGCTTCAATGGAAGTTAAGATCAACCGAGAAATCCGCAACTATACGGAGGCAATGTTCTTTGGACTGTCTATGCGACAGTTCATTTTTTCTGCCTGCGCCTGCGTGGTGGCAGTGGGACTCTATTTCCTGCTCAAGCCATATGTCGGCACGGAAACCGTATCGTGGATGTGCATTTTGGGAGCCGCACCCTTTGCGGCTCTCGGCTTCATTAAGTACAACGGAATGACGGCGGAGAAGTTCGTATGGGCTTGGTTCAAATCCGAGTTTCTGATGCCAAAGAAACTGACCTTCCGTTCTACCAACACCTACTACGAGATGATGAAGCCGGGAATGGAACACAAGCAGAAGGAGGTATCAAAAGCCAATGATTAAAACGCTTCGCAACCTGCTCAAGCAGGATAAAGAACGATTTGTTGTGCCGAGGGGCGTCCAGGATGTGATCCCCATCAAGGCGATTTACGACGACGGTATTTTTCAGGTGGGCAGAGATAAGTTCTCCAAGACCTATAAGTTCAGCGACATCAACTATGCTGTCGCCAGCCGTGAGGATAAGGAAGCTATGTTCCTTGAATATTCGGAACTGCTCAACAGCCTTGACAGCGGTGCAACCACCAAGATCACCATTAACAACCGCCGACTGAACCGTGCGGATTTTGAGAAAACCATTCTTCTCCCCCTGAAGGGCGATGCTCTTGACGAGTACCGTGAGGAATATAACCGGATGCTACTTGAAAAGGCGACCGGTGCGAACTCGATCATTCAGGAGAAATATATCACCATTTCGGTGTGCAAGAAGAATGTCGAGGAAGCGAGAAACTATTTTGCCCGTGTGGGTGCCGACCTGATTGCCCACTTCGGACGGCTCGGCAGTAAGTGCGTGGAGCTGGAGCCGGATGAACGGCTCCGCATTTTCCACGACTTCTACCGTGCCGGTGAAGAAACGGAGTTCCGCTTCGACATCAAGGAAACCCGCAGAAAGGGACACGACTTCAAGGATTTCATCTGCCCGGACTCGATGGAGTTCACGGGCGACTATTTCAAGATCGGTGAGCGTTACGGCAGAGTGCTGTTCCTGCGGGAGTATGCTTCCTATATCAAGGACAGTATGGTTGCAGAAATGACCGACCTCAACCGCAATCTGATGATGTCCATTGATGTTATCCCCGTACCCACGGATGAAGCCGTGCGGGAAGCTGAAAGCCGCTTGCTCGGTGTAGAAACCAATGCGACCAACTGGCAGCGTAGGCAGAATGCCAACAACAACTTTTCTGCCCAGCTTCCCTACGACATTGAACAGCAGCGCAAGGAAATGAAGGAGTTCCTTGACGACCTGACGACCCGTGACCAGCGAATGATGTTTGCCGTTCTGACGATGGTTCACACGGCGGACACCAAGGAGCAGCTTGACAATGACACAGAAGCTCTGCTTACCACAGCGAGAAAGCACCTTTGCCAGTTCGGTATTCTCAAGTTCCAGCAGCTTGACGGACTGAATACGGCAATGCCCTTCGGTGTCCGCAAGATCGAGTCGTTCCGTACTCTGACCACAGAGAGCCTTGCGGTCTTTATCCCGTTCCGTGTGCAGGACATTTGCCACACCAACGGCGTTTACTATGGTCAGAATGTCATTTCCAAAAATATGATTATCGCAGACCGCAGACAGCTCCTCAACGGCAACGAGTTTATTCTCGGTGTTTCGGGCGGTGGTAAATCTTTCACTGCAAAGAATGAAATCATCAATCAAATGCTATCGGGTGATTCGGATATTTTGCTAATAGATCCAGAGCGAGAGTACACTCCCCTTGTGCGGGCGCTGGGCGGCGAGATTATTAACATCTCTGCCACTTCTCCCACCCATATCAATGCGATGGATATGAATCGGGAATACGGTGACGGTGCAAACCCCGTTATTCTGAAATCCGAGTTCATTATGTCCCTGTGCGAGCAGCTCATCGGAGGCAACAACCTTGGTGCAGTGCAGAAGTCCATCATTGACCGCTGTACGGCAAGCGTCTACCGCACCTATCAGCAGAACAACTATACCGGCGAAGTGCCGACCTTGCAGGACTTCCGGGAGGAGCTTCTCAAGCAGCCCGAACCCGAAGCGCAGGAAATCGCTCTTGCCATTGAGCTGTTTACCAACGGTTCTCTGAACACCTTTGCAAAGAAAACCAATGTGAACACGGACAATCGCCTGATCTGCTATGACATTCTTGATCTCGGCAAACAGCTTATGCCTATCGGTATGCTGGTCGTCCTCGACTCTATTCTGAACCGTATTACGCAGAACCGAGCCAAGGGTAAGAACACCTTCATCTTCATTGATGAGATCTACCTTCTGTTCCAGCACGAGTACAGTGCAAACTTCCTGTTCACCCTTTGGAAGCGTGTGCGAAAGTACGGCGCTTATGCCACGGGCATCACGCAGAATGTGGACGACCTGCTTCAATCCCACACGGCAAGAACGATGCTGGCAAACTCCGAGTTCATTGTTATGCTCAATCAGGCATCCACGGACAGATTGGAGCTTGCGAAGTTGTTGAACATTTCGGACACCCAGCTTTCCTATATCACCAATGTGGATGCCGGTCACGGGCTTATCAAGGTCGGCTCCAGCCTTGTTCCGTTTGCCAATAAGTTTCCCAAGAACACAAAGCTCTATAAGCTGATGACTACCAAACCGGGCGAGAGTGCTTAAATTCTTCAAAAAAGGTATTGACTCTGACGCTGCGTAATAGTTTATGCTATAATTACCACGAAGGAGGATGATACCAATGATGACCGTCAATGAGGTGAGCAAGCTCACGGGGGTTAGCATTCGTGCCTTGCAGTACTATGACAAAATCGGTTTACTGCATCCGGCGGAATATACCGAAGCGGGCTATCGGCTGTATGACAATACAACTCTGGAGCGCTTGCAGCAAATATTGCTGTTCCGTGAGCTTGAATTCTCTCTCAAAGAGATTCAGTCCATTCTTCAAAGTCCGGACTTTGATAGGGATCGGGCATTAGATCAGCAAATATGCTTGCTCACATTGAAAAAAGAGCATATCGAAAACCTTATCACCTTCGCTCGTGGACTAAAACAGGTTGGAGGAATGAATATGGACTTTTCTGCATTTGATACGGCAAAGATGGATGAATACGCTACGAAAGCAAAAGAAAAGTGGCAACACACCAATGCCTATCAGGAATATACGCAAAAGAACAAGGGGCGCTCTAAGGATGCAGAAGAAGCGCTTGCAAGAGGACTGATGCTGATCTTCTCTGATTTTGGCAAATGCAAGGATGGCGATCCTGCATTGCCGGAAGCGCAAGCCTTGGTGAAGCGCTTACAGGCATATATCTCAGAGAATTATTATCAATGCACCCCTGAAATACTGCAAACTCTTGGTGCAATGTATGGAGCTGGAGGTGAATTTACCGAGAATATTGATAAAGCAGGTGGGGAAGGAACTGCAAAATTTGTCGAGCGTGCAATCTCTATCTACTGCAAATAAACAAGACAAACCTTATAGGCACTCGCTGACTTCAGCGGGTGCCTACTCGCTTTATGAAAGGAAACGCAATGAAAAAGAAAATCTGTACAATTCTTATTGCGGTGCTTGTAGCCGTCCTCGGCGCAAGCACCTATTTTATTATCGAGCACTACAAGGAAGCAAATAAGCAAGCTGAGCTTTATGATGAGCTGGCTGACCTTGTGGAAGCTGCGGTGCAGACGGATAGTGCAACGGAACCGACGGAGCAGATTCCATACTCCGAGGAAAAGATGCTTCTGCCGGAGCTTGCAGAGCTTTATCAGCAGAACGGCGATTTGGTGGGCTGGATCAGCATTGCAGATACCAATATCAATTATCCTGTGATGCAGTCGGTGAATGAGCCGAACTTCTATCTGAAGCACGGCTTCGATAAGGAATATTCCGACTATGGCTGCCCCTATGTGCAGGAGGATTGTGAAGTGCAGAAGCCTTCCGACAATCTTGTGATCTACGGACACCATATGTCCAATGGCTCAATGTTTGCCCACCTTGAAAAGTTCAAGAGCAAAGACTTTTGGAACGAGCACCGGACGATTACCTTTAACACGCTGACGGATAAGCAGGAGTATGAGATCGTTGCTGCGTTCCGCACGGTGGTCTACACCGACAGTCCCGAAGCATTCAAGTTTTATCGCTTTATAGACGCAGAGAGCGCCAATGAGTTTGACGACTTTATTGCCAAGAGCAAGGAGATGTCTTTCTATGATACCGGCGTGACCGCCGAATACGGCGATAAGCTCATTACGCTGTCTACCTGTGAGTACAGCCGCAACAACAGCCGTCTTGTGGTCGTGGCGAAGCGCATAACGGAGGACGGTGGTGCGGATGCTGCCAAGACTCACGCCGAAGCAACGGCAGAGGGCGAACGCCCTAATTAAGCGCCTTTGTGCCAATTATGACAACGGCAACTGCCTTGCGCTGGATGACGGAGAACCCTGCGTCTGTGTGCAAAGCATCTCATACTCACTGCTCTGCAAGTATTTCCGCAAAGCTGTTTTGCCGGCAGAGCCTTTGCTGGAAGCGGATATTCTTGGCACACGCTTTGAAAAGTGCGTGTCCTGCGGTGCGCCGATTATCAATAAGGGCAACCGAAAGAAATACTGCGAGAAGTGCGCTCAAAGAGCTTACAAAGCTCAGCAGGCAGAGTACGCAAGAAGAAAACGGGCAGAGTCGAAAAATAGGCGCTGAAAAAGCCAGCAATATCAAGACTTTTCAGCCCCCGCACTTTGAGGGGTAAGGTGTTTATACCTTTACCCCTCATTTTTAATTTAGGGGTGTTTTGGTACGCCCCGGAGAGGAGGGTTCAATGGCTGATATTAAAACGAGAGATGTCGTGAAAGGCACGATCAAGAAAATCGACAAAGCGGCAATCGCCGCAGACCGTATGCGCTCCGCCTATGTGCAGACGAAGGAAAAGGCAGAACACACAACGCACCCGGATGAGCATAATGCCGAGGAGTACGCCTCCGACCGAGTGGAAGGCGGCGTTGACCGTATCACGCACGAGGCGTTGCACCAGTTTGATAGGCAGGGACGCAAGGGGCTGGAAGAAACCAAACGGAATGTGTCCAAAGCAAAGGACGGTATACAGAAGTTTCATGAAAAGTGTGCTACTGAGTCGATGAAATGGCAGACTGTCCGCACCTCCGGGAATAAGACCATCAAGGCGGTCGAGCAAACGGAAAAGACGATCAAACAGTCTGCCCGTTCTGCTGGCAAGAAAACCATCAAGGCTGCCGGAAAAGGCACAGCCAAAGCCGCACAGAGGTCGGTCAAGACCACGAAAACGGCAATCAAGACCACACAGCAGGCGGCAAAGACGGCACAGAAAACCGCACAGGCTACGGTGAAAGCATCGCAAAAAGCTGCACAAGCCGCCAAAGCCGCAGCCAAGGCAACAGTTGCCGGCGTAAAAGCTGCCGTAAAAGCAACGATTGCCGCAGTCAAAGCGATCATAGCGGCGACAAAAGCACTGGTCGCCGCTATCGCCGCAGGCGGCTGGGTTGCCGTTGCGGTCATTGTCGTAATTTGCCTGATTGCTCTGATTTGTGGCTCGGTTTTCGGGATATTCTTTTCCGGCGAGGATTCCGGAACGGGAATGTCGATGCAGACTGCCGTGCAGGAAATCAACGCTGATTACAATGCCAAGATGAAAGCGGAGAAAAACTCGGTAGCCTATGACGATATGGAAATTAGCGGTGGTCGAGCCGTATGGAAAGATGTGTTGGCGGTATATGCAGTCAAGACGAATACCGACAAGGACAATCCGCAGGAGGTTGCCACGATGGACGAGAGTAAGAAGCAGCTTCTATCGGACATCTTTTGGAAGATGAACTCCATATCCTCCCGCAGTGAAAGCCACTCGGAAACGGAAATTACCGA
>ENA-OYYK01001784-OYYK01001784.1-human-gut-metagenome-genome-assembly--contig:-NODE-1784-length-9639-cov-5.775250_pt1 | contig 9639 bp, 9 predicted proteins | sample MGYA00243247_ERZ653443 | MGnify/ENA primary metagenome ERZ653443 (study PRJEB26926, sample SAMN06165010) | human gut metagenome | biome: ENVO:00009003; feature: ENVO:2100002; material: ENVO:00002003... | reverse complement strand
GGCAGCGTCAGATGTGTATAAGAGACAGGAAAATCTGGAACAGGGCAGCGCAGATTATGAGGAGCTTGCCGCAAACAACGGTGTGGTCGTGACTGATTCGGAAGATCATCTTTTAAGTATGTTTTATGGCTATACGCCTGCTGTCGGGGATGTGCTGACCTTTGAATCCATGGATGGTAAGGCCATAGAAGTAACGGTCATGGGGATTGCGAAACCGTCAGTGACATCGGGCACCGGCGCATGGGGCCTGTTTACCCTTACAGAAGAACTGGCCGATCAGCTCTACCCGGACATTGAGAACAGAGAGGCTGTTTGGAATGTCCATACATCGGAGGACTCGGATGCGCTCAGGGCGTCTATTTTCAGCCTGCTGGAAAATCCGGTGCTGACGGTCTTTTCCAGAGCAGACCATGCGGCATCCCTGGAATCGCAGCTAAAGATGATGACCCGCGGTGTTTATCTGCTGCTGGCGTTCCTGTTTGTGTTCTCCATGGTAAATCTGGTCAACACCCTGATGACCAATCTGCTGGCAAGGCAGCAGGAGCTTGGGATTTTGCAGTCTGTGGGAATGACCGGAAAGCAGGTTTCCCGTATGCTGATCGCAGAATGCCTGTGGTACGCAGGGGTTACGGTATTTTTGTCAGTTGGCATTGGCGGAATCCTGGGCTGGATTTTTGACTATGTGATCAGTAGCTTTAATATTTTTGGGGAACTGTCCTATCAATTCCCTTTGATGGAAACGGTTGTTTTTGTTCTGGCACTTTTGGTCGTGACCGGAATCTTCTCTGTGGTTGCTGTCCGTTACTCTAAACGGCTTTCCCTTGTAGAGCGGATCAAGACCATGGACTAACCAGAGGCGGCGGCTTCCGATGTGAAGTCGCCGCTTTGCTGACAGCAGAAATATAAGACTTAAAGGAGATGATCAAAATGACAGTACCATTTGAGAATGATACAGGAAATATTGTCAGGAAACTGGCAAGAAAAAGTTTGAAAAGTGAGAAACGTCGGAATCTCATGGTGGTGATCGCCGTTGCGCTGGCATCCTGTCTGATCTGTTTTTCGATTGTGATGGCTTTGTCTACCCGGCAGATAGAGAAAAATCATGTGGAGGATACCTATGAGGCGGTCTACACGAAAATTACCGAGGAAGATGTGTCCTCCCTGAAGGGGCTGGATGACTTCTCGAGGGTAGGAGAGTATTATATGCTGGCTGTGGAACCTGCGGAGCAGGGATACAATGCCTCCTATATTTATTGTGATGAGGAAACGATGTATATTGCCCGTGACCAGATGAAGCTTTTGGAAGGCCGCCTGCCACAAAAAGAGGATGAAGTGGTGGTGAGCCGTTATTTCCTTTCCAATTACGGTGCAGACGCCGGGATTGGTGAAAAGGTTATGTTAAGCAGCGAGAGCTTTCACGGAGAATACACGGTGACTGGCATTATGGAAGGCTATAAGGAAAAAGAGGTAAATGGCACATCCATCCTTCTTTCCAAAGAAGCCCTGAAGGGATGGAGCGGCTACGACCCCGCTGATTATCGTGCCTATGTGCATTTTAAGAATGAGCAGCAGATGGATGAAACAGAATTGACTGCCCGTAGCCGGGAGATTGCCAAGGAATATCAGCTGGAAATGCCGGTCATGAACCTCAGCTATATGAAATTCTATAAGCAGCCGGTGAATGTCAGTATGCTTGCGCTGGTTGCCGGAATCGCAGTCCTGGTCATCATCGGAGGGTATGTTGTGATACAAAGTATCTTCCGAATCTCGATCAATGACAAAATTCAAAGCTATGGACAGCTGCGGACCATCGGCACAACGCCAAAACAGATCCGCCGTATTGTCAAAAAAGAAGGCCGTTTCTTAGGATGGGCTGGCATTGGTATCGGTATTTTGCTGGGATGTGCAGCCGGGTTTGCGCTGTTTCCCCGTGGGTTTAATCTGCTATTTTATGTAGCCGCGATTGTTTTGACTGCACTGCTTGGCTGGTTTATGGTATCCATTGCGATCCGCAGACCGGTAAAGATTGCCGCCGGTATCTCCCCGATTGAAGCAGTCCGCTTTACCGGCAGTCAGAGCGGAAAGGCCCACACACATAAGAAGAATATGCGGTTAAATCCCCTCTCCATGGGAATTGCAAATTTCAGGCGTGACCGTAAAAAGACCATCAGTATCGTGGCTTCCCTAAGTCTGGGCGGGGTAATCCTTTTGGTGACAGCCTCTATTCTTCTGGTTCGTTCGCCGGAGCGGATCGCAAGGCAGTTTTTCCCGGATGGGGATTATAAAATCTATATGAACTCTGAAAAAACAGAATATGAGGTAATGTCGGAGGGAAATCCTTTGAATGAAGCGCTTCGGCAGGAGGTGCTGGCTGTGGACGGCGTGACAGATGTGATCGAGAATCGTCAGGCGGTTCATGTGCGGTTTGAGAATGAGGAAAGTTCTTCCGGCGGAATGTGCGATCTGTTGAGTGATAGAAACAGAGATCAGATAGAAGCGGCGCTTGTGTCGGGGACTTTGCCTCAAGATTCCCATAGTATTGCACTTGATATGGAATATGCAGAAGATATGATCGGCGTAGAGGCAGGATCGGTGATCAAACTTTCCATTGGGGATCAAGAGATTCCGGTCACGGTTTCGGGTCTGTTCCTAAACGACGGGCTTCAAAATGGTCATGGTCCTCTGGCGCTGGACAACACCTGCATGGTTGCGACCAAAGAGCTGTTTCAGGAAGCAATGCCCATGATCGATTGCTTTGATTATTCCTGGAGCATTGTCAGTGATCCCCAAAAGGCAGAGCAGATTGAAAACAGTCTGAGTGCGATCATTTCTTCTGATCCCGACCTTGCACTGGACACCATTGGGATACATAAGGATTATGAGGAAATGGAAAACCGGGTTGTTTTTGGAGGGTTTCAGGCGCTGTCGTGGCTGGTATTCCTCTTTGGCGTGGTCAACCTCATCAATACCACCCTCTCCAACCAGATGTCCAGAAAGCGGGAAAACAGTGTCTTTCGTGCCATTGGTCTGACCAGAAAGCAGCTTTGTCAAATGACCATTTATGAAGGGATCTGCTATGCGTTTTTTGCTGCGTTGGCAACCCTGGCAGTCGGCCTCCCGATTGCAGTGATATTTGCCCGAAAATTCAGCGAAATGACTTTCCATGTAGCAATGCCATATTCCTTCCCCTTCCTGCAAATGGGGCTGTTCGTTCTGGTGCTGTTTGGTCTGGAGGTTATTCTGTCCTTCTGGACAATGCGCAGGCAGAAAAATCAATCGCTTGTGGAAGAAATGCGAGCGATGGAATAAGCATATAGGATCGGCGGGGCGGCAGTGCGCTGCCCCGCTTTTTCTATTATCATTTTAATAAATTAAAATCAGGGGTGGATATATGAAAAAGATACTGTTGATTGACGATAGTGATACCTATATATGGAATCTGAGAAAGTATTTACAGCGCCGGGGCTACCCAGTAAAAACGGCTTCTACACTGGAAGAAGCGAGGGCCGTCATCCAAGAGGAAATGCCGCTGGTGGTCTGCTGTGATCTCGACCTGCCGGACGGTTCCGGCATGGACTTTCTGGACGAGGTGCGGGCCGCAGACAAGGAGCTGCCTTTTATTCTGGCGTCCTGCCATGACAAGGACGACTACGAACAGGAGGCCATGCGCCGGGGCGCGACGCTGTGCATGGACAAAATGAAAGGTTCGCTGCTGCAAGATAAGCTGGTGGAATACGCCTACCGGCAGTTATCCGGCGAAAAGGCCCCGACTTTTCACAAGCTGCTCTTTGTCTATGCAGAAGATACCAGCGCCGAAGTGCTGCGGGCTGCTATGCTACAAAAGGGCTTTGACCTGATTCTGGTTTCCTCGATTTGGGAAGCCAAGCGCCGGATTTTTGAGGATAAGGAAATAGAACTGATCTTGTGCGATCTGGAACTGCCGGACGGCACAGCAATGGAGCTGTTTCATACGCTACGGCGGGTGGCGGGGATGTTCCAAATGAAGAATCCCCCTGTCCGGCTTCTGCCGTTCTTTATCCTCACCGAGAACAACGACCCTGCCACGGAATATGAATACCGGCATGAGGGCGTGAACGACTATATCACCGCCCCGGTCAATATCCCGGAGCTGATCCGGCAGGTTCTGTTCTTTGTGGAATGAAACGAGCCTACATATTCAAACATCTGCCTCCACAGCGGGGAAAAGAAAAAAACCGCTGACGGGCAGAGGATTTCGTGCGCTTTCCTGTATCACTGACGGATACGGCGGTTTTGAGTAGATCAAGGCCGCCGTTTTTTTGCTTCGACGACCCCTGCACCGTGTTCTGGCATGGCGGCTTTAGGAGGGAGCCGCTATGCAACGAAAACTACTTCGACAAAATCCGACAGGGATTAGCCTGTCAAAAAAAGCCGTCCCCCGGCAGCGGGGACAAGCGGCTGTGCGTATGTACTATACCATGTAGGGAAAGAACATATTGCTTTTTGTTTCGCCCTGTGGGTCTTTGACCTGCCGGGCGAATTTTGTTGTTTCCTGCGGCCTGCTATCCGGCGCAAAAAGAAATTTCAAAAAAGTGAAAAAAGGAGGCGTTTAGCGGGCAGCCAGAGAGATTCCATTCGCTCTATTGGCGGAAAGGGAGAGAACCACCACATCCCCCATAGAAAGGGGGTGAGAAGATGGAAGCGATCCCCCGCAAATACGGTGAATGGAGCCAGTTTGACCGCTACTGCAAGCTGGTTCTGTACCATGAGGCGATAGATTATCTGCGGGAAATGAAGTGCCGCCGCGACCGTGAAGTGTCGCTGGACGCTGTTTCCCCGGCTGATTGGGACAAGCTCTCGACCGTAGATCGGTATTCCTGCGACAGCTTTACATTCAGTTCGCATGGCTATGACCTACATATCGACAACGAGCTTGTGGCCGAAGCGTTTGCCAGCCTGCCAAAAGACGAGCAGAGTATTTTGATTCTCCGCTTTGTTCTGGATTTGACTGACGAAGAAATCGGCCGCCTGATGGGAATGTCCCGCAGCGCAGTACAGCGCCACAGGACAAGCACCCTGAAAGACTTGCGTATAAAATTGATGGCGTTCATGCCGGAGGGAGGTTAAACGCGGATGAAGCAATCCAGTTACAAGGGCAAAAGCCCTCTGCCGGATTTTGTGATCGACGCGGCCTGCGCCGGTAACGCCGAAGCCGTGGAGCGTGTCTTGCAGCATTACGACGGCTATATCAATAAGCTGTGTACCCGGACGCTCTATGACGGCAGCGGCCAGCCTCATATCTGCATTGACGAGTATATGAAGCGCCGATTGCAAATCAAGCTGATCCATTCCATCGTTAGTCCCATTGGCGACTGACGGTTAAGGCCCCGGCCATAGACAGGCGGCTTTCCCTTTCCCCGCCTGCCTGTTTTCCCGGCGGCCCCTTTGCTCCTTGACAAATACGCCCGCAGGACAATGGCGGCGCGTCATAGGGCAGACGGATACATTCTGTCTGTGCCGAGCCGGGCGGCAGGTGCGCCAAGAGGCTTTCCCTCATTGGGGTAAGCGGAGCGATTTTACCGTGCCGTAAAGCAGGTGTGGCAGCCTGCGGGCGACGACGCGCAGATAGGACAATGATACTCCCTTGCCGTCGTAGTCCGAGCGTTTGAAGCGTCGCAGGCAACGAGCAGGGCCGCGTGAGAACCACGCGGGGGTGAGATTCCCGTGGAGCTGTGCCAGCAGCCGTCCGTTCTTTTCTGCCCACTTTCACAAAAACAACCTTTGTTTTGAAAAGAAAGGGGGCCTTGTTATGAGTAATAACGATGTGCCTATTTGGGAAAAATACACGCTTACCATTGAGGAAGCGTCCAAATATTTTCGGATTGGGGAAAACAAACTGCGTCGGCTTTCCGAGGAAAACCCCACCGCTGGCTGGGTGATCCTGAACGGCAACCGCATCCAGATCAAGCGGAAGCAGTTTGAAAAAATCATTGATTCCCTTGACACAATATAGTGAAAAAGGGCCTTGCGCGTGTTATAATAGGTTATAAGCGTGTCAAGGCTCTTTCCGTCATGGAAAGGAGCATGACGAAATGCCAAGAAAAGAACGAGATGAAAAAAGACGGGACAACAAAGGCCGCCTTTTGAAGTCTGGAGAGAGCCAGCGATCAGATGGAAGATACGCTTACAAATACATTAACACCTTTGGAGAACCCCAGTTTGTTTACTCATGGAAGTTAGTACCCACCGACAAAGTACCTGCCGGGAAACGGCCCTGTCTTTCCCTGCGCGAGAAAATCAAGCAGATACAGAAAGACCTTGACGACGGGATAGACACCATCGGCAAGAAAATGACCGTGTGCCAGCTTTATGAAAAGTACACCCGGCAGCGCGGGAATGTGCGGAAAGGAACCCAAAAGAGCCGCCAGCAGTTGATGAAACTTCTGTCCGAAGATAAGCTGGGCGCGGCCAGCATTGACAGCGTGAAGCTGTCTGACGCGAAAGAATGGGCCTTGCGTATGCAGGAAAAGGGCGTTGCCTACAACACCATCTGCAACAGCAAGCGTTCCTTAAAAGCCATCTTTTATATGGCCGTACAGGACGATTGCCTCCGCAAGAATCCCTTTGACTTCCAGATCAATGAGGTTATCAACGACGATACCGTACCAAAGGTGCCGCTTACCCCTACACAGGAAAACGAGCTTTTGGACTTCATGGCAAACGCGGGCATGAACCCCAAGGCATTGCAGTACATCATGGGACACGCCAACATTGTAATGACGCTGAACTATTACGCCCACGCTACTTTCCATTCCGCACAGGAGGAAATGGAACGGCTGCAAGCCAAGGCAAAAACCACCGCAGAGGCCAAGCCGGAGCCTGCGGCGGAAAGCGCCGAGGAAACCAAGGCGGCATAAGTAGTACGCAGAATTTACTACTGCTTTTACTACTTTTGAGAGCGAAAACATAAGGGGTAATAAAAAGATTTGTGAGGTTCTTCCGATATGAAAAGTGCCGGAAAAGCCCGGAATAACGGGCTATACCGGCATATAAGAACATCTAAAGAGATAATTAGAAATCTATTAAATGATTACAGAAATTACTGTATTATTGCCTCGGGGCCGAAAAAGCAAGCGGTACATTTCAAAGTAAAAGTGCCGCTTGTTTTCCGGCGATAAACGAAGCAGCTAAGCCTTAAAATCCATAGCAGATTTCTTTATCAATTCATCGTTCAATACAATGAGTTTTTCTTCCGTCATGGGATTCTTTCTCCGGCGCTTCATCCAGCAGTGCAGTATCCTTCTGATCCATATTCAGCAGGATATTCAGTTCTTTCAGCCGTGCGGATTTTTCAGCCAGTTCCGCTTCTTTGGCGAAGGGCGTTTCCATTTCTGCTTTTGCATTGGCAAGCTGGGTGTGGGTGTCCTGCAACGCTGTCCGGTATCGTTCCAGCTCTTTTGCCACGCCGTCCACCAGATTGTCCATGCGGGTGATGTTGCCGAAAATGTCCGCACCCAGGCTGATGGTGTGGGACATGGCCCCCTTCATGGTCAGCTTATAGTCTGTGTGGGCGGCATCGTACTGGAGGGACATAGAAAAGCCCCGGTACTGCCCCAGCGGAACAGAATCAGAACCTTGAAGTGTGGTGCAGGCGTTGATGACCGCCTTGCCAGCTGCTTCTTTTTCGGAATAGTGGGTTCCCATAATCTCCATTACATTGTTAAATGATACTATCAGGATTTGCGAAGAAACCATGGGCGAAAAAGTTCTATAATCCGCTATCCGGTTCTTTACCATACGACGAAAAGACACGCTCTGCCGTGCTGGCAGGGCGTGTCTTCTTATATTGTAGGAAGAAATTTCAATGAACCTGTACATCTATGCCAGACCGTCCCGGGCGTTCTGGGCGCCTTGCAGGAAATTCCGGGTTTTTTCGCTTCTGGGATTGCCGAAAACCTCCTCCGGAGTGCCGAATTCCTCGATCACGCCGTCGGCCATGTAGATCACCACGTCCGCCACGGAACGGGCGAACTCCATTTCGTGGGTCACTACCACCATGGTGTTGTCCCTGCCCTTCAGACTCCGGATGACCTTCAGCACCTCGCCCGTCAGCTCGGGGTCGAGAGCGCTGGTCGGCTCGTCAAAGCACAGCACCTCCGGCTGCAAGGCCAGCGCACGGGCAATGGCGACCCGCTGCTGCTGACCGCCGGACAGCTGGTAGGGGTAAGAATCCGCCTTGTGAGACAGTCCCACCCGGCCCAGCAGGGACATGGCAGTCTCCCGAATCTGCGCCGGGGTCCCCTTTTTCAGGAGGCTTGGCGCAAGCATGATATTTTCCAGCGCCGTATATTGGGGAAACAGGTTGAAATTCTGGAAAACCAGTCCAAAGTGGAGCCTGTTCTGACGAATCTGATCGTCAGACAGGTTCTCCCCCGTCAGCAGCTTTCCGTTTACCCAGATCTCCCCCTCGTCCGGGGTCTCCAGAAAATTCAGGCACCGCAGCAGCGTGGTTTTTCCGCTTCCCGAGGAGCCGATGATGGCAAGCACCTGCCCCCGCTCCATGGAAAAGCTGACGCCCTTGAGCACATCGGTGTCGCCGAAGCCCTTTTTGATATTTTTTACTTCCAGAATCGGCATACTCTCAACCCCTGAAATAGTTCAGTTTCTTTTCCAGCTTCGCAAACAGCACCGTCAGGACGCCGTTGAACACCAGATAGAACGCCGCGGTGTAGAACAGAGGCCATGCCAGCCCCTTTTTAATGTAAGATTCGCCCACGTAGACGATCTCGTAAATGGCAATGATCCGCGCCAGCGCGGTGTCCTTCACCAGAGTGATAAACTCGTTGCCCATGGGCGCGAGAATTCGCTTGACCACCTGCAAAAGCACGACCTTAAAGAAAATCTGGCTCTTGGTCATGCCCAGCACCTGTCCGGCCTCATACTGCCCCCGGGGAACGCTCTCGATGCCGCCGCGGTAAATTTCCGAAAAATAGCAGGCATAATTGATGACGAAAGCCACAATAACAGCTTCAAACCGTCCCAGTATGTGAATGTCGAAAAGCAGACCGGGGCCGTAGAAAATCGCGATGAGCTGGAGCATCAGCGGCGTGCCGCGAATGATCCAGACGAACCCCTGTGTCAGCCGTTTCAGCGGGCAGAACCGGCTCATGGAGCCGAAGGCCACCACCAGTCCCAGCGGCAGGGAGAATGCCAGCGTCAAGAAAAAGATTTTTACGGTTTCCCAGAAGCCTCTGAGCAGCTCCATTGTCACCGGAAGGAACATAATGGCTACCCCTCTCCAACGGGCGCCGGTGATGCCACCGGCGCCTGTTTTTTTACTTTAATCGGATTCTATCAGCCGACCAGCGTCAGGCTGTACTTATCGGCCAGCGCCTGAAGGGAACCGTCGGCGAGGCACTTTTCCATAAACTTGTTGAAGGCGTCGGTCAGGTCGGACTCCTTGCGGAAGCCTACGCCATACTCCTCAGAGCTGAGGCTGATGCCGGAAGCGAGGTCATCGTAGTTGGTGCCTTCACCGGTCATGGCGTTGGCCAGCGTGATGTCCACGACGCAGGCGTCGGCAGTACCGGCGGAAACCTCCATGACGGCCTTGGTCTGATCCCTGTCTCTTATACACATCTCCGAGCCCACGAGACGCGT
>ENA-OYYK01001769-OYYK01001769.1-human-gut-metagenome-genome-assembly--contig:-NODE-1769-length-9736-cov-5.319388_pt1 | contig 9736 bp, 8 predicted proteins | sample MGYA00243247_ERZ653443 | MGnify/ENA primary metagenome ERZ653443 (study PRJEB26926, sample SAMN06165010) | human gut metagenome | biome: ENVO:00009003; feature: ENVO:2100002; material: ENVO:00002003... | reverse complement strand
CCGCTACATCGAGGCTGCGGAGGTCGTGCGCTTTTTCCCCGACGGCGCACTTAATTTGGCGGAAAGCGAAAGACTGCTGGCGGAATCGGCAAAAAACTGCTCAAAAGGCTGCGTTATGGGAGGCTTTTACGGCAGCGACGGCATGAGAACGGTTACTTTTCCGCGCGGAGGAAGCGACATTTCGGGAGCGGTGGCGGCTGCCGCGCTGAACGCGGAAATATACGAAAACTGGACGGACGTGGACGGCTTTTTCGCCGCCGACCCCTCTATGGTTTTTTCGCCCCGCCTTGTTCCGTGCCTTTCCTACGAACAGCTGCGCATACTTTCTTCGCTCGGCGCAAGAGTTTTGCACAGTGATTCAGTTTTGCCCGTCTGCGCAAAAAATATTCCGATTAACATAAGGAATTTTTATAAGCCCCACCTTGACGGAAGCATGATTGTGCCCGTTTCCGCCTCGGGGAGACGGATATGCGGGATAGTTTCCGAAACGGTATACAAGTATTCTTTTTCGGGAAGCTTTTACCTCCCTCCCAAAGCGTCCGTGCTTTTTCAGAGCGTCTCCCCCAAAGGCAGAATCTGCGTCACAAAACAAAGACTGCCCGCGGGCAGCGCCTCCTGCGGCTTCAAAGCGGAGCAAAAATGTCTTGTGGGAGCGGTCTTTCATCAATGCGCCGACATGGCGGAAAAAGCCTCCCGCGCGCTGTCTCAAAAAAACATAGGCTACGAAATTTTAAGCTGCGACAGGACTCTGCTGCTTTTGCTGACGGACAGCTCCGACAGAGTGGAAGCCGTCCGCGCGCTCAACGATTTGGTGTGATGAAAATCGGTTGCGTAAGAACAATTCAAAATTAAAGAGCGGACTAAAAAATGCCCGCTCTTTTTCCGAAATTTGTCGGAATCAAATCTTGTTTTGTTTTACCTCACGCGATAAACCCAGTCGGGCTTTCTTTTCGGCGTATCGGGATAATCCCCGTCTACATAACCGAGAACGCAATGCCCTATTCCGATATATTCGCCCTCGACGCCTAAATTTTTCAGCCATTGCTTCCATTCGGGCATTTCAAATTCTTCTTTGGCTCTGTGCACCCAACAGCTGCCTATACCGAGTTCGTGTGCGGCAAGCATAAGATTTCCCATCACAAGCGAGCCGTCGTAAATACCGTTTTCGCAACTTTTGTCCGCCAATACGATAAGGACGGCGGGCGCGCCGTAAAACGGGTCGAAATCTTCGTTCCAACCGCCTATTTTGCAGTTGACACGGGATAGCTTGTCTCTTGTTTCCCTGTTTGTGACGGCAACGATTATAGGAGACTGTTTATTCATTCCCGTTGCGGCATAAGTGCCCGCCTCGATAATTTTATCCAAAATATCTTCCGGCACGGCGTCGCTTTTGAATTTTCTTATGCTTCTGCGGCTTTTGATTTTATCGAGTAACTCTGACATAATTCACCTCGCTGAATTGCTTGTTTTTGTTTGTTATTATATATCCGTTTGCCCGAAAAGTAAAATAAATAAGCGCGCTGCCTAAAAGGCAGCGCGCTTTTGCCTGTTGTTTTTTGCCGAAATAACTCAATCAGTCAACGCGGAAAACCGTCCTTCACAGTTCATAGTGCATAGGATTGGCAAGATAATGAATTTCGTCCAGCTCGTCCGCCGTCACATAGCCCGCAGGCGCGTTCAACAGCGAAGGTATCCTGTTGACTATCGTAGCGCAGGTGTGCTCGACTGTGGCGGGCTTTACAACGTGGTATTCCACATTTGGCTCTCCCTCTATCCTCCAATCGCACATGTCGCCGTCGCCCGGTCCGTAAACCTTGCCTATGGTTTCCTCCTCGACTACTATGCCCTGATAAGTCTCGATTGTCACAACGGCAGACATCCCTATACAGCGTCCCGCTTTGATTTCCTTGCCAAGCGTCTCGCTGTAAAGATTTTTGTCTATCGTGTAAGGCACGTTTTCCTGTTTTATGGATTTGATTGTCAGACCGAGCTTGTTGCAGATTGCCTCCGCCGCATTCCATGCGTAAGAAGGCACGACCTCTTTGGGATGTGCAAGCTCCTTTTCAAATTGCTCTTTGGTAAGGTCGCAGCCGTGAGCTTTGGCAAGCGCCAGACCGTAATCTTCTACGTTGTAGCTGTATGCGCCCTTGATTTTGGTGATTTTGTGGCAGCCGGCAGCCGCAAGAGCAACCATGTTTATCCAAAAAATATCCTGCATTCCGCTGCCGGTAACAGTGCAATTGTATTCCTTTGCAAGTCTGTCCAGCTTGTTTGTGAACGACGCGGCGGTCGTCCAGGGATAAATTGCCTCCTCGCAGGTTGTAATGACGTTTATACCCCGCTTTACGCAGCGCTCGACGTGCTCGTATATATCCCCCATAAAGCTGAACAAGGTAACGATTGCAACGTCGGCGTCGCAGGAGTCAAGCACGGCGTCGGCGTCCTTGGAAATAACGACGCCGGTTTTTAAGCCCAGCTCTGCAAAATCGCCTACGTCCATACCGACAACTTCGGGATTTACGTCGATTGCACCCACGATTTCGGCGCCTTTCTCGTGCAGATAACGCAGTATGTACTTTGACATCTTTCCGCAGCCGTACTGAACCACTCTGATTCTCTTCATTTTTCTGTCTCCTTGTCTGTATTGTATCCTAAGATACTATATGCAGTATAACCCGCGCGAAAGAATATGTCAACAGGTATTTTGAAAAATAAAACGGGCAAGACCTACGGCTTGCCCGAAAAGTTCAAAACGGTTATTTTATTTTTTTGCTTTCGATGTAATAACGCTTTTCCGTGGCTTCACCCATACTGAACGTCTTTCGGGGGAAAGCGCCCACCTTCAACACGTAATCGAAAAGGTCGTTTTTGTCAAGCGGCGGCAGAGTAATGCCGACGCTGTCTTTGCTTCCGTCCACAACCTGTTTGAGGTCGGCGTAGCCGTGCACGTAATCCACCTTGGCGTCGGGATGAGACGCAATGTAGGCGTCTATGTAGTCCTGCACCATACCCACCGCGACAGCCGCGTTTTTGGGGAGCTTGATTGCGCGGTCGCCGCCTTGCGTCGTGTAAAGTACGCAGTTGGCTTCTCCTTTGCAAATCTTTTCAAATCCGACAACGAAATCCTCGCCCGCATTGAACACAACTCTGTGAATCGGTTCGAATTTGAGCCCTTCGTCGTGGAGATTCATGACCTCCACAAGCGCGTATCTTGCGGGATGGTTTTTCCTTTCGCGGGGAGAAAGCGTCTTTTTCAGATTGTCCCAACACGCCTTTGCCGTAGCAAGCGAGTGATTGCCGTCGCCGACGGCAAACTGCATGGCTTCCTTTGCGGAGCCGTAAAGTCTTTTGAGATAGCCGCGACTTTTGAGTCTGTCAAGCGCTTTTACAACGGGCTTTGTGTCGTCTATGCGGTATCCCGTCACGTGCCCGCCCGACATATTCAGTTCAAAATCATACAGCTTGGGGTAGCTTTCGCGGTTTGCGTAAAGGTTTTCTATTATATGCTGCTCTCTGTCGTCGATTAAAAGCATTATGTGAGGTAGCTCTACGGGAGCGTTTTCCCTGATTTTTACTCTCGGAGGTATGCGCTCGACGACGGTGCCCTCGGTCGCGCGTATCAACGCCTTGTCCTCTCTCTTGAAGCTGTAAGCCTCCAAGTCCACGGCAAGCACAAGCCCGAGACGACGTTCGGCGTATTCCGTGCTGCGCTCTACAAGCACCATGCACTGCCCGACGTCGCAAAGCACTCCGTTGTCGAGATATTCGCGCATCATCTTGTTGATTCTCTCGATAACGGGAGCGTTGTCCTTGGAGAGATACGCCTCGGGAAAAACTATTCTCAGCGTGCTTGGCTCCTGCCCTACAAGCTTGTCCAGCTTGTCCCAATATTCGGGCTGGCTTGTAAACTGGTCGCAGGCGACAACAGCCCACTTCCGCATATCCGTGCCCTCCTTGGGCATGAGCAAATCAGGCGCTTTAACTATACTCATCTTAATTTTCTCCTTGTGAAAATCTTGTTTTTATCTTTTTCGGCGTTTCAAAACAGATAACCTATGACAAGCCACAGTCCCACGGACACGACAAGGGCAAGAACCTTTACAAACGCATTGTCAACGAAAATGCGTTTTAAAATCCTGACGACTTTGGTTTTTGCATCGGTACCGTTTTTTTCTTTTTTGTTATTCCGCATGTCCGTCAACCCCCCAGAAAGTGTCGCGCGACGAAGGCAGCTCCATGTTGTAAGCGTATTGCAGCGCCTTTGTCAGGTTTTGTCCGTCGAGATATCTTTTGATTTGCCTGTCGTAAACAGCTGTTATTATACCCGTCTCCTCCGAAACGACAATCGCCGTCACCGTAGGATTAAGCTCCGTTATGCCGAGCGCCGCCCTGTGCCGCGTACCAAGCTCTTTTGCAAGCGTCTGCTCCTGACTCAGAGGCAGATAACAGCCCGCGGCAATGATTTTGTTGCCCTTGACGATAACCGCGCCGTCGTGCAGCGGAGATTTGGGAAAGAAAATGGTTTCCAAAAGCTCGCTCGAAATAACGGCGTTTATCATTGTTCCGCTTTCGAGGACGGAGTCCGAAATGCTTTCGCGCACAACCACGATAAGCGCGCCCACGTCCGCCTTTGACATATTTTGACAAGCCTTTACTATGTTGGCGATGTTGGCGTCCACCTCCTCCTCGCTCAGGTCATAGCCCTCGCCCGACATACTGAACGTATGCAGCAGACTCTTCCACGAGCGCTTGAATACGTCGCGTTTGAGTTCGGCGTTGAACAGAAGGATTGTGCCGAAGGTGTAAAGAATCAGCAGAAGCAGGAGCAGAATGACGTTGAAGCTGCCAAGATCCGCAAAGGTGACGGCAAACACAATCAGCCCCATTGCCGCAAGAACATAGGTATAGAACAGCGAGTTGTGCCGTGCGGAATACAAAAACACGAACAAAACCACCGATGCGATTATTACCAATTCCAATACGTCCGACCAGCCGAAGCCGTTAAACGCCTGCTTGATATATTCCCAGAATGTCATCTGTCGCTCCCGAAGGTAAATTTATTTTGCCCTTTAATAATACAACAAATCCCTTTGAAAAGGCAAACGCTTTTAAAGTCTTTGACGGAATTTCGACGAAAAAAGTAAACGCAAACAGAAAAGTAACGCCGAAAAATTTCGGCGTTACTCAAAAATCTGTTTAAATCGTTCAGTCTATGCGCTTTTTGCTTCTGTCCACGTAGTGGGTGTGCAGCAGCTCGTGGGCAAGGTGACCGTTGGGTTCTCCCAAAAAGTCCGCGTAAAGCTCCTTGACCTCGGGATTGTCGTGGCTCTTTCTGAGCGGCGCTTTTTTGTCGGCGTTGTAAAGCGCTTTGGCTCTTTCCGCTTTGAGGTCTATGTTGTTTCTCACCTCTGCGGGCTGTATGGGCTGTCCGCCGCCCGTCACGCAACCGCCGGGACAGCACATGATTTCTATAAACGCCACGTCGTTGAGTTTGCCCGCTTTGAGCTGCTCCATAACGGTGTGGGCGTTTTCCACGCCGTGAGCGACGACAACCTTCACGGGCTTTCCGCCAAGCTCTACGGTGGCTTTCTTGACTCCCTTCACGCCTCTGACCGATTTGAAATCGAGATTGTCAAGCTCTTTGCCGTCGAGTATTTCCTTGACGGTTCTCAATGCCGCCTCCATGACGCCGCCCGTCGCGCCGAACAGCAGACCTGCGGACGTGCCGCTGAACGTGTCGAACTGCTCGTCGGGCAAGGCTCTGAAATCTATGCCCGCGCGGCGGATAAAGCGAGCCGCTTCTCTCGTGGTAAGCACGAAATCGACGTCCTTGCCCTCTTCCACGGCGTTGATGTGGGGACGGTTAATCTCAACCTTCTTGGCTACGCAGGGCATAATCGAGACAACGACGATGTCCTTGGGGTCGAGATTGTGCTTTTTGGCGTAATAGCTCTTGATAAGCGCTCCGTGAATCTGCTGAGGACTCTTTGTCGTAGACAGATGAGGCAGAAGCTCGGGATAATACTGTTCGATATAATTTATCCATCCGGGCGAGCAGCTTGTAATCATGGGAAGAACGCCGTTGTTCTTTATGCGATTCAAAAGCTCGGTGCCCTCCTCCATAATGGTAACGTCCGCGGCAAAATCCACGTCCATGACCTTTTCAAAGCCGAGCATCTTCAAAGCGGCGACCATTTTGCCCTCGGTGTTGGTGCCGATCGGATAACCGAATTCCTCTCCGATAGCAGCGCGCACCGCCGGTGCGGTCATTGCGAAAACATGCTTGGATTTGTCGTTCATGACCGCCATAACGTCGTCGATGTTGTCCCTTTCTCTCAGCGCGCCGGTAGGACAGACTGTAATACACTGACCGCAAGCCACGCATTTGACGTCGTTGAGCGACAGGTCGAACTCGCTGCCGATATTGGTGTTGAAACCGCGGTCGTTGGGACCTATTACGTGCACATGCTGCAATTTGCTGCACGCCGCCACGCACCTGCGGCAGAGAATACACTTGCTGTTGTCTCTGACAAGATAAGGCGTGACGTCCTCCTCAAAGGACTGTTTGACTCCCTTGTATCTGTTTTCGTCGCAGCCGAGCTCGTGAGACAGCTTTTGCAGCTCGCAGTTGTTGCTTCTCACGCAGCTGTTGCAGCTGTTGTTGTGGTTGGAAAGCAAAAGCTCGACGGTTGTCTTGCGGGACTCCAAAACACGCTTGGTGTTTGTCTTTATTTCCATGCCGTCGCGGTCTATGGGGTAAACGCAGGAGGCGACAAGGTTGCGCGCGCCGACGACTTCCACCACGCAGACGCGGCAGGCGCCTATTTCGTTGATTTCTCTCAGGTAACAAAGCGTGGGAATTTTGATGCCCACCTGTCTGCACGCATCGAGTATGGTCGTATTTCTTTCCACGGAATATTCCTTTCCGTTGATTTTTACTCTAACTAAATCAGCCATGTTTCACCTCTTACTTCTTCGATATAGCTTTGAACTTGCAGTTCTGCATACATACGCCGCATTTTATGCACTTTGTCTGGTCGATTTCGTGAGGCTGCTTGACGGAGCCTGAAATCGCGTTGACGGGACAGTTGCGCGCGCACAGCGTGCAGCCGATACATTTTTCCTTGTCGATTTCAAAATGAAGCAGGTGCTTGCAGACGCCGGCGCTGCACTTCTTTTCGAGTATGTGCTCCTCGTATTCGTGACGGAAATATTTGAGAGTACTGAGCACGGGATTGGGAGCCGTCTGTCCGAGACCGCAAAGAGCGTTGTCCTTGATGTAGTAGCACAGCTTTTCCATCTCGTCGAGGTCGTCCATAGTCGCGGTGCCGTCGGTGACCTTTGTCAAAAGCTCGAGCAGGCGCTTGCAGCCTACGCGGCAGGGAGTGCACTTTCCGCAGGACTCGTCAACGGTAAATTCGAGGAAGAACTTGGCAATGTCGACCATGCAGTTGTCCTCGTCCATAACGATAAGTCCGCCGCTGCCCATCATGGAGCCTATGGCAATCAGATTGTCGTAATCTATGGGGACGTCGAGGTGCTCGGCAGGTATGCAGCCGCCGCTCGGACCGCCCGTCTGAGCCGCCTTGAATTTTTTGCCGTTGGGTATGCCGCCGCCGATATCGTATACGACCTCGCGCAGCGTCGTGCCCATAGGCACCTCCACAAGACCGGTGTTGATGATTTTGCCGCCCACGGCGAAAACCTTGGTGCCCTTGCTCTTTTCCGTACCCATGCTTGCAAACCAATCCGCGCCGTTGAGTATGATTCTAGGCACGTTGGCATAGGTTTCGACGTTGTTGAGTATCGTGGGCTTTGCGAAAAGACCTTTTACCGCAGGGAACGGAGGTCTGGGACGGGGCTCGCCGCGCTTGCCCTCTATGCTGGTCATAAGCGCCGTTTCCTCGCCGCACACAAACGCGCCCGCGCCGAGACGTATGTCAAGGTCAAAGGAGAAATCCGTGCCGAAAATGTTTTTGCCGAGAAGTCCGTAGGCTCTTGCCTGCTCGATTGCCTTTCTCAGACGCTGAACGGCTATCGGATACTCCGCTCTTATGTAAACGTAGCCCTGATTGCTGCCTATGGCGTAAGCGGCTATCGCCATTGCCTCGATGACGACGTGCGGGTCGCCTTCGAGCACCGACCTGTCCATAAACGCGCCGGGGTCGCCCTCGTCGGCGTTGCAGCAGACGTATTTGACGTCGTTTTTAGACGCTTTGGCAAACTTCCATTTGGTTCCCGTAGGGAAGCCGGCGCCGCCTCTGCCTCTCAAACCGGAGTCGGAGATGACTTTTATTACGTCGTCGGGCGTCATGGTGGTAAGAACCTTCGCCAACGCCTGATAGCCGTCGTGACCTATGTATTCGTCAATGTTTTCGGGGTCGATTACGCCGCAGTTGCGCAGCGCGACGCGGCGCTGCTTTTTGTAAAAATCTACGCTGTCCAGCGACTTGACCTTGTTGTCCTCGTCCACCGCTTCCTTGTACAGCAGGTCCTTGACCACGCGGCCCTTGACGAGGTGCTCGTCCACGATGCGCGTCACGTTTTCCACCGTCATGCGGGCATAGAACGCGCCCTCCGGGTAGACGATGACGACAGGACCGGCTTCGCACATGCCGAAGCAGCCCGTGCGCACGACCTTGATTTCCTTTTCCAGCCCTTTTTCGGCAATCTGCCGTTCAAACTCCCTGATGATCTCGCCGGAAGCGCTAGACGAACAATTCGTGCCTCCGCAGACCATCACATGCGAGCGAATCAGATCCATACGATGCTCCTCCTCTCACCGACCGGCTTATCCCTGCGCGCCGACGGTGTATTCTTCTACGGGTCTGCCGTTGACGATGTGATCGTTGACCACGCGGGCGACCTTCTCCGGCGTCATGTGAACGTAGGTCACCTTCTCCTGACCCTTGACATAGACCTCGACAATCGGTTCCAGACGGCAGACGCCCACGCAGCCGGTCTGGGAAACCGTCGCATTCTCGATTCCGCGGCGCTTGAGCTCCTCGATGAACTCCAGCATGACCGGGCGCGCGCCGGCGGCGATGCCGCAGGTCGCCATGCCCACAACGATACGGGTATCGATGTTGTCACCCTTTCTCAGGCTGACCTGCTCCAGCATTTTGGCGCGGATGGCCGCCAGCTCCTCCAGCGATTTCATAAAAACACACCTCCGTGCAATTCGTCAATGTTCTGCTTCAGGCAATCACTGATCCACGCGCTGATTTCGGGATGATCCAGCGGGATGGGCGCGACGGCCTCCCGAACCTCCCTCGTATCCAGCACGAATGTCTTTCCGTCATAATCCAGCGCGAAGCGGAAATCCGTCGTCGGGTTCATCAGCACCAGCGTATACAGCACGCCCGGCACGTCGCCCATGGGCGGCCTGTCGATGTGAGAAAGTCCGAACGTCACGCGCACGGTCGTCCCCTCGCCCGGTTTGGATGCGATGGACATTTCGCCGCCCGTGGCCTGCGCCGTCATCTTGAGCAGCGGCAGCCCCAGCCCAACCTTGCGCGTTTTGCGCGTGGTGGTGAAGGGATCGCACACCGCCCTGACCATATCCTCACTCATGCCGCAGCCGTCGTCGATGAACGCCAGCGAAACGGTATCCTGCGCGCGGCTGACGGAGATGTCGATCTCCACCAGCGACGCGCCGGCCGCAATGGAATTTTGGGCAATATCCAGAATCTGTCTCTTATACACATCTCCGAGCCCACGAGACGCGTAGTAATCT
>ENA-OYYK01001748-OYYK01001748.1-human-gut-metagenome-genome-assembly--contig:-NODE-1748-length-9857-cov-5.916344_pt1 | contig 9857 bp, 9 predicted proteins | sample MGYA00243247_ERZ653443 | MGnify/ENA primary metagenome ERZ653443 (study PRJEB26926, sample SAMN06165010) | human gut metagenome | biome: ENVO:00009003; feature: ENVO:2100002; material: ENVO:00002003... | reverse complement strand
GTCGGCAGCGTCAGATGTGTATAAGAGACAGATTGTATAAAGCAGTTTCTCTGAATCATCCCATCCGAGACATGGGTCTGTAATCGATTTGCCGTAAATATGCTCACCGATCTTCTGTGAACCCGGCTCAATATAACTTTCAACCATAACACCCTTTACCAGCTTGCGAATATCGGAATTCATCCTGCGGCTGTGGAGCACATCCTCAACAATTCTTATCTGCTCAAGGTACTGTTTGTTGGAATTGCTATGATTCGAATCAACTATTGTTGCCGGATATTTAAGGTCGTGTTCTGCATAAAGTTTATTAAGAAGAAGCAAATCTTCATAATGGTAATTCGGTATGCACTGGCCTTTCTTGTTTACGGAACCGCGAAGAACGGTGTGCGTAAGTTCATTACCGGTTGTGGAAACCTCGGCACCCCTGTATATGAAAGTGTGAGGATGGCTTGCAGCATGAACTGAGTTAAGCATAACTTCATATCCTCCGCTTGTAGGGTTCTTCATTCCGACAGGAACATCCATACCGCTTGCGGTAAGTCTGTGCTGCTGGTCTTCAACCGAACGGGCACCGATTGCTACATAAGCAAGTGTGTCATCACAATATGTCCAGTTCTCAGGGTAAAGCATCTCATCAGCCGGGAAAAAACCGGTATTAGATATTACATCAAGGTGAAGCTTACGGATTGCTTTTATTCCTGCGATAAGATCCGGTTTCTTCTCCGGATCCGGCTGGTGAAGCATACCCTTGTATCCGTCGCCTGTTGTACGCGGTTTATTGGTATATACACGCGGAATGATGATTACTTTGTCTTTTATTTTCTCCTGCACTCTTGCAAGTCTGGTAACATAGTCAAGAACCGCATCTTCGTTGTCAGCTGAACACGGTCCGATTATAGCGAGAAATTTATCGGATGCGCCCGTAAAGACATCACGGATCTGTGCATCGCGCTCTTTCTTTAATTCAATCTGTTCTTTTGAGAGTGGAAATTCTGCCTTGATCTCCTCAGGAGAAGGCAGAGTCTTAATCAAATGGATACTCATTATGTCCTCCTAACAGTATAAAATCCTAACGAGTAAAATTTTAACACGAAAAAAAGTATAATGCTACATTTTTTTTGAAATAATATCCGACAATGTGAGTATTTACAGTTAAAACGGCTTTTGGTATAATAATTATTATCAAGGATATATGGAGGTAGTGGCTATGAAAAAAAGAACAAGCAGTGTCATGTGGGGAATATTACTTATTGCGGCAGCTGCATTTATAGTGCTCTCGGCATTCGGATTTATGCATGATGTGGGTGTTGTAAGTATTATTTTTACAATTGTATTTGCGGGCATAATAATCAGCAATATTCCGGCATGGAATTTTTGGGGAATATTTCTTCCACTCGCGGGAATATGTATAATCTATTCGGACGCGTGGGGAATACAGAAACTTTCACCGTGGCCGTTAGTATTGATCGCAGTGCTCTTAAGTATAGGGTTTTCACTTATATTTAAGACGGGAAGCCGTAACCGCAGCTATAACGGTAATGCAGCGCAGAATAATGCATCATATGCCGGTTACAGAACGGAATATATCAATCAGGGCGTTAATAATATTGTTAATTGTTCGACCAGGTTCTCGTCCGCGGTCAAGCATATCAGCATGAATAATTTTGAACGCGCCAATATCAATCTTTCGTTTGGCAATATGGATGTGTATTTTGATGGATGTAATATACCATCGGGACACGCAATCATAGATATCAACGGCAAATTCGGAAATCTGGTTCTGTATATACCGTCAGGATGGAATGTTGATGTACAGACCGGAACGATGGCCGGACGCGTGAAAGAGCGCAACAGACCTAATGTATCTGCAAATTCACCGGTAGTTACACTTAACGGTGTTATGCAGTTTGGATCTGTAGAGATACAATATATTTAATCTGATGATTTATCCGTCGATGTCCGGCGGATAAATCTGCATATAAGGAAGGTGTTTGACTTATGAAACGTGTAATTTGGATCATACTTGACAGTGTGGGTATGGGAGAGGCACCGGATGCCGCAGCATTCGGTGATGCCGGAAGCAGTACGATACCTCATACATGGGAATATAATAAAGGGCTTAATATCCCGAATCTTCTTAAGCTTGGACTGGGCAATATTGACGGAATGAAGTCACTCCCCGTTATGGATGAAAGCCGGATTACAGGTGCCTACGGCCGTTCATCGGAAAAATCGGCCGGCAAGGATACTACGGTTGGACATTGGGAAATGACAGGTGTAATATCAGACAAACCGTTTCCGACATATCCGGACGGATTTCCTGACAGAATAATAAATGAATTTATCAAAGAAACAGGGGTTTTGGGGGTGCTTGGAAACTGTGTTGCTTCAGGAACAGAGATAATTAAGAAACTCGGTGCAGAACATGAACGCACCGGCAAGCCGATTGTATATACATCTGCTGACAGTGTTTTTCAGATTGCGGTCAATGTTGACTGCTTTCCGCTCGACAGCCTGTACGACATGTGCGCTAAAGCAAGAAAGATTCTCACCGGACAGGATGAGGTGGCCAGAGTAATTGCAAGACCGTTTACCGGACATGACGGTAACTATGTAAGAACATCCGACAGGCGTGATTATGCGATATTGCCGCCGGATTATAATCTGCTTCACAGACTTAAGGATCAGAATTATGATGTATGGGCAGTTGGCAAGATTGAAGATATTTTTGCCGGTTCCGGGATAACGCGGGCTATCCACACGAAGAATAATATGGACGGTGTGGATGTGACTGTCAGGCTTATGAAAGAGAAGTCGCACGGTCTTATCTTTACGAATCTGGTAGAATTCGATTCCTCATGGGGACACCGCAGAGACGCGGCCGGATATGGAAAAGGGCTTGAAGATTTCGATGCAAGACTTCCGGAAATTATCGGCGCTATGAATGATGATGATATTCTTATAATCAATGCAGACCATGGATGCGACCCGACATTTAAGGGTACGGACCATACAAGGGAATATATTCCGGTGCTGGTGTATGGTAAGAATATCAGACCGGTTAATTTCGGCACAAGAAACTGCTTTGCGGACATCGGACAGACAATAGCGGAGTATGTTGGGGCAGAACCGATCATTACAGGAGAAAGTTTCCTTGAAAGGATTGCAAGGTGATATATATGAGAATGTATGATATTATACAGCATAAAAGAGATAACAAAGAACTTTCGGGTGAAGAAATCCAATTTTTTGTTGAGGAATATACGGCCGGAAATATTCCGGATTATCAGGCAGCAGCACTTGCAATGGCAATTTTTTTCAATGGAATGACACCGGAGGAGACAGCGGCACTTACACTTGCTATGGCACACAGCGGTGATGTGATGGATCTTTCGCCGATTAAAGGTGTTAAAGTTGATAAACACAGCACAGGAGGCGTTGGAGATAAGACGTCACTTGTCCTCGGACCGATGGTTGCGGCACTTGGAGTTCCGGTTGCCAAAATGTCGGGGCGCGGACTCGGGCACACCGGTGGGACGATAGATAAGCTTGAAAGCTTTCCCGGATTTCAGACAGGAATACCGGAACAGGAATTTTTTGATAATGTCAACAGAATAGGAATTGCGATTGCAGGGCAGACAGGAAATCTTGCGCCTGCGGATAAGAAATTATATGCACTCAGGGATGTGACGGCGACCGTCGAGAGCATACCGCTTATTGCAAGCAGTATTATGAGCAAAAAAATAGCAGCAGGTGCAGATGTTATAGTTCTCGATGTGAAGGTAGGAAGCGGAGCATTTATGAAGGACGAAGAAAGTGCGGTTAAGCTGGCGGATACAATGGTCAGAATAGGCGATAACGTCGGGAAAAAGACGATGGCAGTAGTCAGTGATATGGATGAACCTTTAGGATATGCGGTCGGTAATGCGCTCGAGGTTAAGGAAGCGATAGATACACTTGCCGGAAATGGCCCGCAGGATTTGTATGAGTTATGCCTTGAACTTGGTTCACATATGGTTGCAGGTGCGGGCAAGGCACAGAATTGTGCCGAAGCAAAAGAAATGCTGGCCGGCACGATCAAAGATGGCAGTGCACTTAGGAAACTGGCCGAACTTGTGGAGGCACAGGGTGGAAACCCTGAGGCGGTTTACGATACAGAACTTCTTCCAAAGGCTTCAATCGAGTATGAATACAGGGCGGACACAGAAGGATATGTCAGCCGTATAGTATGCGATATTGTCGGAACAAGTGCCATGGTTCTCGGAGGAGGTCGGGAGAATAAGGACAGTGTGATAGATTTGTCGGTCGGCATCATACTTGAAGCCAAGAAGGGTGCGTATGTCCATAAGGGAGATGTGCTGGCCAGATTCTATGCCAATGATGAAAATAAGCTTTCTGATGCAGTTAAACGATTTGCGGATGCATATGTGATAGAAGATACCAAACCTGCAGGGAGCCGCCTGATTAAAAAAGTCATAATGGAGGCGTAAATTGTATGAATGAGAATATTGAAAAACTTCGTAAGATAATCTCGGAAAGTGACAACATAGTATTTTTTGGCGGTGCAGGAGTAAGTACCGAAAGCAATATACCTGATTTCAGGAGTGTAGACGGCCTTTATAATCAGAAATATGCATACCCTCCGGAGACGATACTCAGCCACACTTTTTTTATGAGACATACGGATGAATTCTTTGATTTCTATCGTGATAAAATGCTATATCCGGATGCTGTACCTAATAAGGCGCATATTGCTCTTGCTAAATTAGAAAAGCTCGGTAAATGCAAGGCGGTTGTGACACAGAATATTGACGGTCTGCATCAGGCAGCGGGCAGCAGGGAAGTGCTGGAGCTTCATGGAAGTGTACTTCGTAATTATTGCATGAAATGTTTAAGATTCTATGATGAAAGTGCAATCATAAACAGCACGGGCATACCAAGATGTGAATGCGGTGGAATAATTAAGCCTGATGTTGTTCTTTATGAGGAGGGACTGGATAACAATACACTGACCAAAGCGGTAAAATACATAAGCGAAGCAGATGTACTTATAGTTGCAGGTACCTCGTTAACAGTATATCCTGCCGCCGGTCTGATTGATTATTATCATGGAAATAAACTGATTCTGATCAATAAGTCCGCAACGGCCAGAGATTCCGTTGCGGATATTGTAATAAATGATGCAGTTGGCGAGACACTCGATTACTGTGTCAGGGATTTATAGATATTCATTACCGAGATCAACAAATACAGGTTCGTGATGGACGGCAGGGAGAAATACATCTATGACATCGGATGTGAGCATTCTGATTGATGAAGTATTAATGCATGGGTGACATGCAAAGTATTTTTCATTAAGCAGTTCCCTGTCAATCACGAGCTTAACCTTGTTATCGTGGTCGTTCATAAGACCCATTACAGTCACTGAGCCGGGAGTAAGGTCAAGAAATTCCTCCATATATTTCTCATCTGCAAAAGACAGTCTGGTGGTGCCAAGCTGCTTTGATAATATAGCAGTCCTGAATTTTTTGTTTCCGGGCATTACAACCATATAATATTCGTCACCTTTTGAATTCCTGAGAAACAGATTTTTATAAATCTTACATCCGAACAAGTGGTCTACTTCATCACAGTCAGCGATTGTCATTGCTGTCTCATGATCAATTCTTTTAAACGGTATTTTAAGTTCATCCAGCAGATCATATGTCCGTACCTCTTTGGCGAGACGTCTTTCCCTGGTGACGGGTCTTCCGTCACATACAAATAAATCCATTGTAATCGGTTACCTCCGTAAATTATTGAAATTATATTAGCATGAATATGTTTTTTTGTGAATATCTGATTGCCGGCGGAATATATTTTAATATCCGGATTTGGGAAAGGAGATCATGAATTGGGCAGAAAATTAACAACAATATTCAAAGTTCTGATTGCCGCATATTTGATCAGTGCGGTTTTGTTGGCGGTGGGAGCATTTATAATGTACAAAATGAGACTTGGTGACGGACAGATGCGCATAGTGGTCATGGTTATATACGGAATATCATCTATCGCGGCAGGTATTATATATGGTAAGGCCAAAAAAGAAAAAAGAGTACTTAACGGAGCACTGATAGGACTGCTGTATTTTGTGTTTTTATCGGTTGTGTCGTTTATTATAAATAAAGGACTGTATGATGATGTTAAGAAAGCAATAATATCATTTGTTATATGCATAACCGGGGGTATACTTGGAGCAATTATGAGTTAAAACAGTTGACCTTGCAGTGGAATATAGTTATACTTATTATATAAATAAACCTTAACGGAGGAATTCATATATGAGAAGCAATGCAGATAGGGAAATAAATGATATTAACAGAAACATACAGGCAGCACAGATGAGAATTAATGAGATATATGCAGCAATAGGACGTACATATCGTGCGGAAACGGAGAATCCGCAGGGTGCATATATACAGATGTTTGCCGATCTTAAGGCGACAGAGGAGCAGATTGAGCAGATGAATACCAGAGTGAAATTCCTTAACGGAATTGTGGTATGTACTAACTGCCATTCGGACAACTCCGTCAATGCAGCTTTTTGTTCGGTTTGCGGTTCGAGACTTCCTCATACAATGGTAGCCGATGGTGCCAACAGATGTACAAGATGCGGCAATATTATCAATCCGGGACAGATGTTCTGCGGAGTATGCGGAACCAAGGTCGAGAACATACCGGTGCAGCCGCAGCCACAGTTTAACGAAGCACCGGTGCAGCCACAGCCACAGTTTAACGAAGCGCCGGTGCAGCCGGAAGTGCAGCCACAGCCGCAGTTCAACGAAGCACCGGTGCAGCCGGAAGTACAGCCGCAGGTCAACGAAATTCATGAGGCGGTAACGGAAGAAATGCAGGTAACAGAACCACAAGAAGCTAAACAGAGAGTCTGCCCTAACTGCCATACACCGATTGAAGCCGATGATGCAGTGTTCTGCGCGGAATGCGGAACAAGGTTATAGAACGGATATGATGAGATATAGTGGCAAAGGCTTATCGGACGAGGATAGAACTAATGAATACTACTAACAAGAAATACACGATAGATGACGTTGCGAAGGAACTTGGAATAAGTAAGACTACAGTGTCCAGAGCATTGTCCGGTAAGGGAAGAATAAGTCGTGAAACGACACAGAGGGTTAAAGAATTTATCGACACGCACAATTATTCGCCTAACGTAATGGCAAGAGGACTTGCACAGAGTAAAACATATAATATTGCGCTTGTCCTTCCGGCTGATTACGGAGAGAATGAAGTTGCTTTTTTCCGTGAATGTATGAACGGAATCTGCAAGATGGCGGGCAGGAATAATTATGATGTAATCATATCCATGGTGAGTGGACAGCTTGACAGGATGATAAATAATCATAAAATTGATGGAATCATCATAAGCCGTTCAATGGTGGACACATCAGCCCAGCGGACTCTCAAGGAAAAAGGAATACCGTTTGTTGTAATCGGTTCGTCAAGTGAGAAAGATGTTGTGTGTATCGATAATGACAATATGGAAGCAAGCAGGGAACTTACGGAAATCCTTCTTATGAAAGGAATGAAGAAACTTGCAATTTTGGGCGGGGATGAGACATATCAGGTTACTGGGAACAGACTGGAAGGCTTTATGCGTGCACATAGTGACCGTGGTATTACAGTTGATAAATCCGTTGTCTTTATGGATATAGACAGTTATGCCAAAGCATCCAGGGCAGTTGAACAGGCGCTTGCACTGAATGCCGACTGCCTGGTTGCCATGGATGATTATGTGTGTAACCTTGTTATTGAATGTCTTAATGAGAAAAATATAAATATACCATCGGATATACGTCTTGCAAGTCTTTATGACAGTAAACAGCTTGCACATAATAATCCGCCGATTACCAGCCTTCACTTCGACACCAAAACTCTTGGAGAGAACGCCTGTGGAACCTTGCTGGAAATGCTTGGTGAGAAGCTTGATGAAGATATGAGTGATATTAATTACCAGGTTGTATTGAGAGATTCGACTAAGTAGTAATTAAACATAAAAATGACATCCTTTAACTGTATAAAATACAGTTAAAGGATGTTTTTAATTATGAGGTGGCAGACAGGATTCAAAACATGCGTTTAGAATGTGAAAATAGTGTGAATAATAGAAGTCAGGAATGTGAAAAACTAAAAGTTGCGCATTGTTGCGCGTATCAACGAAAACGTTATTTGTGAAATGCGCACAAAATTTCAATGTGAATTTTATCTAAATTGTGAATTGATAATAAATGTGACAATGACTATAATACAGATATGAACAAACGGTTGCGCAAGCGCAACATGATAATGGATTCATAAAAAAATTCAGGAGGAAAGATTATGAAATTTAAAAAAGTTTTAGCACTTGGTCTTGTCGGTGCAATGGCAATTTCAATGGCAGCATGCGGTAAGACATCAAGCAGTACAGACAACGGCGGCTCAGGAAATGCCGGTACATCTAACGAGACAGTAAGCCTCAGAGTATGGGGCGGTGAGGAAGATCAGAATCTTCTTAAAGAGCTTGTAGAGAAGTTTAAGAAAACATATCCGGATCAGAAGTTCGATATCGAGATTGGTGTTGAATCAGAATCAACAGCTAAGGATACAGTCCTTACAGACGTTGAAGCAGCAGCTGATGTATTTGCATTCGCAAGCGATCAGATTGTAGATCTTAACAATGCAAAAGCACTTGCCAACATTGAAGATATGGATGCGGCTCTTCAGAACTATGCTAAGAAGTCAGTTGCAGATATCAAGGCAGCTAACGGCGATGGTTCAGTAGAAGCAGCAAGCATCGATGGCAAGCTTATGGCATTCCCTATGACAGGTGGTAATGGATATTTCCTTTACTATGATTCATCAGTAATCTCCGACGAAGATGCAGCTACATGGGATACACTTCTTGCAGCAGCTGATAAGGCAGGCAAGAAAGTCGGCATGACACTTGCATCAGGATGGTATAACGCATCATTCTTCTACGGAGCAGGATTTACAACCGGACTCAATGATGACGGAACAACAGCAATTGATTTCAACGGAACAAGCAAAGATGGTTACACTGGTGTACAGGTAACACAGAGCATGCTTAACATTGCTTCTAACAAGGCATTTATGGCAATTGCTGATGGAGATGTCTCTAACCAGATCGCAGGTGGAACACTTGCAGCAGTTATTTCAGGTACATGGGATGCAGAGAATGCACAGAAAGTATTCGGTGACGGATATGCAGCTGCAAAGCTTCCGACATATACTCTTGACGGCAAGCAGGTACAGCAGGGTTCTGTATCAGGATACAAGTTCCTCGGTGTTAATGCTTACTCCAAGAATGTTGGATGGGCTACTGTTCTTGCAGAGTTCCTTACCAACGAGGAGTCACAGGCAACACGTTTTGAACAGCGTCAGCTTGCACCTACCAACAAGAAAGTAGCAGCTTCTGACGAAGTATCTAAGAATGTTGCAATAGCAGCAAGTGCAGCTCAGGACGCATACGGTGTTATACAGACTGTAAGTGCTAAGTACTGGGATCCGGCCAAGACATTCGGTGAGATGATTGCACAGGGTTCTATATCTGCAACAGATGAAAAAGCAATTCAGGATGCACTTGATACAATGGTTGAAGGTGCAAAAGCAGCGGTAGAATAATAATCGCAATAACAGGCCTGTATGCAAATATACAGGCCTTTTCTTAACTAAAACATAAAGCCCCCTACGGGCAGTTTAGTATATGGCAATAAGAACTGCCCTACAGGGCAGGTTAAGGAGGGTAATATCTGTCTCTTATACACATCTCCGAGCCCACGAGACGCGTAGTAATCTCG
>ENA-OYYK01001727-OYYK01001727.1-human-gut-metagenome-genome-assembly--contig:-NODE-1727-length-9945-cov-12.118908_pt1 | contig 9945 bp, 8 predicted proteins | sample MGYA00243247_ERZ653443 | MGnify/ENA primary metagenome ERZ653443 (study PRJEB26926, sample SAMN06165010) | human gut metagenome | biome: ENVO:00009003; feature: ENVO:2100002; material: ENVO:00002003... | reverse complement strand
ACCCAAGGGGCGCTGCCCCTTGACCCCGCAAGGGAGTTCCTCCCTTGACCCTTTCTCGCGATTCAGTTGGTGACGACTGCACAGTGTGTCCGCGTGTTTATCCAGCGAACCTGCGGTTCGGGTTAGATGCTCTATATAGCAAAGAAATATGAAACCCCAAAGCATGGGAGTGTGCACTGCGAAGGGGTCGAGGGGGCGAGCGCAAAGCCCCCTCGTCGCTCCCGCAGGAGCGAAACCCCGTCACACATACAGCGGGAACCCCTTCATGAACGCTTCCACCTCCGCCTTCACCGACGGAACAGCATTTTCCCCTTCCCGAACGACGCGCGCAATCCACTTTGCGACCTTCGCCATGTCCGCTTCCTTGAAGCCGCGGCTCGTCACTGCCGGCGTGCCCACGCGAACGCCGCTGGTCACAAACGGCGAGCGCGTCTCGTTCGGCACGGTGTTCTTGTTCACCGTGATGTTCGCTTCTTCCAGCAGCGTCTCCAGCAGCTTGCCCGTCATCTCCGTGCCGGAAAAATCAAGCAGCAGCAGATGGTTGTCCGTGCCGTCCGACACCATCTTGATGCCTTCCGCCCGAAACGCGGCTTCCAGCGCCTTCGCGTTCTTGATAATCTGCTCCTGATAGTCCTTGAATTCCGGCTTCAGCGCCTCGCCGAAGCAGACCGCCTTGCCCGCAATGACGTGCATCAGCGGGCCACCCTGCGTGCCGGGGAAAATCGCCTTGTCAATCGCCTTGCCATACTGCTCGCGGCACATAATCATGCCGCCGCGCGGGCCGCGGAGCGTCTTGTGCGTCGTCGTCGTGACGAAATCAGCATACGGCACGGGCGACGGATGCTGCCCCGCCGCAACAAGCCCCGCAATGTGGGCGATATCCACCATCATCAGCGCGCCGACCTCATCGCAGATGGCGCGGATCTTCTCGAAATCAATCGTGCGCGGGTACGCCGATGCGCCGGAGACAATCATCTTCGGCTTGCACTCCAGCGCCAGCGCGCGCATGGCGTCATAATCAATATAGCCCTGCGCATCCACGCCGTAGGGCACAAAATGGAAGTACTTGCCGGACAGGTTGACCGGGCTGCCGTGCGTGAGATGGCCGCCGTTGGACAGGCTCATGCCCATGACGGTATCGCCCGGCTGGAGCATGGCGAAGTACACCGCCGTATTCGCCTGCGCGCCGGAATGCGGCTGCACGTTGACGTACTCGCAGCCGAAAAGCTGCTTAGCGCGGTCACGGGCGAGGTTTTCCACCACATCCACGCATTCGCAGCCGCCGTAGTAGCGGTGCGCGGGATACCCTTCCGCGTACTTGTTCGTCAGGCACGAACCCATCGCCGCCATCACCGCCGGGGATACGAAGTTCTCCGACGCAATCAGTTCAATATGCGAGCGCTGACGGTTCAGTTCCGCCTCAATCGCGTCCGCCACCTGCGGGTCTGCCTGTCGAATCACGTTCAGTTCCATGTCTGCACGACCTCCTTGCTTTTCCTATTATTATACCTTGCTTTCCGTTTTTGTACAGTCGGAATACACAATTTGTACAAAACACACGCAAAAAAGCTGCGAAGGAATGTTCTCCACCCCTTCGCAGCCCTTGCTGACTTTTTGCGCTTACAGCGTCTTCTTGAACCAGTCGATGGTATCCTGCACCAAGGTCTTCAGCACCGTGTCGTCATTGCTGAAGACGCAGAAGGTGTGATCCGCGCCGTCCAGCAGCAGCACTTCCGCATCCGGGGAATTCACCGCCGCATCCACAATCTTCTGCGCGGTTTCCGGCACCACGGTCGTATCCGCCTTGCCGTTGATTGCCAGAAGCGGCACCTTGATCTTAGCAACTTCCGCCGGATAATCAATGCTCATCGCGCATTCATAGTAGGCAGGAGACTGCTTCAGCGGTTCACGCCAGTCATAGGTCACTTCGTAATAGCCGTTTTCCTTGGCAATTGCGTACTGTTCTTCCTCATTGCCCTTCTGATCGTAAGCGCCTGCCCACGTCAGCACGGAGGTGAACACCTCGTTGCGCGCAGCCGTCAGCAGCGCCAGACGGCCGCCCTGGCTCCAGCCCATCACACCCACATGATCCATGTCGATGGTGCCCAGCGTCTTGAGGTATTCGTAGCACTTCATCGCGTCTTCCACACCCTTGTCATAGGTGAAGTCGATGTAATCGCTGGTGCTGTCGCCATTGCCGATGTAGTCGAAACGAATCGTCGCGATGCCTGCCTTCGCCATGGCCAGCGCGGCATAATCATAGGCATTGCCCGCTTCGTGGCGGGTAGAGCCATTGCCATGCAGCATAACAACAGCCGGGAACTTTTCCCCTTCCGCGCCAACAGGCACGGTCAGCGTTGCGGGAATCTGGTGATCACCCGCGTCGATGGTGATGTTTTCTTCGGTATACTGCATTGCTTCTGCCGTATCCTCCGCCGCTGCCAGCGTGCAGCAGGCGATGCTCATTGCAAGAGCCAGAAACAAGGACAGGAACTTCCGCATAATTGTTATACCTCCCAACTTTTTTGCGCTTCTGCGCGATGGTCAGTATAGCACACATACCGCACAGAAACAATAGTTTCGCGGCGTTTTTTGCTTTGTTTGCCATCCACCATTTCACAATCCCGCGCCGATAAAAAAGCAGGCTGCAATGAGAAGTCACTTTCCCATGCAGCCTGTCCATTGATATTCAAAATAGAAGATACCGCCGCTCAGACTGAGCAACCCCGCAGCACATCCGCCCAGCGCTTATTGCTGCTGCCTCTCGGCCCTGACAAGGTTCACACCGACAGATCGCACAGGACCCGGTCGTCATTGCAACGGCTTATGTAGTATAGCGGATTTTTGCCGCAAATGCAAGAGAACGTTCGTTCTTATCGTGATTTTTCCCGAAAAAAATACAGAAAAGATGCAAAAGCCCTTGACGGACGGGCAGAATTGTGGTAGCATATCGGATGCAAAAGTAATACCCCTTATCACGAGTGGCAGAGGGACGGGCCCAATGAAGCCACGGCAACCGGCACGCAGGTGCGTGGTGCCAATTCCCACAGTGCGCACACAGGCTCTATCCAGAGCAGCACTGACAGATAAGGACAATCGTCTCTGATTGATTCCCGGCTGCCTTGTGTGCAAGGAAGCCGGGTTTTTTGCAGCTCTCAACCATCCCCCTATTGGCTTAGCTGAAAGGAGCTACAAAAATGCGGAAACTCTTTACCTCGGAATCGGTCACGGAAGGTCATCCGGACAAGCTGTGCGATCAGGTGTCTGACGCGGTGCTGGACGCGCTGCTCGCCCAAGACCCCATGAGCCGCGTCGCCTGCGAAACCTGCGCCACCACCGGCATGGTGATGGTGATGGGCGAAATCACCACGACGGCGAAGGTGGATATTCCCGCCATCGTGCGCGACGTTGTGCTGGACATCGGCTACAATGATTCCTCCCTCTGCTTTGACGGCAACACCTGCGCCGTGCTGACAAGCATCCACGCGCAAAGCCCCGATATCGCCATGGGCGTTGATGACGCGCTGGAAACCCGCACGCAGGATGCCAACGAAATCGGCGCGGGCGATCAGGGCATGATGTTCGGCTTCGCGTGTGACGAAACGCCGGAATATATGCCGACTGCGATTGCCTTCGCGCACCGCCTGACCCGCCGCCTGACCGAAGTGCGCAAGAACGGCACGCTGCCGTGGCTGCGGCCCGACGGCAAGGCGCAGGTGACCATCGCCTACGAGGACGGTCAGCCCGTGGCGGTGGATACCATCGTCATCTCCACCCAGCACAACCCCGAAATCGCCCACGCGGACATTTACGCGGCGATGATGGAGCACGTCATCCGCCCGGTGATTCCGGCGGAAATGCTGACGGCGGACACCCGCTATCTCATCAACCCAACCGGGCGCTTTGTCATCGGCGGGCCTGCGGGCGACTCCGGTCTGACCGGGCGCAAGATTATCGTTGATACCTACGGCGGCTATGCCCCGCACGGCGGCGGCGCGTTCTCCGGCAAAGACCCGACGAAGGTTGACCGCTCGGCGGCGTATGCGGCGCGCCACATCGCGAAGAACATCGTCGCGGCGGGGCTGGCGAAGCGCTGTGAAATTCAGCTGGCGTATGCCATTGGCGTCGCGCGCCCGGTGAGCCTGTTCATCGACACGATGGGCACGGGCGTTGTTGCGGACGACCAGCTGGCGGCAGCGGTGGACAAGCTGTTCGACCTGCGCCCGAACGCCATCATTCAGCGGCTGAACCTGCGCCGCCCGATTTACCGCGCGAACTGCAACTACGGTCATTTCGGCAAGGCGGACATGCCGTGGGAGCAGCTGGATTATGTCAATGCGCTGCGGCGTGAGATTCTGGAATAATTGCATTCGCCTGATTTGACTTTGGAAGCCGTCTGTTTTCGCAAATGCGCGGAGGCAGGCGGCTTTCTTTGCGCTTTTTTCGTGATTTTTGCTTTCGATGTGACTTGTTTTTTCTGGTTGCAGAGGGTTTCGCGTCTGCGGACGCGACCAAAGGGCATGAAAACAAACGAAGTTTGCGGTCGCCCTTTGGAAACCTTCGTACTGCACTCCCATGTTTCTTGGTTTTTATCGTTGCTTAGGAGAACGAAAGGTGTACTAACTAAAAAAGCCGCAATAACTGCCAATATACATAGATGCGGAAGGCGAAGGAGTCCAGAGGGCGAGCGCAAAGCCCTCTGGTCGCCACCGCAGTGGCGAAACCCTGCGCCGCACACAAAAGGGGTAATGAAAAATCATCCTTGATTTTCGCCATTTTTTGCGGAAAAAATGGATTTTTCCCTTGACAAGGGCTGCTTTTTGTATTATTCTTGTATACAAAGTGCAAACAAAATGCACTTTGCGTCCGCGGACGTGTTGACCAGAAAGGACACAAACGCGGCGGATTCTAAGCCACCCACAAGGAGTTGTTCGCTATGGCAGCCATCCCCTTTCAGCCCATGATGGAAAGCCGCCCGATTCGTGAAATCGCCTACGAAGTGCTCAAGCACGCCATTATCACCGGGGAAATTCCCGCTGGCGAGCGCATCGTCGAGACAGAATACGCCGACCGCCTGCACATCAGCCGCACGCCGCTGCGTGAAGCCCTGCGGAAGCTGGAGCGCGACGGGCTGGTGGAGTATGTACAGCGGCGCGGCGTGATCGTCCGCGCGTTCACGATTGCCGACGTGGAGGAAATCTACACCATCCGCAACGCGCTGGAAATGCTGACGCTGCCCGCAATTATCCAGAAAGCGACGGCGGATGATATCGCCGCCCTGCGCGACCGGCTGCACGAGATGGACGGCGTGATGGCAAGCCGCGATTTCGAGACGCTTTCCCCCATGGCGCGCGCCTTCCACCGCCAGATGACCGAAATTTGCGGGCAGAACCGCATTCTGCGCGTCATCGAGGGGCAGGACCAGTACATCACGCGCTTCTCGTCGATGGCGATTTCGCAGGAGAACCGCCTGCTGCAGGCGCACGAGGAGCATTACAAGCTGGTGGACTATATCGAGCAGCGCGATTTGGAGCATTTCCAGAAGCTGATGCACCGCCACATTGAGCGCAGCAAGGAGAAGTGCCTCGAAGCGCTGAAAACCCAGCGTTATCTGCAAAAAATGTAATCAGGCAAAAGATGCACCGTCCACATGCGCCGGTGCATCTTTTTGCAAGGAGCAATTATGAAGCATAATTTTCACACGCACACATCCCGCTGCCAGCACGCCGTCGGCACGGATGAAGCCTATGTCGAAGCCGCGCTGGACGCCGGGTTTGATGTGCTCGGCTTCGCTGACCACGCGCCCTTCCCGTTCGCAAACGGCTTCGTCAGCGGGATTCGGATGCCGCTTGACCAGCTGGCGGATTACATCCATTCCGTCCACGCGCTCCAGCAGCGTTACGCCGGGCAGCTTGAAATCCGCCTTGGCCTGGAGAGCGAGTACTTCCCGCGCTATCACGACCATCTGCTGCGGATGCGCGAGCAGGGCATCGGCTACTACATCCTCGGTCAGCACTACGCCGACAGTGAGGAGGACAATCCGTATATCGGCTTTGAGTGCCAGACGGATGAGGGTGTGCTGCGCTATGCCCAATCCGCAGTCGCCGCCATGCGCACCGGGCTGTTCTGCTACATCGCCCACCCGGATTTGTTCATGCGCCACCGCACGGACGACCAGTTCAATCACGCGTGCGAGGAAGCGGCGGACATGCTCTGCCAGTGCGCAAAGGAACAGCACATGCCCATCGAGTACAATCTGCTGGGGCTGAACAGCCAGATGGAGGGTCACACGCGGGGGTATCCGTCCGCGCCATTCTGGGAATACGCCCGAAAATGGCACAATGACGTCATTCTCGGTGTGGACGCGCATGACCCGGAGCACCTGAAAAATCACCGCGTATGGCAAGCGGGCATTGACAATGTTCGCGCTTTGGGGTATCATCTTGTTAATGACTATATCTTTTAAGGAGGCGTAACCCCCATGAACCCGAATTGGGATTTGTCCTATCTCTACAAGGGCTTTGATGACCCGGCTTTTCTGGCTGATTTGAAGCGTTTTCCGGAGGAAATCAAGGTCGAACAGGCGATTCTGGACGGCGGCGACGATCCGCAGACGAAGCTGGAGAAGCTCACCGACCAGCAGGAGATTCTTGGCGCGCTGGCCGATCGGCTCTCGTCGTTCTGCAGCCTGACGCAGGCGGTGGACGCGAACAATGCCGACGCGACAAAGTACCTGAACGTGCTGGACGTGATTTTCAACGACAGCCGCATCGTCAGCAGCGCCATTACGCGCTATATCGGCAGCCTTGCAAACCTCGAAGACCTGATTGCCGCGTCCCCCAAATTGCAGAAGGTCGCGTTCTACCTGCGTGAATCCGCCGAGAACGCGCACCACACCATCCCCGAAGCGGTTGAGCCGTGGATTCTGGAGATGAGCCTGTCAGGCGGCAGCGCGTTCAGCCAGCTGCGCGACAAGCTGGATTCCACCCACACGGCGAATTACCGCGGGCAGGAGATTCCGCTGTCCGCCGTGCGTGGGCTTGCGTACGACGCGGATGCCTCCGTCCGCAAGGATGCCTACGAGGCAGAAATTGCGTCCTACAAGAAGATGGAGCTGCCCATGTCCTACTGCCTGAACGCCGTCAAAATGGAGGCGCGCACGCTGAGCAAGGCGAAGGGGTATCCTTCCGTGCTGGACATGACGCTGAGCGACTCCCGCATGGACCGCGCGACGCTGGACGCCATGCTGACCGCCATCCGCGAATATCTGCCGCACTTCCGCCGCTACATGAAGGCGAAGGCGAAGCTGCTGGGGCATCAAAATGGCCTGCCGTTCTACGATTTGTTCGCGCCGGTCGGGCAGAACGTGCACACCTACACGGTGGAGGAAGCGCGCGAAATGCTCGTCCGCCTGATGGGGCAGTTCACGCCGGAAATGGGCAAGTTCATCGACAACGCCTTTGAGCAGCGCTGGATTGACATCTACCCGCGCGAGGGCAAGACCGGCGGCGCGTTCTGCTCCCCCGTGCATTTTGCTGACCGTTCGCTGGTGATGACGAACTTCACCGGCAGCTTCTCCGATGTGTCGACCATCGCGCATGAGCTGGGTCACGCGTGGCACAACCGCTGCTTGGCAGGGCTGCCGTACTCGATGATTGACACGCCCATGCCGCTGGCGGAAACCGCGTCCATCTTCAACGAGCAGCTGCTGGCGCACATGGTGCTCAAGGACGCAAGCCCCGATGAGCAGCTGTCCCTGCTGGAAGGCAACCTGATGGAAACGAACCAGACGATTGTGGACATTTACAGCCGCTACCTGTTCGAGACGAAAGTCATCGACACGCGCGCCGACCATGCCATGAGCGTCGATGAGCTGAAGGACGCCATGCTGCGCGCGCAGGAAGCGTCCTACGGTGACGGGCTTGACCCGGAGATTCGCCACCCGTACATGTGGGCGTGCAAGAGCCATTATTATTCGTCCGGCTACAACTTCTACAACTTCCCCTATGCGTTCGGCGAGCTGTTCGCCAAGGGCGTGTTCGCGCAGTATCTGCAAAAGGGCGCGGCGTTTGTGCCGGATTACTGCCGTCTGCTGCGCTCCTGCGGTTCGGGCACGATTGCCGACGTCGCCGCCAGCGTGGGGATTGATGTACGGAATCCCGACTTCTGGCGCTCCAGTCTGGAGGTTGTCAAGGGGAACATTGACAAGTTCTGCGAGCTGGTTAAGTAATCGGAAAAGAGCAGGTGGAGGTTGCAAGTCCACCTGCTCTTTTTTCGTATGCTGATGATTTTATGCTGATTTTGATTGTCGCAGGGGGAATTGCGCCTGCGGGCGCAACCAAAGGGCTTTCCGCTCGCCCTTTGGAAACCTTCGGTGCGCACCCATGTATATTGGTTTATAGCGAAAGTTGCTATAGTTCGTGTACTATTCGTCCACTAAACAAAAACAACCAGCATAACCAAATTGTAACTTCCGAAGGGCGTGCGAAGGAGTCAAGGGGGCGATCGCAAAGCCCCCTTGTCGCTCCCGCAGGAGCGAAACCCCTGCAACACAAACGCACTGTTCGCGAAGAACGTACATTTCCATCAACGACAAAAAGGGCTAAACAGTCTCCTGTCAGCCCTATTTTGTCATGTGAAACCGCTGATTACTTGACCAGCAGCATCAGCAGGGAGCAGGCCACGAAAATCGCCGCAGCAATCTTGGTGCCCAGCGCCAGCTTCGCTTCCGCGCTCTTGGCCTTGTGCTTGTCAAAATAGCTGTCGAACGTGCCGGCGATTGCGCCCAGACCCTTCACGTTGCTGCTCTGCATCAGAACCGTAAAAATCATGAACAGAGCGGAAATCGTGATGATGACCGTCAGAACCACACCAAATGCACTCATGCTTCAAACCTCCTTGGGGAGAAATCAACGCTTTACAGTCTATCACATTTTTCGCTGGAACGCAAGGGGCTTTTGCAGAAAAAGCGGTTTTTGCGCGCATTTCTTCCGCAAAATTCCCCTTGTGGGCGGCATTTTCTCCCCTATGCCTGCGCATCCGTTAGGGCTGCTTGCCAATGTACGCCAGAATGCCGCCATCCACATAGAGGATGTGACCGTTGACGAAGTTGGACGCGTCCGACGCAAGGAACACCGCCGGACCGCCCAAATCCGCCGCGTCGCCCCAGCGCTCGGCAGGCGTCTTGGCGATGATGAACTTGTCAAACGGGTGACGGGAGCCGTCCGGCTGAATCTCGCGCAGGGGCGCAGTTTGAGGCGTGGCGATGTAGCCCGGGCCGATGCCGTTGCACTGGATGTTGTACTTGCCGTACTCGGAGCAGATGTTGCGGGTCAGCATCTTCAAGCCGCCCTTCGCCGCGGCGTAGGCGGACACCGTCTCGCGGCCAAGTTCGCTCATCATGGAGCAGATGTTGATAATTTTGCCGTGACCCTTCTTAATCATCGACGGAATGACCGCCTTGGAGACGATGAACGGCGCGTTCAGGTCAACATCAATCACCTGACGGAACTGTTCGGCGGTCATTTCGCACATCGGGATGCGCTTGATGATACCCGCGTTGTTGACAAGGATGTCAATTACGCCGACTTCTTCCTCAATCTTGGCGACGAGCGCGTTGACGGCGGCTTCGTCGGTCACGTCGCAGACATAGCCGTGTGCCTTGATGCCCTTTTCGGCATAGGAAGCAATGCCCTTATCCACCAATTCCTGCTTAATGTCGTTGAATACGATGGTCGCACCGGCGTCGCTCATGGCGCAGGCGATGGCGAAGCCGATGCCGTAGGACGCACCGGTGACGAGGGCGATTTTGCCCTCCAGAGAGAACATATTGCTCATGGGAAATCTCCTTTCAATTATCGCGGATAAACACGCGGAAACTGCCTGAAAGTGCGCTCAACTCAATCGCGAAAAGGGAGTCCAGAGGGTCGAAGACCCTTTGGCAGG
>ENA-OYYK01001722-OYYK01001722.1-human-gut-metagenome-genome-assembly--contig:-NODE-1722-length-9981-cov-4.902781_pt1 | contig 9981 bp, 9 predicted proteins | sample MGYA00243247_ERZ653443 | MGnify/ENA primary metagenome ERZ653443 (study PRJEB26926, sample SAMN06165010) | human gut metagenome | biome: ENVO:00009003; feature: ENVO:2100002; material: ENVO:00002003... | reverse complement strand
CCAAATGCAACCTGCCTGTCACACAGCTTTAATGCTGCCGGACGGTGGGTTACAATAATCACTGTCTTATCTGTCATGCTGCGAAGGTTCTCAAGCACTGCTTCTTCTGTCCCGGCATCCAGTGCACTTGTAGCTTCATCCAAAAGAAGTACCGGTCGGTCGGAATAAATAGCTCTTGCGATTGCAAGTCTCTGCATCTGTCCTTCAGAAAGTCCTAAGCCTCGCTCGCCAAGAAGTGTATCTATGCCCTGTTCCAGTTCTGCGATAAAACCATCCGCACATGCAATCCGTAAGGCTCTGTAAATACCTGATTCATCGCCGCTCTTGTCTTTATCGGAAAATGTAATGATATCCCGGATACTTCCGCTCATAAGCTGATTGCCCTGTGGTACATAAGCAAACATGTTACGCCTGCACCCATAGACCTCTCCGGCATCTACTGTATACAAGCCCATCAAAAGCTTTAACACAGTACTCTTTCCACAGCCACTCGGACCAGTAAATGCCACAAACTCGCCCTTTCGTATCTCTAAGCTGTAATCCTTTAATACGATTGGCATAACCGTGTCTCCCTCGGTAATGACCGGCGGAAGGTATGTAAAATCCACATGAAACAAGCCAAAGGTGCTATTATCCGGAATATATTTTACTTCATCCTTTTCATATGCCTCAATTTCCATCAGCCTCTCTGCACTCGCAAGCATAGCAAAATACTTCGGCAGATAACCTGTGATATTGGCAAACGGATTCTGTATCTGGCTGATAAGCTGAAGCATCGCCATGAATGTACCGTAGGTCATAGTGCCGTGATAGATACCGAATGCTCCATAGACAGCTCCGAACACATAGGCTCCGTTCATAACTGCTCCAAATCCGATATTGCAGACATTGGAGAAATGATTCTTACGCATACGGGCTTTCTTGTGCTCACTCATGTGGCTTTCAGCCTCAGTAAGACTGTCCGCTTCCTTGCCAAATGCTTTGACGATCATCAAACTGCCAAGATGCTCCTGCAAGAAGATACGGACAAATCCATCCTTTTCCTGCATCTGTTTGTGCAACTTTTTTAGCTGCTTTCTGAAAATATAAGTAAGCAGCACCAGCAGTATTCCGCCAGGCACAAGGATATATGCAAACCTCGGTTCCATAATAAGGATTACCACAAGTGCTCCTGCCATCTTCGTTACCATTCCGGCTACGCCCGGCACAATCGTGGCAAGTCCCTCTGACACGACAACAGTATCTGATGTCAGGCGGTTCATCCACTCACCGGAATGGGTTGCGGTGACTGCTCCGTAATTGTGTGTAAGAAGCCCTGCAAATAGCCTGCTTTTGAATGCATTCTCATAGGTTGCCTTAGCGTATTCTTCCAAGAACCGAAGAACAGCCCGGAGTGCAATCTGCCCCACCACAAGTGCCGCAAAGAGGACGCAGAAGGTCAGCATTTTTTTGCTGTCATGTGCCACTGCACCATCAATCAGTCCACGCAGGAGCAGAGCATAAAAAACACTGCTGATGCCAAGTACCATCTGCAAAAACAGCAGGAATATGATATATAATCTGCTTTTGCCTGCGACCTCGTTGATAAAGTGCAGGGCGGATTTGTTCGTTTTTTTCATAAATAATCACACCAACTTCGATTCATTTTTCTCTCTTTTTTCTCAAAACAGATTGTAATCTCATTCTGATCTTCTTTAAAAATATCCGCAGCTTATATGGTCTGCACCACAGCCACACATACAATCGGTATCTTATGTCATCGGTCTTGTACTGCTTCCCTTTGTGGGTAAAGTCTGTCATCACACCAAGAACATCTGTCTTTTTGATTCCACGCTCTATCCCAATGCAATTATCACCAAGGATATCATAGGAATCATCATATACCTTGATAATTCTGTGAAGCACATACTGGTCTGTGCCTCTTTTATACAACACGACATCCCATAACTTACAGCTTTCGCCCTGTTTCACCTCACGCACCGTAAAAGAATCCCGTCCCTGCTTTATCAACGGCAGCATACTAACTCCTACATTTTTGTATGTGAGAGTATGATATTTCCGTAGATATTCCCCATAAGATAATCTGGTCATTCCTCTATCGCTCCAATGCCACGCAGCTTCTTTACAATCGACTCCACATCCTTTTGCAGCACATCCTTCGGAGCATCGTACTTTTCATACATTGCCTCAACAATCTGCTCTTTGGTACTATCTGTTTTCAGGCACTCTACAATAAAAGCCGCTGACTTGTTGCTTCTGACAAGTCCGGCAAAGGAGCTGGTTACATCAATTAGTACCTGCTCTCCATCGCTGTCGTGTGTGATAAATGTATCTTTTAATCTCATCTATGATTCCTCCTGTTTCTTAAGTCTATTCATTCCTTCATAAGCCACCCTTGCAGCCTCGATATTCATGTTGCAGCCAAGCCGGTAGACCGGCACTACATTAAGTATTTGGTCTATGAGGGAAAGTGTCTGCTTCATTCCATCTGCCGATAGGCTTCTGTTCGTCTGCTGGACGATAAACGGATATACCGCATGTGGCTCTACCGGTTCTATGTAATTCTTCGCACTCCTAGTCAGGATACAGATGCCTTTTAGGGGTACTGCGATATTCGTGCTTAATCTGTGCTTGCCATCCCAGGGTGTGCCATATGCTGTCACACCGGAGTCTGCGATATGAAGAAGCGGCTTATCGTCATTTATCATGACGGCACGCTCCCCGAAATACTCTCTCCACAGACTTGTATGGGTGGACTTGCCGGTACCGCTTTTGGCTGTAAAAAGATAGCCTTCGCCATCTACAGCAATGACTGAGCCATGAAAAAGCAGGGTATCGCTAGATAAGAGGTAATCTGCAATCTTGCGATACACCGCAAGTGTCTCCAGATAGGCATCAGAAAACTGCCTGATGGGAATGCCCTCTTTGGTATCTTCTCTTGCAGATTTCTCACGCTCAAAGTCGATATCGGACTGAGTTGTGGCAATGTGAAAACACATGGCATCCTCTGTATCATCTGCCACTATATAATCTTTGCAATATTTTCTGATATAATCACAGACAGGACAGATTGTAAAATACTGTCCTGCCAAACGGATTGTAAAGCTCTTCATGTATGACCTCTAATTCTGTTTCTTTTTCTTTCGGATAAATAAAACCGTTCCTGCCACTACAATCGCTGCTACAACTACTAGCAATATAATTCCCCATACCGACATACTTTGTGATTTTTCAGAGGCTGTATCTGCATTCGAGCTGATGGCAGTTTCGTCTGCATCTAAGCCTTCATCAATTCCTGCAATCTCTGTTCCACCACCCTGCTTTTCTGTATCACCATTTTGTGCTATAGCGCCGTCATCTGTCTTGTTTTCTTTCTTGTACTGCTCCGCAAGTTTCTTTTCCTCTGCGGCTGTATCTACTGAGGAATCAACCGTAACTTTATAATTGCTCTGATTATTGTTGGCTCCGGACTGTTCCTTAGTCTGATTATTTGATGTGCCGGACGGATTAGCGTTTCCGGCATCTTTATTTCCTGAATTATCGCCATTCTTATTGTCTGTGGCATCGGACGGATTCGACTTTCCGTTTTCATCTGCATCTTTCTTGTCTGTATTTTCATTGGAATCCTCGATTTTGGTATCTGAGGATGCAAGTACCACATCCTTGAGATTTCCGGCACCGGAAAATGCATTTGTATGAATTGTTGTAACTGTAGATGGCACAATTATCCGCTCTACTGTATTGCATAATAAAAATGCATAATCATTGATTTCTGTTACTGCCTTGCCATTGATATATGCAGGAATGGTAACCTCTTTGTCGCTTCCATTATATGCATAAATTGATACGTTTTCTCCATTATCTTCGTATTGAAAATTTCCATAATATTCTGCCGCATACACCTGTACACTTCCAAACAGGCAAAGGAAGCAAATACATACTGCTGTTAAAATCGTGTTCCTAATCTTCACAATCAATCTCCTCTATATGACTGCCATTTGTAAACGCCTACAACTGTTTTGAATTATTCCAATATATTCTCTGTTATTTGGAAAAAGCGGCGGTTTACACCGCCGCCTCCTACATAATGGTATTCTTAGTCTCCGAAACCTTCATCACCGCCACCAATCTGACTGGCAGTAATCACATCTTCTGTTTCAAACTCAATAATTTCCATTTCTGCTACTTCATAAGCTTCTTTCATTTCTTTTTTCTTCCTTTCACTTAAATTAGTTATTCTTTACACCATATATTGAATCACTATACACTGTATATCTGATTCCATTCTTCTCATATATCATATAGCCCGTAACTGTATGTCCAGTTCCATAATAATTTGATTTTGTATAATAGAACTGTCCTTCGCTACCAAGCTTAGATAACACGGAATATTGTGATATGCCATCTGTTTCAAGGGTAATTCCATCTGCCGCATAATCACCCTTCTTTCTGATAATACCAATATCTACCAGCTTACAGTCCTCTGGAACCGTATAGTTGAAATAAAATGACATCTTATATCCACCGGTAATATCCTCGTAGGTTGGTTGTGCTATGATTATCGTTGGCTCTTTTACTACCTCACTGTCTGCCTGCTCATAATATGCTTCCAATGTGGTATCTCCGGTGATGATGAAAGTATATGTGCTATCATAGCTTACGATATTGCCATTTGCGTCCTTCCAGCCAACAAACTGTTTACCTTCAATCGGATCTGCAGTAACCGTAACACTAGACTGTGGAGTCTTTTGCTCTGTCTGTGAACCTACTGTCAATGTATAAGTAATATCCTGTGCCTTAAATACCGGATAAAGACTGGTATTCTCGCTAAAGGTTGCCGTTTCAAAATCAACCACATCTTCTGCTGTTGCACCGCTTGCCTTTGCAGACCATCCAAGGAAGTCAAAACCTACCTTTGTCGGTGCATTTACTGTAGTGGTAATCTTTCCTTCGCCTAAAACAAGTTTCTGGCTGTCCAAAAGCTTTCCTGACTGATGGTAGAAACTTACTGTCACATAAGCTATATCTGCTCCTTCATCTGTCTTAACCTTGACAAATTCCGGTGTCAATGCAGTATCACCAAGCACTGTAAAGCTGTATGTGGCATCCGTACTTACCGTTGTTCCGTAACTATCCTTCCAGCCTACAAATTCATAGTCATCATTCGCTGTTGCTGTCACTGTTGCAGTCTGTCCATATACATACTGTTCTTCACTCGCTTTACCTGTTCCACCTTCTGTGCTTTTACATGTCACTGTATATTTTGACTCGTCAAGCCATGCATAATATGCATCCGGACTGTCAGCATCTAATGTAAAGGTATATGTACTCTCTGTTCCTACAGATGTATTGCCTGCTGTATCTTTGGTCCATTTGCTGAAGCTGTATCCCATACTTGGTGTTACTTTAAGGGTAACGGTATCACCATTTGCATACCAGCCATTTCCCGATGCTTTGCCTCTTACTGCACCCGCATCCGCAAATGATATGACAATATTATGGTCTGCCTTGATAAGTCCATCTGCACCTACTGTAGATGCTGCAAGCAGCTTATCAAAGGCTGTTGCAACATCTGTATCAGAAGAAGCCTCTGTAATAGTGTCTGCAACAACAATAGCCTTTCGTAAAGCATCAATAGAAGCTGTCGTGTACTGCACATCTGCGTACTTTCCATCACTTAAATTCTGCTTAACTTTGGTAATTAGCTTTCCAAGCTGTTCAAATGTTTTAAAATCCAGCTTACAAACATCGCATTTGCCATCTAAATCTTCATCGGTGTGCTCAGCATAAGCCGGAGCTTTCTGTGTATTTGAATACGAATAGACCAGATCACCCGGATTGCCTTCACAACCTGGATAGGTTTCATTCCGATATACTGTATTCTCAACATCCCCTGCCTTTTTCAGAACAGGATATGTATCACCATTTCCGCCAAGTGCCTGTCCCCATACAGAGCCACTGTAAGTTACGGCATCTTCACCTTCACCTACTGTACAACCTTGTGAGAGGAGATACGCAACTTCACCGCTTACAAATTGTGCGGTGGTTTTGCCGCCATTTTCATCTTCTGTGTCTGCGAGGTAATAGCAATTTTTGATTGGCCCAAAATTGTATCCACATATACCGCTTATATCAGCATCTGAGCTAGCAGCAGTAACAGTTCCTATGTTATAACAGTTTAAAATTAGTTCAGTACTACAACCACACACACCACCCACAGAAGCTACTGTGCCGGTAGCAGTAACAGTTCCTGTGTTATAACAGTTTGCGATTGTGCCACCATTATTATATCCACATATACCGCCTATAGTAGCAGATGACTCAATAGCGGTAAGATTCCCTGCATTATAACAGTTTGTGATTGTGCCAGCATTGTTTCCGCACACACCGCCCACATGATCATTCCCTTTGAAATAGGAATCAACGACTCCAACATTTTTTATGTTGCCATCGGATTCTGAACTTCCGAATAATCCAATACATGTTGAATCACCATTAAAGTACAAACCACTTACGGTTTTATTATTTCCGTCAAACGTTCCTGAATACTGTGTTGTACGATTTCCCATCCAATCTGCAATCGGTGTCCAGGTTATAAAATCACTTCCGTTGGAAACGTTGCCCTCTGTATCGTATTGTAAGGAATCAAGAAGATTTTCATTTACTGTGATGTTGGCTGTCAGAACTGCATTGGCTAATGTGTTTTGTTCAACTCCATCAAGAGTACCGTTTACAAGTCCTGCAAACCAGTACAGCTGACCTGCATTGCTGATTTCGTAAACATTCTCTTTCATGCTGTCATCGTCAATGTCATATTTGTCAGTTGTTTCAACAGCTGGCTGATATACGGTTGCATTGCATTTCGGGCAGTTTCCGAAACCGTTGCTGTTGAAAGTTATTTCAACCCCCTCATGCTTACACTCTTCCTCTTCCGTGGATTGCTGTTCAGTCTTTCCAGCACTATCATTTGCCTGCACTGCAATTTCTGAATCATTTTCCTCTGCTCCTGCCTGAAGCACATCTGTCTCATTTTCATTCGCGGATTGTTGTATCTGCATCTCATTTCCTGATACACTTGTTCCAGATTCCTCTGCTCCTGCCTGAATCGGTGCCACACCGAATACCATGCAGACAGATAGCATTACTGCCAGACCTCTTTTTATCCGGCTTATCTTTTTTCTCATAAAATGCCTCCTCTCTTATAGCTGTGGATTAAACTGCTTTTGGCTCACAGCCGTATGGCAGTTCGTGTATCCTATCATCTGCGTCTATCTTATATGTCATTGATAGAAAATTCTCTATCATATATCCAGAAATATTTTACCATACCCCCCCCCATTTTATTCAATGTTCATGTGGCAATTTGTTCAATTTCGCATAAAATTTCTCATAAAAAATGCCATCTCACCTCTTTTTTTTGATGAAATGACATTTTTCAGTCTATTTATGCAGTTCGTCACAGCATTTATTCCTGCTTTAACAGGTAATTCTTCCATATCTGTGACAACTCATCCTGTTTCTGTGCACAGTGTATCTCATCCAACGGGAATAACATACATCCGCAGTGTCCCGAAAATGTCGGGAAACAGATAATCTTAAGTTCGGTATCTATCTCCGGACTATACGCCATAATCTCAAGCCGTTCTCCATACAGCGTTGCCCGTTCATAGGTACACAGCCATTTATCATCCATATTGGAGAAGATATTGCCGAAGCTGTTACCGATGAGTCCACTTAGAGGTACTCTCTCCACCTCTGCCAGCTTCTCGTTACCATAGCGGAATATCCAGTCCACAGCATGCCTGTCCTCATTGAATATCATCTCGATATCTGTAAAGGCAAACGTTGCTATAAGCTTTCTCTGCTTCTCCTGCAGCTGTGCAAGGATTTCCTTTCTCCTGCGTGTTGCATAGTTGAGTTCTTCTCCATTGATAAGTGTCAGCGTATCTTCTAATGTATGGATTGCCATGATACACACCAGATAGGTACGATGCACTTTCAGAAAATATTCCCCAACCTGTGCCTCCATTGCCTCTAAGGTGCTTCTGGTCTTATATACGCTTCCGCTTGTCACATGAATGTAACAGTCATTCACCGATGCCTTGATATATAGTATATCTGCAACATTGATTACCACCTGCTTATGATTTGCCTTGATTTCCAGTGTTGTTTATTTTCCTTTATGAATGGGCAGCCAGTGCTGCCAGCTTCTGCATAATTGCACTTACATCCTGCATTACATTCAAATTCTCTTCCTCTGCCTGCATCGTCTCGCCTGCGTGCGCCGATACCTGCTGGGAAATTGCTGAGATTGTCTGAATGGAATCTATAATTTCCTTATTTGCATTCTGCAACTCGGAAATGCTTCTTGAAAGAGTATCTGCATTTTTCTGAATTGCCCGCGTATTGTCCTCGATACTTTCAAAGCTTTCTTCTGCATTTGATGCACCAGTCTTCTCTTCGTTAATTCCATTTATCATATTGGAGACAACACCGACCACCTCCATGATTGCATTGGACACGTTGCTGATCAACTCTGTAATATGTACGGTTGCTTCTTTGGTTCTCGTTGCCATACCGGAAATTTCTGTTGCAACGACAGAAAATCCTCTTCCTGCCTCTCCGGCACGGGCTGCTTCAATGCTCGCATTCAATGCAAGAAGACTTGTTTGGTTCGTAATTCCTCCAATCAGTTCTACAATGGAATTCATTTCATCCATATACTGGTTCAGATTTTCCAGTTTTTCTGTAACCTCGGTTCCATTATCAACAGACGCTTCAACTTCCGATGCCAGGTGCTCGATATCCTGTTTGCCTTCCGCTAACGCTTTCAGAGTAAGTGTCATGCTGTTTCCGATTTCTTCCACAGCGGCTGCAACTTCATCCACCTTATCCTGAATTGCATGTGTCTGTTCCAACTGATTCTGCACATGTTCTGCGGTATCAGTAGCACCTGCAGATACTTCCTGCATTGCCTGAGTCGTTGTCTTAGATGCCGCTGTCAGCTTTTCGAAACGTACATTGATATCTGCAATATTGCCGGAAAGCTGCTGATCAAGTTTCTCATTTCTTTCCAGAAGATTTTCAGCCTCTGCTTTTGCCTGCGCCACTTCTGTAAATCTCTTTCTTGTGTTTTCGCGAATCACTTTTGTAGTCAAAACAGAATTCGCTCCAACCATGATCATAACAACAATCTGTACAACTGCTGCTTCGATTCCATGATACCCAAAACCGCCTTTTGTCGCACCGATCACAACAACAATGATACTCTCTAATATGGTACCTGTATTAATCAGAAGAAGATAACGTGTGTCACTGTAAATGGTGACAACAAAAATCATCGGAATTACAAATACATAAATCAGATTTGTCGGTGAGGTAAAAAGACATATTGTGTAAAACAATGCAAATCCATAGGAAACCAGATGTTTGATCATCGCATGTTCCGTATTACTTTTCCAACAAATCACCTCGCCAATCAAAGGTATGACACCAACGACCGTAGCGATTGTCATATATACCGGAGACAGTTGTCCTCTTACGCTTTCCCATATCATAAAAAACACCATAACCGTTACCGTACTGATATGTGACAGCATCGCAATGCGATTCGACCGCGTCAATTCCGAAATTTCTTTTGTTTCCACCATCATAATACCTCCTCTAGAAAAGTCTTTCCTACTTATCCTTATATTATTTCTTACGCATCCTGATATTCTATCTTTAATGGTGTATGTGTCTCAAATACCTTTGCAAAATCAATTTCCGGATTAAACATTGTATAAAATGAAGAATGTGCATCACATGTAATATTCTGCTGCGGTACAGAATTTAATGTACCATCCTTATTATATTTATAAAATGTAGCCTCCGTCACTCCATGTATCTCAACCTTGTATAATGGTGTTCTAGATTCATGCTTTGGCACATAACCTGTCTCTTATACACATCTCCGAGCCCACGAGACGCGTAGTAATCTCG
>ENA-OYYK01001707-OYYK01001707.1-human-gut-metagenome-genome-assembly--contig:-NODE-1707-length-10038-cov-10.248723_pt1 | contig 10038 bp, 8 predicted proteins | sample MGYA00243247_ERZ653443 | MGnify/ENA primary metagenome ERZ653443 (study PRJEB26926, sample SAMN06165010) | human gut metagenome | biome: ENVO:00009003; feature: ENVO:2100002; material: ENVO:00002003... | reverse complement strand
TCACGGACAAGAACTATATCACCAACAGCTACCACGTCCATGTCTCCGAGCCCATCGACGCCTTTACCAAGCTGAAATTCGAGGCCGACTTCCAGCGCCTGTCCCCGGGCGGTGCCATCAGCTATGTGGAAGTGCCCAACATGCAGGACAATCTGGAAGCCGTGATGAGCGTGCTGCAGTTCATCTACGACAACATCATGTACGCCGAGTTGAACACCAAGTCCGACTACTGTCAGGTGTGCGGCTATGATGGCGAGATCAAGATCGTGGAGGACGACGGCAAGCTGGTGTGGGAGTGCCCCAAGTGCGGCAACCGCGACCAGAACAAGCTGAACGTTGCCCGCCGCACCTGCGGTTATATCGGCACCCAGTTCTGGAACCAGGGCCGCACGCAGGAGATCAAGGATCGCGTGCTGCATCTGTAACAACAGCTAAATTTTATTTTTGATTTGATATTTGGAGCGGCCTTTCGGCCGCTCCAAATATCTTTTCAGCAAACGACAGGAACATGAGCATGAACTACGCAAACATCAAATATTACGATATCGCCAACGGCCCCGGGGTGCGCACCAGCGTTTTTGTGTCCGGCTGCCGCCACCACTGCCCGGGCTGCTTCAACGCCGTGGCATGGGATTTTGACTACGGTCAGCCCTTTGATAAGACCGTGCGCAACGAGGTATTCGCCTCCTGTCAGCCGGACTATATCGCCGGGCTCTCCCTGCTGGGCGGCGAACCTTTTGAACCAGAGAACCAACGGGAGCTGCTGCCCTTTGTGCGCAACTTCAAGGCGCTGTACCCCGCCAAGACGGTGTGGTGCTACTCCGGCTACACTTGGGAACAGCTTACCGGCAAAGAGCCCAGCCCCGCGCGGTGTGAGGTGACCGACGAGCTGCTGGCGCTGCTGGATGTGCTGGTGGACGGCAGATTCGTGCAGGCCGAGCACGACATCTCCCTGCGCTTCCGCGGCAGCCGCAACCAGCGCCTGCTGGACGTACCCAAGTCCCTTGCCGCCGGGCAGCCTGTGTGGTGGGAGGACGAAAAGGTGTTCGCCACCCATACCATGGAACGGTAAACCGTATTGAATCACCTCCCATGAAAATGCGTTTGTCGCGGCCCGCAGGCCGCGACAAACGCTCTATTAAAAATAATTCTTCCGCTGAACATGGCCAAAGCAACGCGGAGGCCATTCGAAATCGTCCCGCACTAAAAGAAGCCGCTGCACAGTCTGTGCAACGGCTTCTTTCTTTTCTCACTCCCGGCTGCCCACGGCGTCCTCGATGACGCGCAGAAAAGCGTTGCCGTAGCGGGCGGCCTTCTTTTCGCCCACGCCGCTGATGTTCAGCAGCTCGTCGATGCTCATGGGCTTTTTCTCTGCCATCTCCCGCAGGGTGGCATCGTTAAACACCATAAAGGCGGGCAGGTTCTGCTTGCCCGCAAGGCGCTTGCGCACCGCATACAGGGCGTTGAGCAGCTTTTCGTCCGCCTCGCTCAGGCTGCCCGCGGCGGGCTTTGCGCGGCGGGGCTTTTCCAGCCGGTCGGCGCTTTGGGCGGCACGGCGGCGGGCGTACTCCACTTGCAGCTGGGCTTCCTGCTCGGCGGCAAGGCAGCAGGAGCAGTTGCCGCACTTTTTGGGCGCTGCTTCTCCGAAGTATTGCAGCAGAAAGCCGCGCAGACAGTGCTGGGTGGTGGAGTAGAAGGTCATGTACTTGAGCCGCTCCTCTGCCTTGCGGGCGGCTTCGGCCTTTACATCCGCGGGCAGACCATTGTCGGCCTCCCGCTCCTTGTCGATGAAAAAGCGGATGGTGCGCACATCCGTGCCGGAATACAGCAGGGTGCACCGGGCGGGCTGACCGTCGCGCCCGGCGCGTCCGGCTTCCTGATAATAGCTTTCCAAGTCCTTGGGCATATTATAATGGATGACGAACCGCACGTTGGGCTTGTCGATGCCCATGCCAAAGGCATTGGTGGCCACCATCACCTGCACACGGTCATAGAGGAAATCGTCCTGATTCTGCCGCCGGGTGTCCGCATCCAGCTTTGCGTGGTAAGCCGCCGCCCGGATGCTGCGGCTCTGCAGCAGCTGCACCGTCTCGTCCACCTGCCGGGTGGTGCTGCAATACACGATGCCCGCATGATTGCCCTCTTTGAGCACCAGTTCCAGCAGCTCCTTGGGCTTCTGGCTGGGCAGTGCCCGCCGGGTCTCGAAGTACAGGTTGGGGCGGTCGAAGTTGGTAGTCACCTCGTAGGGCGCTTGCAGCGCCAGATGGGTGCGGATATCCTCCCGCACATGGGCGGTGGCGGTGGCGGTGAACGCGCCGATGACCGGGCGGCTGGGCAGGCTGTCCACAAACGCCTTGATGCGCAGATAGCTGGGGCGGAAATCCTGTCCCCACTGGCTGATGCAGTGCGCCTCGTCCACCGTGACCATGCTGATCTGCCGCTCCTGCGCGAACCGCTGGAAGCCCGGCATCTCCAGCCGCTCCGGTGCTACATAGATGATCTTGTACCAGCCCTCCCGGGCGCGGTGCAGCATCAGCGCCTTCTGATTGTCGGTCAGGCTGTTGTTCAGAAAAGCCGCCGCCACGCCCGCCTGCACCAGCGCTCCCACCTGATCCTTCATCAGGCTGACCAGCGGGGACACCACGATGGTGATGCCCGGCAACAGCAGCGCCGGTACCTGATAGCAGATGGATTTGCCCGCACCGGTGGGCATGACCGCCAGTACATCCTGCCCGGCCAGCAGGCGGCTGACGATTTCTTCCTGCCCGGGGCGGAAGCTGTCGTAGCCGAAAACTTTTTTCAGGATACTGTGCGGGTTTTCCATGGTTTCCTCCGTTATATATATAGGTGCACTGACGCGCAGAACGCTCAAAACCTTATCAGTATACCACAAAACCGGCACTTTGGGCAGAAAAAAGCGTCACTTTGCGCAAAAGTGTGCGATAAGCGCTCTTTCTGCCCGGGAAGGATAGCTTTTCAGGCGCGAAAATGCTATAATGAGAACACATATCTCCATGCCACCCCGCAGACTGCCCGGCATGGACCATGCAACGTAAAAAGGAGCATTTATAATATGCAGCAGAAACTTATCACCTTTGCCGTGCCCTGCTACAATTCCGCAGCCTATATGCGTCACTGCATCGAAACGCTGCTGACCGCAGGCGAGCAGGCCGAGATCATTCTGGTGGACGATGGTTCCGTCAAGGATGACACCCCCGCCATCTGCGACGAGTACGCCGCAAAGTACCCCACCATCGTCAAGGCCATCCATCAGGAGAACGGCGGCCACGGCGAAGGCGTCAATCAGGGCATCCGCAACGCCACCGGCCTGTACTACAAGGTAGTGGACAGCGACGACTGGCTGGACACCGACGCCCTGAAAAAGGTGCTGGAGCGCCTGACCACGCTGGTAGCCCGCGGCACCGCGCCGGATCTGATGATCTGCAACTATGTGTACGAGCATGTGGAGGATGGCACCAGCCATACCGTGCGCTACACCAACGTGTTCCCGCAGAACCGCCTGTTCGACTGGGTGCACGTCCGGCGCTTCCGCCCGGATCAGAACCTGCTGATGCACTCGGTCATGTACCGCACCGAGGTGCTGCGTGAGTGCGGCATGGTGCTGCCCAAGCACACCTTCTATGTGGACAACATCTTTGTGTACCAGCCCCTGCCCTATGTCAAGAGCATGTACTATATGGATCTGGATCTGTACCGCTACTTCATCGGTCGAGCAGACCAGAGCGTGAACGAGAGCGTGATGGTCGGCCGCGTGGACCAGCAGCTGCGGGTCACCAGGCACATGATCGACTGTCAGGATCTGGACGCGCTGAAGGATCAGAAGCGTCTGCGCGCCTACATGGTGCACTACCTGTCCGTCATGATGGCAGTCAGCGACATCTTCCTGCTGCTGGACGGCAGCGCCGAGGCACACGCCAAAAAGGCAGAGCTGTGGCAGTACCTCAAGGATCACGTTACCCCCGGCGTTTACCGCGCCGTGCGCGTGAACCTTGGCGGCCTGACCGACCTGCACTTCCCCGGCGGCGACAAGGTGGTCGTAGCCACCTACCGCCAGCTGCGCAAGATCTTCAAGTTCAACTAAGAGCATATTTTATATTTCGGGATAGCGGAACGCCTGCGGGCGCTCCGCTATCCCTTTTTCACGGCTGAGGTCGTAAAGGGAAACGGCAGCCGAACTGCTTGTATTCCGTCCTTTCTCGTCCTGTTTCTGTCTTTTCGTCTCAAAAGATGTATGAAACGCGCGGGATGGTTGCTTTTCCTCCGTTGTTCCGGTATACTGGATACGTTTTCCCATTTTGACCCCCGCGCTGGATTTCACACGGGAGTTCGATACTTTTTTGACAAGGAGGAACCGAGTGCTGCGGCCTTTGGCTGCACACCCAATACAAACCACATTATGGAACAAATGTTGATCTGTCTGTCCCTTGCCCTGATCGCCGGCCTGCTCATGTCACGCGCTGCCAAGGCCGTGCGTCTGCCCGCCGTCACCGCTTACCTGCTTACCGGTCTGCTGATGGGGCCCTTCTTTCTGGGTCGGCTGGGATTGAGCCGTTTCGGCTTTGGCTTTGGCAGCCTTGCTGCCGTGGAGGGCTACGGCATCCTCACACAGGTGGCGCTGGGCTTTATCGCCTTCGTCATCGGCAACGAGTTCCGGCTCAGCGCCCTGAAGCACATGGGACGCCGCGCCGTGACCGTGGGCGTTGCGCAGGCGGTGATCACCACCGCGCTGGTGGATATCGCCCTTGTTGCCCTGCACTTTGCCCGCCCGGACGTCATCTCGCTGGCCTCTGCCATCACGCTGGGCTCCATCGCCGCCGCTACCGCCCCTGCCGCTACCCTGATGGTGGTCAAGCAGTACAAGGCCGACGGCCCTTTGACCAAGCTCCTGCTGATGGTGGTCGCCATTGACGATGCCGTGGGTCTGGTGCTGTTCTCGGCCTCCTACGGCGTGGCAAATGCGCTGGAGCAGGGCCGCATCGACCCTGTGAGCGTGGTGCTGGAGCCGCTGCTGGAGATCGCGCTCTCGCTGGCGCTGGGCGCTGCCGCCGGTTACCTGCTGAACCTGCTGGAGGTCTACTTCCACTCCCGCTCCAAGCGCATGAGCCTTTCGGTGGCCTTTGTGCTGCTGACCGTGGGTCTGTCCATGACCAAGTTCGAGATCAATGGCACCCGCTGCGGCTTCTCGCTGCTGCTGGTGTGCATGATGACCGGCACCGTGTTCTGCAACGTCTGCCCCACCTCGGATGAGCTGATGGACCGTCTGGACCGCTGGGTGTCCCCCATCAACATCCTGTTCTTCGTGCTGTCCGGCGCAGAACTGGATCTGACCATCCTCACCAACCCCATGGTGCTGCTCATCGGCGTGGTGTACATCGTGGCGCGCTCTGCCGGTAAGATCAGCGGTTCTTACCTGAGCTGCCGCGCTACCAGCTGCAGCCCCGCCATCCAGAAGTATCTGGGCATCACCCTGCTGCCGCAGGCCGGCGTGGCGCTGGGCATGGCTGCTACCGCTGCCGAGCTGTCGGACGGCCACATGGTGCGCAACGTGGTGCTGTTCTCGGTGCTGGTGTACGAGCTGGTAGGCCCCACCCTGACCAAGATCTCGCTGGTCGCCGCCGGAGAGATCCGTCCCGAGGGACGCACCAGCGCCCGCGTGGAGAACCAGCCCGAAGCCCCTGTGGAGCTGAGCTGAGACGGCGAGAAAGAATTATTTGTAATTTAGGGGTTCTGAAAAGCCTGCAGGCTTTTCAGAACCCCTTTTTTCACGGAGAGAATCTCCCCCACCTTTATGTGCAGAAGGTCTTTTTTTGTCGAATCAGCACGCAATCATTGACGAACGGTGTTATTTTTTGTATACTGAGCTTATCAGCGCTGGCACAATTTTCCTATTGTGTCAGTGGTTGCTAAAAAGGAATAAGGAATAGTGAAGGAGAATGACACATTATGAAAAGCACTGGCATCGTTCGCGGCATTGACTCGCTGGGACGGATCGTTCTGCCGAAGGAGCTGCGCACTAGTATGCACCTCGACACCGACACCAAATTGGAGATCTTTGTGGATGGGGACGCCATCGTCCTGAAAAAGCACCGCCCCGCCGGCAGCTGCGATTTCTGCGGCGAGGTGGACGAGCAGGCCATCCAGTTCGGCGGCTACTGCATCTGCAGCGCCTGCCGCCGCAAGCTCAGCGCACTGTAACGCAGAAAGGGGGCCCCTTTCATGAGTCAGTTCATCGACTTTACCCTTTCCTCCACCGTGCCGGGGCGCACCCTGCACGGCTTTCGCTGCGTCCCGGAGGGGCAGGTGCGGGCGGTGCTGCAGCTGTCTCACGGCATGGTAGAGTATATCGACCGCTACCGCCCCTTGGCAGAATATCTGGCCGACCGGGGTATTCTGGTCACCGGCCACGACCATCTGGGGCACGGTGCATCCATCCGCACCAAGGAGGACTACGGCTATTTTGCCGAGCCGGACGGCAACCGCGCCGTGCTGGCCGACCTGCACGCCGTAACCGTGCTGACCAAGGAGCTGTACCCAAACCTGCCCTACTTTTTGCTGGGGCACAGCATGGGCTCGTTCTACGCCCGGCAGTATTTGTGCGAGTATGGCCGGGAGCTGAACGGTGCCATCATTATGGGCACAGGTTTCCAGCCCAAGGCGCTGGTCAAGGTTGCCAAGACCCTTTGCCGGGTGCTGGCCGCCTTCCATGGCTGGCACTACCGCAGCAGCCTTGTGGCCAACCTTTCCTTTATGGGCTACAATAAGGGGCTGGAGGGCCGCACCACCCACGACTGGCTCAACCGCGATCAGGCCGAGGTGGACAAGTATCTGGCCGAGGAGCGCTGCACCTTTACCTTTACGCTGAACGCCTATTACAGTATGTTCAGCGGCATCCTGCGCCTGCACGACCCGGCTTTTCTGGCACGGATGCCCAAGGATCTGCCGCTGCTCTTCCTCTCCGGCGATGCCGACCCGGTGGGCGAGCAGGGCAAGGGCGTGCGCCGCGCCATCCAGAGCCTGAAGGACGCCGGTGTGCAGAACATTGAAAGCATCTTCTACCCCGGTGCCCGCCACGAGCTGCTGGTGGAGACCAACAAGCAGGAGGTCTTCGCGGACATCGCCGCATGGCTGGACAAACAGCTGGCAAAACAGTAAATACAAACAAAGGGCTGCTGCACGTTTTGTGCAGCAGCCCTTTCGCGTTGGACGATTAGAAATATCCTCCGCTTCGCTCTGGATATTCTCAGCGGAATAAAGATTTTTTATTTGGCTTCCAAAACGCCTGTGGGCGTTTTGGAAGCCTTTTTTTACAGTCAGGATAAATCAGCTATAAATCGTTTATTTTGTCATTGTTCTACATTCCGTTTATAGCGCAGCGGGGTCTGCACCTCGGCGCGGATCTTGCCAAGATAGGTGCGGGTCTGCTCTGCGCCCTGCAAAATAGACTCTACCTGCGCTTTCTGCTCTGCAGTCAAATCGTCATCCTCTGCCAGCAGTTCCGCGTTGCCCTCGATGATGGTCAGCGGCGTTTTCAGCTTGTGGGACAGCTGAATGATCTGCTCCCGCTGCCGCTGCTCCATGGCCCACTGCTTCTGCAGGCTGCCGGTCAGGGCGTCGCCCATGGTCTGCAATGCCTGCAAAGTGCTCTCGTACTCCCGCACCTTCGCGCCGGAAAACACGGCACTGTCCAGATCCTTCCGCGCCACCGCCTGCGCTGCGGCGGTCAGCTTTTCGGTCTCCCGGGTCAGGAAGCGCCCGGTCCTGTGGGTGCTCCACACCACCGCGCCTACCAACAGCAGAATGCCCAGAATGCTGTGCACCGTCTGCATATCCGGCAGCACGCCCCGCAGCGCAGGGTCGGCATAGGGCACGGCATAGTCAAATTGCAGCAGACAGACCGTTCCGTCCTGCAATTTTGACGTCATATAATACTGCGTGTAGCCAAAATGCCAGCGGGTTTTCCCCTGCCGGTTCTCCATTGCCCGCTGCAAGTGCCCGGCATCCATGTTGGTGGCCAGCACCTCGCTGCTGTCCGGCGCGGCAAACAGGGCGTACCGGCACAAGGAGTCCAGCTGCGTCTCGTCAAAGGTGGCAGCAGTCATACCCGGCAAAACGTCCTGTGCGGCTTTCTGACAGGCCTGTGCCGCCTGATTCGCGGGCAGGAACAGCCCGCCGTTCTGGATCCACAGCATCAGCACCAGCAGCCACCCCACCGCGACCAGCAGGCAGGCCAGCGCCGTGCGCACCAGATATTGCAGCAGCACGCTGCGCAGAGAGGTCAGTCTTCGCTTTTCCATCGGTACCCCACGCCCCATACGGTATTGAGCAGCTTTTCCGGCTCCGGCACGCCCGCCGCCCGCAGCTTTGCCCGGATATTTTTGATGTGCTGGGTCACGGCAGTGTCGTCCGCAGTGCCGTCAATACCAAAAACCGCTTCGTAAATTTGCTCCTTGGTAAAGGTCTGCCCGGCGTGCAGCGCCAGATACTCGCAGATGGCATATTCCGAGCGGGTCAAGGGCAGCGCCTTCCCCTCCACCGCCGCGCTCCGGGCGGTCAGGTCAAAGGCCACGCCGCTGCGCACCATCCGGTGCGCCGGGGTGCGGCTCTGCCGCCGCAGATGTGCCGCTACCCGCGCCCGCAGCTCTGCCACCCGGAAGGGCTTGGACAAAAAGTCGTCTGCCCCGATGCCAAGCCCCTCCAGCACAGCGGCCTCGTCGGTGCGGGCGCTCAGAAACAGGATGGGGGCTTCAGTCAGGCTGCGGATGCGCCGACAGACCGCAAAGCCGTCCTCCCCGGGCATCATCACGTCCAGCAGGATGCAGTCTGCCCAGCGGCAGAGCGCCTCGGTCAGATCTCTGCCCGCCTGCCGCGTTTCTACCCGGTGGCCGTCCCGCTCCAAAGTGGTGCGGATCAGCTTGCAGAGCTCCAGATTGTCATCCACTGCCAGAATGTTTGCCACAAAATCACCTCAACATGTTATAAACAAGGCACGATGCCCCATACAGCAGGTACACATGGGCGGGGTAGAACCAGTAGAACAGCTGCTTGTGCCCGCTGCCGCGCTGCCCGTTGTACAGCAGCATCAGCAGCACCGCCGCCACCCCGAACCACTCGTAGTAGTCGGTGAACATCTGCGTCCAGACAAAACCATCCTGTCGGCAAGCCATCCCAAAGGTCAGCACAAAGTCACACAGGAAAATCACCAGTGCCCATACCGTCAGCTGCACTTTGCGCCGTCCACGCAATGCATACAGCAGCACACCGCCCAGCAGAAAACTCCAGCTGCCATCCGTGATGGCCGTCCACATGGGCAGCGGGCTGGTGATGACAAAGGCCACGACTGTCGAAGCAATGGGCATATCCTGCACCTGCGGGAAGAGCAGCAGAAACACGATCACCACATACGGCCAGCACAGAACGGCGGCAATAGCGCCAATGCCCTTTGCGAATTTTTTCTCCCGCAGCCAGTCGATGCCCTGCCAGACGATGCACAGCAGCATCAGATCCTGAAAGATGGCGTTCTGGGGGTAGAAGTCATCCCCGCGCCGGAAGGCTTTGGCGTAGATCATAAAGAATTCCAGCGCCGCCATGGCTGTACCAATGGCCCAGATGCGGATAAAATACCGCTTGCGGTCATGGGTGTGGGCAAAGCCCTCCACCGTGCAGAACAGAAACAGCGGCGCACTGAGCCGCCCCAGCATACTGAACACCGTCGGGATGCAGCCGGTGAACTCGAAGAAATAATGAATGTGGTCCAGCACCATCAGCGCCAGTGCAATGGTCTTGAGCTGGGTACCGTCCAGCCCTTTTTTCGTTAATTTGTCCATACAGACTCTCCTTTCCTTGTGCATTCAGTGTAACAGGGAAATCTGTAGAAAGTATAAAGTTCTGCTTTTATAATACTATTTTTTGCCCCAAAACGCAACAAAAAAGCCCTGAGACTTTCATCTCAGAGCTTTCTGTTCAAGTCGGCGACTACCTATTTTCACAAGCCGTTTCCAGCTAACTATCTTCGGCACA
>ENA-OYYK01001706-OYYK01001706.1-human-gut-metagenome-genome-assembly--contig:-NODE-1706-length-10042-cov-4.335736_pt1 | contig 10042 bp, 8 predicted proteins | sample MGYA00243247_ERZ653443 | MGnify/ENA primary metagenome ERZ653443 (study PRJEB26926, sample SAMN06165010) | human gut metagenome | biome: ENVO:00009003; feature: ENVO:2100002; material: ENVO:00002003... | reverse complement strand
GGCTCGGAGATGTGTATAAGAGACAGGATTCTTGCAAAGTTAAGAAAAGAAGTAAAGAAAGCGGATAAAATTTATCTTGCAACTGACCCGGATCGTGAAGGAGAGGCAATTTCCTGGCATTTAACCAAAGCATTGAAGCTGGAGGACAAAGATGTCAGCAGAATCAGTTTTAACGAAATTACAAAAACAGCGGTAAAAGCATCCTTAAAGACACCGCGTGAGATTGATATGGATCTGGTTGATGCACAGCAGGCGAGACGTATGCTGGACCGTATGGTTGGTTACCGGATCAGCCCGTTGTTATGGGCAAAAGTAAAAAGAGGGCTGAGTGCCGGTCGTGTACAATCCGTTGCTTTACGGATTGTGTGTGATCGTGAGGAAGAAATTGATGCATTTATTCCGGAGGAGTACTGGTCTTTAGAGGCAAGCCTCCTGCCGGAAGGTGAGAAAAAACCGATTACAGCAAAGCTGCTGGACAAAGGCGGCGAAAAGTTTGAGATTTCTTCCGAGGAACAGATGAATCAGGTGCTTGCGGAATTAAAAGGCAAAGAATTTAAAGTCTGCGATATGAAAAAGGGAGAGCGCACAAAAAAAGCGCCGCTTCCGTTTACAACCAGTACTTTGCAGCAGGAAGCTTCCAAAGCGCTGAATTTCCCGATCTCGAAGACGATGCGGATTGCACAGCAGCTGTATGAAGGTGTGGATATCAAAGGACAGGGAACGGTCGGTATCATCACCTATCTGCGTACGGATTCCGTTCGTATTTCGGAAGAGGCGGATGAAGCAGCGCGTGCCTTTATTTCCGAAAGCTACGGAGAGGAATATCTGTCTGACGGAGAAGGAAGCAAGAAGAGCAATGCAAAGATTCAGGATGCGCACGAAGCGATCCGTCCGACCGATATTAACCGTATTCCGTCCGAGATTAAAGAGTCGTTAAGCCGGGATCAGTTCCGTTTATACCAGCTGATCTGGAAACGCTTTGCCGCAAGCCGTATGGCAAACGCAAAGTATGAGACAACAACCGTTAACATTGCAGCGGGAGATTATACATTCCGCGTTTCTACTTCCAAAGTAGCTTTTGACGGATTTATGCTGGCCTATACGGAAGCGGATGACGAAAAGCAGGAAAAACAGGTACTTTTAAAATCAATTGATAAAGATACAAAATTAAAACTCGAAGAATTCGATCCGAAGCAGCATTTTACACAGCCACCGGCACATTATACGGAAGCTTCGCTGGTAAAAACACTCGAAGAACTCGGAATCGGACGCCCAAGCACCTATTCCCCGACCATCACAACGATCATTGCCAGACGTTATATCACAAAGGAAAATAAGAACCTTTATGTGACAGAGATCGGTTCCGTTGTCAATTCCATTATGAAGGAATCTTTCCCGACTATTGTAGACGAACATTTTACTGCAAATATGGAATCTCTTTTAGACAGTGTTGCGGAAGGACATTTAAACTGGAAAACGGTTGTTGCGAATTTTTATCCGGATCTGGAAGAGGCTGTGGAGGCCGCGGAAAAAGATCTCGAAAAGATTACCATTGAAGATGAAGTGACGGATGAAATCTGTGAAGTGTGTGGCCGCAATATGGTAATCAAGTATGGACCGCATGGAAAGTTTCTGGCATGTCCGGGATTCCCGGAGTGTCGGAATACCAAGCCATATTATGAAAAGATTGGTGTCGCATGTCCGAAATGCGGAAAAGACGTGGTCATCAAAATGACACGCAAGGGCAGAAGATACTATGGATGCATTGATTATCCGGAATGTGATTTCATGAGCTGGGGACGCCCGGTAGAAAAGAAATGTCCGCGCTGTGGAGGCTATATGGTAGAAAAAGGAAACAAGCTTGCATGTGCGGATGAACATTGCGGTTACACGGAAGCAAAAGAAAAAGAAACAGAATAGTCGTAAATTTTTCGAAAAATATTGAATTGTCTGATAAATAGTGCTACACTCATGGTATCTGTGATAAAGACAGGAGGAAAAACATGAGTGTTCAACTTCTAGACAAGACAAGAAAAATAAATAAACTGCTTCATAACAATAATTCGTCCAAGGTGGTATTTAACGATATCTGTGAAGTCCTGACGGGAATTCTTGATTCCAACATCCTTGTAATAAGCAAGAAGGGAAAGGTTTTAGGTTCCAGTGTATGCAAAGGGGTTGAGGAACTGCAGGAACTGATCGTGGATGAAGTCGGCGGATATATTGATGCAGAACTCAATGAGCGTCTTCTGGGAATCCTTTCCACAAAAGAGAACGTAAATCTGGAAACGCTCGGATTCGGAGATGAATCCAAAAAGTACCGGGCCATCATTACCCCGATTGATATTGCCGGGGAGCGGCTGGGAACCTTGTTTGAATACCGGTGCGAAACGGAATATGACATTGATGACATTATTCTGACAGAGTACGGAACAACGGTGGTAGGACTGGAAATGATGCGTTCTGTAAACGAAGAGAGTGCAGAGGAAGCGAGAAAGGTTGCAATCGTAAAATCTGCGATCAGCACACTTTCTTTCTCGGAACTTGAGGCAATCACCCACATCTTTGATGAACTGGATGGCAATGAGGGAATTCTTGTTGCAAGCAGAATTGCGGATCGCGTGGGAATTACCCGTTCCGTGATTGTAAATGCACTTCGTAAGTTTGAGAGTGCGGGCGTGATCGAATCGCGTTCTTCCGGCATGAAAGGAACTTACATAAAGGTTGTCAATGATGTGGTTTTCGATGAACTTGCAGAACTGAAAAGAAAAAATGCAAAATAAAGGATGGAACCGAGCGGACAGTAAAAGGACTTGTATGTAAATATAAGTCCTTTTTTGTCATTTTATGTAAAAAACTACTTGTATTTTGCTTGATTTATACTATAATTAGTATGATACGATAATTGGGAATACTAGATAAGGAGGCACAAAATTGCTAAGTACAGATGCTTTCAATTATGTGAATGTTCTGGATAAAGCTGCCGATGCGAGCTGGAGCAGGGAGAACATTCTGACTAACAATATTGCAAATGTAAACACTCCGGGATATAAGAGAAAAGACTTAAATTTTGAAAATACATTAAAAACAGAACTGGGCCGCTGCAAGCATGAGTCCCTGGATTCGAAAATGAAAGACGTGGATCTTTCCAGACTGAATCCATCGGTTTATGTGGACAGCTCCAATTACTCCTATCGGCTGGATGGAAGCAATGTAGATATTGACACGGAAGAAGTGGAGCTGGCATCCGAACAGATCCGCTATCAGGGAATTACAGCCGGAATTAACGGACAGTTTGACCGTATGCGTTCCGTGATTAAGTAAGGGGGAAAGATAAATGGCTTTATTTCAGGCGTTTAATATCAGCGCGTCAGGCATGACCGCAGAACGGTTTCGCACCGATATCATTGCGGAGAACATTGCAAATGTAAATACAACATCAACAGAGAGCGGCGGTCCGTACCGACGCAAAATTGTAAATTTTGCAGAACGGAAAGTTACCCCGTTTTCCCAATATTACGCAACTGCATCGCAGAATCCGGCAATCGGAAATGGTGTAAAAGTAACTTCCGTAAAGGAAGATACGGAAACAGATTTCGTGAAAGAATATGATCCTTCCAATCCGGATGCGGATGCGGACGGATATGTATCCTATCCAAATGTAAACACGGTCACGGAAATGACCAATCTGATCGATTCTACCCGTGCATATGAGGCAAATGCGACTGCGTTTGATGCCACAAAGAGTATGGCAACCACGGGACTTTCCATAGGAAAACAATAATAAAAAATAAGTTATACGAGAGAGGACAAAAGCATGGATATCACACAATTGTCTGGAGTTTCTTCTGACTATCTGAATACATTCGCAAAAAAAGAGGCACTTGTTCCGGGAGACGATGACAGTTTCAGCGCGGCGCTTTCAACAGCAATGAAATCAGTAGATGAAACCAATGACCTGCAAAATACCGCGGAGTCGGAAGAAGTACGGTTCGCACTTGGGGAAGCCGAAAATCCACATGATCTGCTGATTGCAGAGACGAAAGCAAATGTAGCATTGCAGTATACGGTTGCAGTGCGGGATAAACTGATTGACGGATACAAAGAGATTATGCAGATGTCAATCTAGTAAGTGAGGAACGAAAACATGCCAGAACAGTTACAGAAAATCCTTGACCGTGTGGTTGAGTGGTGGAAAAAATTTTCCAATAAACAAAGAATGCTGCTGATCAGCCTTACCGCAGTGGTGATCCTTGCGCTGGTGATACTGGGAGTTGTTGTATCAAGACCGAGTTATACAACACTGATTGACTGCCAGAACGCAAAAGAAGCCAGTCAGGTAAAAGATCTGTTAGACGGCGAAGGTGATATTGATTATAAGGTAACGGATACCACACATTTTGAAGTAAACAAAAAAGATGAGAACAAGGCAAACTGGCTTTTGGGATCCAATAATATTGATACAACGGGATTTGACCTGTCAGATCCGAACATCAAGGATTATATCGACGGAAGTTTTTCTACCACGGAGGCAGATAAACAGAAACTTGCCAAAAGCTATATGGAAGATAAACTGGAGAATGTGCTTGCTGCGAATGACCTGATTGATTCCGCAAAGGTCACACTGGATATTCCGGACGATGACGGTACACTGATTTCGCGGATGCAGGAAAGTTCTGCCAGCGTTTCGCTTGCGCTGAATGGTTCTATGGATTCGGATCAGGCGTATTCGGTGGCGCGCCTTGTGGCAACCGCCCTTGGAAATGATTCGACAGACAAGATTACCATTCTGGATCAGAAGACATCCAAAATCTTGTTTTCGGGAGCAGACCAGGATGATGATGCCACGGTTGTTTCCGACAGTCTGGACATCAAAGACCGCATTAAGAATTCCGTGGTCAATGGTATCAAGGATGTAATGGTCAAGTCCGGTATGTATTCGGACGTGCAGGTTGCGCCGAACCTTGATATTGATATGTCCAAGGTGGAAAAGGCGGTTCACAATTATTCACACAATGATGGACAGGATCAGGGAGAACTGACAGAAAGCTCTGAGTATAATTCAGAGGCAAAAGGTGGACAGGCTGCAACTCCGGGAACGGATTCCAATGATGATACGCCGACCTATGTGACACCGGATGGCGAGATTACAGAATCTTCCGTGTCGGATGTGGATAAAAAATATTCGCCGAATGAGGAAATTATAAAAACTATTTCAAACGGTGGAGCGATCAACTATGATAACAGTTCCATTGCCGTGACTGCCACACGCTGGGTTGTTTATGATGAGGACGAATTGAAAGATTCCGGGCAGCTGAAAGGGACAACGTTTGAAAAGTTTAAGAGCGCACACAGTGATCCGGTACAGGTGGATGCAACGCAGGATGAAATTGACCTTATCGCAAAAGCTACCGGAATTCAGTCTAGTGCAATCAAACTGGTCTGTTATGAAAGACCGCAGTTTGTGGAATCCCAGAAGAAGGGATTCGGACTCACCGACATTTTACAGATTCTGCTTGCGGTGCTGATTTTTGCGTTGCTGGGGTATGTTGTATTCCGCAGTACCAGAAAACAGAAAGTGGAAGAGCCGGAGCCGGAACTGTCTGTCGATGCCCTGCTGGCGGCTACTTCAGATAACGACGATGAAAATCTGGAAGATATCGGGTATTCGGAAAAATCAGAAACCCGGAAACTTATTGAAAAATTTGTGGATGAAAATCCGGATGCGGCAGCACTTCTGCTTCGCAACTGGTTAAATGATGATTGGGAGTAATTTATGAACAACGACTCATATACTGGAGTACAGAAAGCAGCGATTCTTTTGATTACGCTGGGACCGGAAAAGGCGGCAACCATTTTCAAACATTTAAAGGAAGATGAGATCGAAGAATTAACGCTGGAAATAGCGAATACAAGAAGCGTATCGCCACAGACCAAGGAGGAAGTGCTGGAAGAGTTTTATCAGGTATGCCTCGCACAGCAGTATATTGCGGAAGGCGGTATCGGATACGCAAAAGAACTTCTGGAAAAAGCACTCGGAAACGACAAGGCACAGGGAGTTATTGCAAAACTTACAGCATCTCTTCAGGTTCGTCCGTTCGAATTTATCCGAAAGACAGATCCGGCACAGCTGCTGAACTTTATACAGGATGAACATCCGCAGACGATTGCGATGATCCTTTCGTATCTGGCTCCGGCACAGGCGTCCCAGGTACTGGGAGCTCTGCCACCGGAAAAACAGGCTGATGTTGCAAAACGTATTGCAACTATGGATCGTACTTCTCCGGATGTGATCAAGGAGGTAGAACGCGTACTGGAGCGGAAACTTGCATCTCTTGTAAATCAGGATTACACCATCGTCGGTGGTATTGATGCAATTGTTGGCATTTTGAACAGTGTCGACCGTGGAACAGAGAAACATATTATGGAATCCCTGGAAATCGAAGAGCCGGAACTTGCAGACGAGATCCGCAAAAAGATGTTCGTGTTCGAGGATATTCTTCTGCTCGACGACCGTGCAATTCAGCGTGTGTTGCGTGATGTGGAAAATGCAGATCTGGAGCTTGCGCTTAAGAATACAACGGAAGAAGTACAGAATGTGATCTACAAGAACCTGTCAAAACGTCTGGCTGCAATGATCAAGGAGGATATGGACTTTATGGGTCCTGTTCGTATGAAGGATGTTGAGGAGGCACAGCAGAAGATTGTTGCTGTGATCCGTAAGCTCGAAGATGCCGGAGAGATTGTAATTTCACGTGGCGGAGGTGACGATATCGTTGTCTAATTTACTGAAACAATGTTATGTCGTCAGTTCGGGAACTGGTACAAGAATTATCAATTCCAATGACGGGGTACGCCAGAAATTAAAAGAACTGCAACAGGAACAGGCTCCGGAACAGGTAGATGTATCAGCAGAGGACGGACAGGAGAATGCACCGGCTGGTTTCTCACAGGGGATTCAGGCAAAAACCGTGCAGATTGATGTGGAAGCCCTGCGCAGGGAAGTACTTGAAAAGGCAGCTGTGGAGGCAGATGAGATTACTTCCACGGCAAAAGAAGATGCAGAACGTATCCGTGGGGAAGCGGAAGAAAAAGCCCGTACCCTGTATGAAGAACAAAAGAAACTCGGATACGAAAAGGGTGCCAGATGCCGGGAAGAAGAATTAAACAGGGAACATGAGAAGGCGATGGAGTCTCTTCATGCACAGAAAAAACAACTGGAAGAACAGTATCATGAAAAAATGTCGGTGATGGAAAAAGACATTGTGGACGCTGTGATTCAGGTATTTGATAAAGTGTTTAAGATTCAGTTTGAAGAGAAACGTGAACTTTTACTTCAGCTGGTAAATGGAGCATTACTTGACATTGACCCGGGAGATAAAATACGGATTCACACGAACCGGAGCGATGAGGAAATCCTCAAAGAACATCTTGCACAGATGCAGGATATTGTAGGAAAAGATGTTGCCATTGAATTTGTAAAGGATAATAAATTATCGGATGGACAGTGCAAAATAGAAACACCGTATGGCGTGGTTGACTGTGGGGTAGACACACAGTTGTCTGCACTGCTGAAGGATATACGTTCACTGGTATAAACGGGAGACGAATTTGGTTAAAGAAGCGGAAAAGTATTTACAGCTGATGGACCGCCAGTATTATAAGAGTTATGGAAAAGTAGTCAAGGTAGTAGGTCTTACCATTGAATCTGTCGGACCAAAGGCACGTATGGGAGATTTGTGTAAAATTTACCCGAACGAGAAGGAAGAGGAATATGTTATCGCGGAAGTGGTCGGTTTTCAGGATTCCAGACTGATCCTGATGCCGGTTGACAGCGTGGAAGGGGTTGGAACCGGATGCATTGTGGAAAATACCGGACATCCCCTGTCAGTTCTGGTTGGAGAAGAACTGCTTGGGCATACGCTGGATGGAATCGGACGCATGACGGATGGAACGGAAGAAATTCACGGTTCGTATTATCCGTTGGAAAATACGCCGCCGGATCCGATGGATCGCCGGATTATCAGCGAGGTACTGCCGCTTGGCGTAAAAGCGGTGGACGGACTGATTACGGTTGGAAAAGGACAGCGTATCGGTGTGTTTGCCGGTTCCGGTGTCGGGAAAAGTACCCTGCTTGGCATGTTTGCAAGAAATACGAAGGCAGACATCAATGTAATCGCACTGATCGGTGAGCGCGGCAGAGAGGTCCGGGAATTTATTGAACGTGACCTTGGTCCGGAGGGAATGGCACGGTCTGTTGTCGTGGTCGCAACGTCAGATAAACCGGCACTGATCCGTAATAAGTGTGCAAAGACTGCAACGGCTGTGGCGGAATATTTCCGTGATCAGGGAAAAGATGTACTGCTTATGATGGATTCCATGACACGATTTTCCCAGGCACAAAGAGAAATCGGACTTGCATCCGGGGAACCACCGGTTACCAGAGGGTATCCGCCGAGTGTGTACGCACAGATGCCAAAACTTCTGGAACGTGCCGGTACAAATGAAAAAGGATCGATCACCGGACTATATACGGTTCTGGTAGATGGAGATGATTTTAATGAGCCAATCACGGATACGGCGCGGGGCATTCTGGATGGACATATTGTTCTCGACCGTAAGCTGGGACATAAAAATCATTATCCGGCAATTGATATTTTACAGAGTATTTCCCGTGTTATGAATTCCATCGTAACAAAGGAACATAAGGCACTTGCCGGAAAATTAAAACAGGTGCTTGCCACATACAGTGAAGCAGAGGATCTGATTAATATCGGAGCCTACAAAAACGGATCGAATCCGGATATTGATTATGCAATCCGAAAGAATAAAGAAGTAAATGAATTTCTGTGTCAGGATACGGAAGAAAAGTTTGCTTTTGATGAAGAAGTGGAACTCTTAAAAAAGGTGTTTGACGACTGATCAATGGACAGAGGTTTTAAATGGCAAAATTTGTTTATCGTATGCAGAACATACTGAACATTAAACAGAAACTGGAGACACAGGCGAAAATGACATACAGCCTGGCAAACCAGAAATATCTGGAGCAGCAGAAGATTCTGCAGGAATATATGGTGCGCAGAGTCGGATATGAGCAGCACTGGAAGAAACTGATGCAGGGAAATTTAAATCTGCAGGAAGTCGAACATGCGCGGGCAGATGTAAATGCCATGAAAACGATTGTCAGACGACAGATGGTAGAAGTCCACAAGGCGGAAAAAGAACTGGAAGATGCCAGAAACCGCTTAAAAACCGTGATGCAGGAACGAAAGGTTCAGGAAAAATTGAGGGAAAAGGCATTTGAAGAATTTAAGCAGGAACTTGCAGAAGCAGAAACGAAAGAAATCGATGAACTTGTAAGTTATACCTATAACAAGGGTGAACAGGGAGAATGATATGGCAGACGAAAGAAACCTTGTCGACGAGGAAGACGCGGTAAAGGAAAACAGCACAAAAAATCGAAGAGAAAAGAAAAAACGGGAAAAGAAAGAAAAAAAAGAAAAAAAGAATGCCAAAGGAAACGCACCGGAACCGGGAGAAGATGAGGATGAAAAGGGAGGCGGCAGGCTGATTCTTGTCCTGACAACCATTTTAATCATTGCGATATGGATGGGAATTATAGGAATTCTGATTAAAACCGATGTCGGAGGATTTGGATCAACGGTGTTATATCCGCTTTTGAAAGATGTCCCTTATGTTAATAAAATCCTCCCACAGCCGGAAGAAACGGTGGAGCAGACCGAGGGCACAGAGCATCAGTATGGGTCTTTAAGCGAGGCCATCAGCCAGATTAAAGAACTGGAAAAAGAACTCGAACGGAAAAAGCTGCTGCCGGAGGTATCGGCGATGTTCACAGAACTGGCGCCCTACGCCGGATTTGGAATGAAGCTGGTATTCGGTAATGTGTGGCTGTTCGGTCCGGTATTAAAAGCGGTCATGCCTGCGATCAGTGCCCAGGCAGGTGCCATGCTGAAGACGACGATCGCTTTCACCTGTCTCTTATACACATCTGACGCTGCCGACGAACTCTAGGGTGTAGATC
>ENA-OYYK01001705-OYYK01001705.1-human-gut-metagenome-genome-assembly--contig:-NODE-1705-length-10043-cov-7.521025_pt1 | contig 10043 bp, 7 predicted proteins | sample MGYA00243247_ERZ653443 | MGnify/ENA primary metagenome ERZ653443 (study PRJEB26926, sample SAMN06165010) | human gut metagenome | biome: ENVO:00009003; feature: ENVO:2100002; material: ENVO:00002003... | reverse complement strand
TTCATAGACCTTGCCGTTGAAGCGGTAGCGCAGCACTGCACCCCAGCCGCCCGGGCCGGGGTTGCCGCTGCACGCGCCATCGGTGTAAACTTCGACTTGTTTCATCTGTTTCTCCCGGAACTTGAATTTTTGGATACCTCTATTTAGAGCTATTTTTCCGGTTCTGTCAAGAGGAAAACGTATTATCCCCGGCTTTTCCGGCAAAGCTTTGAATTGACAAAGTGGACAAGAAATACTATACTGTTTGTAACAAAATGCGTATAGGGGCGCACCGGTGCGGTGTGTCCGGCCGGAACGGGGCAGTGCCGCGGTCGCATCGAACAGATGGACTGACAGGGCAGAAATTACTCCATTCCGGTCATCCCAGTGCCGAAAACGGGCATGGAAGCGAAAAATTCTATACGATGGTTTCGATGGGAGCGGCGGTGCGTTTGCTGCTCCTTCACAGCAGACAGGCCGCTCGCAAAGGGGTGTGCCTGCGTTTTGTAATTGATTTTGGAGGTACCGCATGGCACAGGTCAAAGAACAGAACCCGGCTCAGGCTCAGAACAATCCGAACAGAAACAGTGAATCCGGCGGGGAAAAACGTACCCGCACCCGCCGCCCTTATTATAACCGGCGGCCCCGCCGCGCACAGCAGCCCAAGGAGGCCGCTGTGCCCATCCATATCTACCCGCTGGGCGGTCTGGGCGAGGTCGGCAAGAACATGACCGTCTACGAGTGCAACGGCGATATGATCATCGTGGACTGCGGCCTGGTGTTCCCGGACAGCGAGATGTTCGGCGTGGACATGGTCATCCCGGACTTCACCTTTGTGGTGCAGAACAAGGATAAGATCAAGGGCCTGCTCATCACCCACGGCCACGAGGATCACATTGGCAGCATTCCCTATCTGCTGCAAAAGATCAGCCTGCCGGTGTACGGCACCCGCCTGACCTGCGGCCTGATCAAGAACAAGCTGGAGGAGTTCGGACTTGCCGGCAAGACCAAGTTTGTGGAGATCGTGCCCCGTCAGAAGATCAAACTGGGCTGCTTTACCGTGGAGCCCATCCATGTCAACCACTCCATCCCGGATGCCGTGGCTTTTGCTATCGACAGCCCTGCCGGTACCATCATCCAGACCGGCGACTTTAAAATTGATTACACCCCGCTGGCTTGCGGTGTGACCGACCTGTCCACTCTGTCCGAGTACGGGCAGCGCGGTGTGCTGGCCCTGCTGAGCGACTCCACCAACGCGGAGCGCCCGGGCTTTACCGCTACCGAGCAGAAGGTGGCCGCCGGTGTGCGCAGCCTGTTTGCCCGCGCCCGCAATAAGCGCATCATCATTGCGACCTTTGCATCCAACATCTACCGCGTGCAGCAGATCATCGATCTGGCTGTGGAGGATGGCCGCAAGGTGGCCTTCAGCGGCCGCAGCATGGTCAACAACACCGCCATGGCGCAGGAACTGGGCTATATGCACATCCCGGAGGGCACCCTGATCAGCGTAGACGAGCTGAACCAGTACCCGCCGGAGCAGGTAGTGCTGGTGACTACCGGCAGTCAGGGCGAGCCCCTGAGCGCGCTGAGCCGTATGGCCTCCTGCAGCCACCGTCAGGTGCGGGTAGGCCCCGGCGACTTCATCATCATCTCCGCAAACCCCATCCCCGGCAACGAAAAGAGCGTGACCAAGATCGTCAACGGTCTGCTGCTGCTGGGCGCAGAGGTCATCTACGAGAGCATGTACGATGTGCACGTTTCCGGCCACGCCTGTCAGGAGGAGCAGAAGCTGATGCTCACCCTGACCAAGCCCAAGTACTTCCTGCCTGTGCACGGCGAGTATAAGCAGCTGAAAAAGCACGCCCTTACCGCTGCAAGTCTGGGCATTCCCACCAGCAACATCCTCATTGCGGAAAACGGCTCCAACGTTATCCTCTCGCAGGACGAGATGAAGCTGGGCGAGCCGGTGACCGCCGGTGCCGTCATGGTGGACGGCCTTGGTGTGGGCGATGTGGGTAATGTGGTGCTGCGGGACCGCAAGCACCTCTCCGAGGACGGTCTTGTCATCATCGTGGCTACCGTGGACAGCAAAACCGGCAAGGTGCTGGCCGGGCCGGATCTGGTAAGCCGGGGCTTCGTGTATGTGCGCGAGAACGAGAGCCTGATGGACGGTGCCCAGAGCATTGTGGAAAATGCGCTGGAGCGCTGTGTGGACGAGCACGTCCGGGACTGGAACAGCGTAAAGACCCGTGTGCGTGAGGCACTGAGCAGCTATATCTACCGGCGCACCAAACGCAGCCCGATGATCCTGCCGATCCTGATGGAGGTCTGATCCGGGCGCACCGCAAGGCGGTGCAGCGTCTGAGGAGGCAAAAAACCAATGAAACGTAAACCGAGATGGACACTGGAAATGCTTACGGCCAGTCTGGCGGTGCTGTGCGGCCTTTTGCTGCTGGTACTGCTGGTGCAGCGCCCCACGGCATGGCTGCTGCTGGCCGTGCTGGTGGTGCTGTGGGGCATAGGGGCAACCCTGTTCCGCTGCAAGCTGCGCCGCTGGGTGGTGCGCTGGACAAGCGGCACCACCTTTGAAAAATCCAAGGTGCAGTTCAGTCTGGAGCCCCTTTCCCAGCCTGCGGCGCTGCTCTCCGGCGAGACGGTGCTGTGGTACAACAGCCAGTTCCGCACCCGCCTGCTGGGCGGGCAGGATGTGCTGGCCAGCCGGGTGCAGAAGCTGCTGCCCGGGCTGGATCTGCAGCTGTGCCGCAAGCGCGAGGGACAGCTGCTGACCCTTGCCGACGGCTACTGGAGCGTGCACAGCTCCACCGTGCCCGGCGAAGCCGAAAGCGTGACCCTGCTGGTGCTGAACGAGGAGACCGAGTTGCGCCGCATTGAGGCAGAGTACAAGGCCAGCCGTCCGGGGTATCTTGCCTTCCAGCTGGACGGCTACGATGATGTGTTCGGGGATCTGATGGACAGCGAGCGCGCCCGCCTGCTGGAGGGCGTCAACCGCATTCTGGAGGATATGATCGGGCGCGGCAGTGGCTTTCTGCGCCGGGTAGGCAGTGGCGGCCGCTACATCGCAGTGGTGGAGGAGCGCCAGCTGGAGCAGTTCGCCAACCGCGGCTACGACGTGCTGGATAAGATCCGCGCACTGGACCCCAGTGTGAGCCTTTCAATGTCCATTGGTATCGGACGCGGCGCGCGCACCCTGCGGGAGGCGCAGGATATGGCCGAGCACGCACTGGATATGGCGCAGGGACGCGGCGGCGATCAGGCCGCTGAGATGACGCTGGACGGCTTTACCTTCTATGGCGGCGTGAGCCACGGCGTGGAAAAGCGCAGTAAGGTGCGCAGCCGCCTTGTGGCCGACCAGCTGGTCAAGCTGATCAAGGAGGCCGACCATGTGGTCATCATGGGTCACCGCATGAGCGATCTGGATGCCATCGGCGCAGCAGAGGGTGTGCTGCGCATTTGTAAGATCTGCGATGTGCCGGCGGTCATCGCCGTCCGGCGAGACGCTACGCTGGCGGCCAGCCTGATCGATGCGCTGTGCAAGGCGGGGCAGAAGGATGACTTCATCGACCCCAAGGACGCCCTGCCCATCATTTCTAAGCGCACCCTGTGTATCGTGGTGGATACATATCAAGCGGGTCTTGTGGAAAGCAAGGACATTCTGGAAAAATGCGGCAAGGTGGCCGTCATCGACCACCACCGCAAGGGCGTGGGCTACATCGAAAACCCGGCGCTGGTCTGCCACGAGCCCTATTCCTCCTCGGCCAGCGAGCTGGTCACCGAGCTGCTGCAGTATGTGGGCGAGCGGGACGACAAGCCCAACCGCGTGGAGGCCGAAGGTCTGCTTGCCGGCATTCTGCTGGATACGCAGGACTTTACCCTGCACACCGGTGTGCGCACCTTTGAAGCCGCTGCCGCTCTGCGCCGCTACGGCGCAGAGACTGAGCGGGTGCGCCGGTTGTTCGATGTGACCATGGTGGAGTACAACGCCAAGGCCGATCTGGTGGAAAAGGCACAGATGTACAAAAACTGTGCCATCTCCATTGGCGGCGAAGTGGCTCCGGAAGCCCGGGTCGCCATTGCGCAGGCTGCCAATGACCTGCTGCGCATTCAGGGCGTGGACGCCAGCTTTGTGGCAGTGCAGGTGGGCAACGGCGTAAACGTCTCTGCCCGCAGCATGGGTGCCGTGAATGTGCAGGTGATCATGGAGTCGCTGGGCGGCGGCGGCCATCAGACCATGGCAGCAGCGCAGCTGAAGCATATCACCCCGCAGGCGGCACGCAGCCGCATTCAGGATGCCATCGACCAATATTATCTCTCCCAGAAAAAGACTACGCCGGAAGCACGACCGGCAAAAGGGGAATAAAAGCATGAAACAGTACGATTATCTCATCGTTGGTGCCGGTCTGTTCGGTGCCGTGTTTGCCCACGAGGCCAAAAAGGCAGGCAAAAAGTGTCTGGTCATCGATAAGCGCGACCATATCGCGGGCAACATCTACACCGAGAATGTGGAGGGCATCAACGTGCACCGCTACGGTGCGCATATCTTCCACACCAACAACAAGGCTGTGTGGCAGTATGTGAACCAGTTTGCAGAGTTCAACCGCTACACCAACAGCCCGGTGGCCAACTACCACGGCCAGATCTACAACCTGCCCTTCAACATGAACACCTTCAACAAGATGTGGGGTGTTGTGACCCCTGCCGAAGCCAAGGCCAAGATCGAAGAGCAGAAGGCCGCTGCGGGCATTACCGACCCGCAGAACCTCGAAGAGCAGGCCATCAGCCTTGTGGGCACCGATATCTACGAAAAGCTCATCAAGGGCTACACCGGCAAGCAGTGGGGACGCCCCTGCACCGAGCTGCCTGCCTTTATCATCAAGCGCCTGCCGGTGCGCTTTACCTACGACGACAACTACTTCAACGCCCTGTATCAGGGCATCCCCAATGGCGGTTACACCGCTATGGTGGAAAAGATGCTGGCCGGTACCGAGGTGCGTCTGAACGTGGATTATCTGGCCGAAAAGGCCGCGCTGGACACACTGGCTGAAAAGGTGGTCTATACCGGCCCGGTGGATGCCTACTTCGGCTACCGTCTGGGTGCTTTGCAGTACCGCAGCGTCCGCTTTGAGACCGAGGTGCTGGACACCGACAACTATCAGGGCAACGCGGTGGTCAACTACACCGATGCCGAGACCCCCTATACCCGCATCATCGAGCACAAGCACTTCGAGTTCGGCACCCAGCCCAAGACCGTCATCAGCCGGGAGTACAGCGCCGAGTGGAAAAAAGGCGACGAGCCCTACTACCCCGTCAACGATGAGAAGAACGGCGCTCTGTATGCGCAGTATAAGGCACTGGCCGATGCCGAGCCGGGCGTGATCTTCGGCGGCCGTCTGGGCGAGTATAAGTATTACGACATGGACAAGGTCATCGAGGTAGCGCTGGACGTGGCCGCAAAGGAGCTGGCGTAAATGCCCCGCTTCCTCTTGCCCAAAAACGACAAATGCGCTATACTATTACCATAAGACTGCACCGGTTTTCCGGTGAGAAGTGAGGGATACTATCATGAAAGTGATTCTGAAGCAGGATATCAAGGGCATCGGCAAGAAGGACGAGATCCACGAGGTCTCCGACGGCTACGCCCGCAACTACCTGTTCCCGCGCAAGCTGGCCGCTGTGGCGGATGCCAGCGCTGTGAACATGGCCCGCGGCAAGGAGGCCGCAGCTGATTTCCACGAGGCTGAGAACGTGGCAGCCGCCAAGGCTCTGGCTGCCAAGATCGAGGGCAAGACCGTGACCATCAAGGCCAAGGGCGGCGCATCCGGCCGTCTGCACGGCAAGGTGACCGGCAAGGAAGTTGCCGAGGCACTGGCTGCGCTGGCAGGTGCACCCATCGACAAAAAGAAGATCGAGCTGGAGACCAAGGACATCAAGGATGCCGGTGTGTTCAACGGCAAGGTCCGCCTGTACGTTGGCGTCGTGGCTTCCTTCAAGATCCAGGTGGAAGTGGAACAGGCCTGATCTGTGTGCCGTTTGCGCCCCCTCACAGCAGGGGGCGCTTTTTGGCTTTACAGGATGCTTTGGATTTTGGATAAGGACAAACTACTATGCCGAACGAACGACGTTATTCCAATGAACTGAATCTGGAGAGCGTGGGCATCAATCTGCCCTACAATATGCAGGCAGAGCAGAGCGTGCTGGGCGCGGTGCTGCTCAAGCCCGACACCCTGACCGATCTTGTGGAGATCCTCAAGCCGGAAATGTTCTACACCCGGCAGAACGCCCAGATCTGGACCGAGATGCTGCGCCTGTTTACCAACGACCAGACCATTGATTTTGTCACCCTGCTGGATGCAGTGGTGTCCGATGGTGTGTTCCCCAGCGCAGACGAGGCCAAAATCTACCTGACCGGTCTGGCAGAAACGGTGCCCAGCATCTCCAACGTAAAGGCTTATGCCCAGATCGTGCAGGAAAAATATCTGGTGCGCCAGCTGATGGGGGTAGCCAAGGACATTTTGCAGGACGCCGGAGACGAGCCGGACGCCGACCTTCTGCTGGAAAACGCAGAGCAGCGCATCTACGAGATCCGCTCCGGCCGCGATTCCAGCGCCCTGACCCCGCTTTCGTCCAGCATGGTGGAAACGCTGACCAACCTGCAAAAGATCAGCGGCCCGGATGCGGATAAGTACAAGGGTATTCCCACCGGCTTCCGTCTGCTGGACACCGTGCTTACCGGCCTTGGCCGCGGCGATCTGGTCATTCTGGCAGCCCGTCCCGGTATGGGCAAAACCAGTTTTGCGCTGAACATCGCCACCCGCGTGGCCATGCAGCAAAAGGTGCCGGTGGCCATCTTCAGTCTGGAAATGACCAAGGAGCAGCTGACCAACCGTATCCTCTCGTCGGAGGCCGGTATCGACAGTCAGGCTTTCCGTACCGGTGCGCTGCGCGCCGAGGACTGGGAGTATCTGGCGCTGGCTACCGAAAAGCTGCACGATGCACCGATCTATATGGACGATACCTCCGGTATCACCATCACCGAGATGAAGGCCAAGATCCGCCGGGTGAATCAGGACCCTGCCCGCCCCAACGTGGGCCTGATCGTCATCGACTATTTACAGCTGATGACCACCGGCCAGCGCAGCGAGAACCGTGTGCAGGAGATCAGCTCCATCACCCGAAACCTGAAGATCATGGCTAAGGAGCTGAATGTGCCCATCATCGCGCTGAGCCAGCTGTCCCGTGCGGTAGAAAAGCAGGGCAACAACTCCAGCCACCGCCCGCAGCTTTCGGACCTGCGCGACTCCGGTTCCATCGAGCAGGACGCAGACTGCGTTCTGTTCTTGTACCGTGATTCCTACTACGCCAGCCAGAACCCGGATGGTGCCGAGGTGGATGCCGATACCGCCGAGTGTATCGTGGCAAAGAACCGTCACGGCGAGACCAGCACCGTGCCGCTGGGCTGGGATGGTGCCCACACCCGCTTTATGGATGTGGACTTCAAGCGCTGATGGATACCGCGATTCTTGCCCGGGTGGAGGATTTCTGCATCCGGGAGGGGCTTTTGCAGCCCGGCGCACCGCAGCATCTGGCGGCGGCAGTCTCCGGCGGCGCGGACAGCATGGCGCTGCTGCTCTTGCTGCGGCAATTGCAGCCGAGGTTCGGCTATATGCTTTCTGCCTGCCATGTGAACCACGGTCTGCGCGGGCAGAGCGCCGACCGGGACGAGGCCTTTGTGCGGGCGGAATGCGCCCGCCTGAGCGTGCCGCTGCGGGTGTTCCATGCGGCAGAGCTGGCCTCGCCCCCGGCACACGCCGGGGAGGACTGGGCGCGCCGTCTGCGCTACACGGCCTTTGCGCAGCTGCAAGGGCAGGGGATAGATGCCATCGCTACGGCCCATACTGCAAATGACCAAGCCGAAACGCTGCTGCTGCGGCTGGCGCGCGGCACCGGGCTGCACGGTGCGGGCGGCATCCGGCCAAGGCGCGGGTGCTACCTGCGTCCGCTGCTCTGCCTGAGCCGCGCCGAGACCGAGACCGTCTGCCGGGCAGCAGGACAGCCGTGGGTCACCGATGAGACCAACGACACCGATGCCTACGCCCGCAACCGTCTGCGCCACGGCGCGCTGCCCGCCCTCTGCGGGGTCAACAGCGCCGCCGAGCGGAATCTGGCCCGCTTCTGTGAGAAAGCCGCCAAGGCGGACGAATACTTCGCCCGGCAGGCGGATGCGCTGCTGGCTTCGGCCCGGGCAGCGGACGCAGAAAGCCTGCCCGGCGGGGCGGGATACGCCCTGCGCAGCGGCCAGCCCGTGTGGCTGTCAGAGCCTTTGCGGCAGACTGACCCGCTCATCCTCGACATGGCCCTCCACAGCCTTGTGGAGCCGGTGCGGGACGCGGAGGAAAAATATATCCGCCTGCTGGCCGACCTTGTGGAAAAGGGCAGCGGCGCGGTGCAGCTCACCGACGCCGTCCGCTTCTGCGCCCGGGACGGTGTGCTCTGGCGGGAGGAAGCCGATCAAAATACCCGCCGGCAGGGCGAAAAAGCGGACGGTCCGAAATTTGAAGTATCCCTGCCGGAGGGCGGCGATTATCCGCTGCCCGGCGGCAGAAAGCTGCATATCCGGGTGGTTTCGGCCTGTTTTGAAGAAAAAACACAGGGTGTTCATAAAAAAGACTTAAAAAATCAGGCAGATTATGCTAAAATAAACTCGATATGTCCTGTTCTGCGGCTGCGCTGCCGTCAGCCCGGCGACCGCTTCCGTCCGGCCGGGCGGGGGGTAGACCGGGAGCTGCGCAAATGGATGAACGAGGCGGGCATCCCGCCCCGGGAACGGGACACGCTGCCGCTGCTGGCGGCAGGCAGACAGGTGCTGTGGGTCTGCGGAGAGGGCTTTGCCGATGGGCTGGCCCCCGGGCCGGACACCGGGCAGCTGCTGCAGGTGGAACTAGAAAATTTTGGAGGAATCGAATCATGAGCATGCATGACGATATTTTGAAGGTCCTCGTTTCGGAAGAGGAGCTGAAAGCGAAAGTGGCTGAGCTGGGCGCTCAGATCAGCAAAGACTATGAGGGCAAAAACCTCGTCCTCGTCTCCATCCTCAAGGGCTCGGTGGTCTTTATGGCCGACCTGATGCGCGCTGTGAGCATCCCGTGCAGCATCGACTTCATGGTGGTGTCCAGCTACGGCGGCGGCAACACCACCAGCACCGGCCTCGTCAAGATCATCAAGGACCTGGACGGCGACCTCTCCGGCAAGGATGTGCTCATCGTGGAGGACATCCTCGACACCGGCATCACCCTGTCGAACCTCGTGCCGATGCTCAAGATGCGCAACCCGAACTCGGTGAAGATCTGCACCATCCTCGACAAGCCCAGCCGCCGCAAGGCCGACATCGCCCCGGACTACGAGGGCTTCGCGGTGCCGGACGAGTTCGTGGTGGGCTACGGCCTCGACTACGACGAGAAGTACCGCAACCTGCCCTACATCGGCGTACTCAAACCCAGCGTCTACGAAAAGTAAGAAATAAAACCAGAACTGGAGTTGATCCTTTTGCAACCTAAGAGACCTCGTATCAATCCGCTCATCCTCGCACTGGCGCTGGCCGCCGTGCTGATGGTCTGGTCGGTGATGGGCAGCGGGTCGGGCAGCACCAGCGGCTCGACCATGAGCTACTCCACCGTCGTCCATTACTTTGAGCACAATCAGGTCACGGCCTTCACGCTGGACCGCAACACCAGCGTCATCACCCTGAACCTGAAGGAAGGCGACCTGCCCCTGCCGGACGTCTCCTCCACCCAGAGCACGGTGCAGTCTACCGGCGGTCTGCTGAGCGGGATGTTCTCCTCCTCGTCGGAGTCCACCGGCGCAGTGCAGGAGGACGACGGCACCGTCACCGTCCGTTACAAGCTGCCTTACGCCTACGTTTTCATCGAGAACGTGGATAAGTATATCGAGTCCTACGACGCGGCGAACCCCGACGCGCCCATGACCTACGACTACACCTCTCTCAAGGAGACCATCCCCTGGATGGAGATCCTGTCTCTTATACACAT
>ENA-OYYK01001695-OYYK01001695.1-human-gut-metagenome-genome-assembly--contig:-NODE-1695-length-10091-cov-6.316959_pt1 | contig 10091 bp, 10 predicted proteins | sample MGYA00243247_ERZ653443 | MGnify/ENA primary metagenome ERZ653443 (study PRJEB26926, sample SAMN06165010) | human gut metagenome | biome: ENVO:00009003; feature: ENVO:2100002; material: ENVO:00002003... | reverse complement strand
ACGAGATTACTACGCGTCTCGTGGGCTCGGAGATGTGTATAAGAGACAGGTCGTTGCCGAGCGTATGCTCCAGTCTCACACCGAGATCCCGCCTGTTACGCAGAATACCAAGGTCGATGTCACGGCGCTGATGAAGTTCCGCAAGTCTCTCATCGAAACCGCGGGCAAGAAGTTCTCCGTTAACGATCTTATTCTCAAGGCGACGGCAAAAGTGCTGCGCGCACATCCCGAGGTGCTGGTCAGCTATGATAACGGTCAGGTCATTCAGCGTGCTCATGTTAATCTCGGCATGGCCGTCGCGCTTGACGCCGGTCTGATCGTCCCCGTTATCCGCGACGCGGATAAGATGGGTCTCGACGAGCTTGCTGCTAAGGCGAAGGATCTTGCGACTCGCGCAAAGGAGAATAAGCTCACCACGGATGAGTACAAGGGCTCAACCTTCTCGGTCAGCAACCTCGGCATGTTCGGCATCGAGACCTTCACGCCGATCGTCAATCAGCCCGATGCCGGTATCCTCGGCGTGTGCGCGATCCAGGATGAGCTGGTCATGGATGACGAGGGCAATATCAGCAAGCATCAGGTCATGCGCCTGTCCTTTACGTATGATCACCGTTTGATCGACGGCGCGGTCGCGGCAAAGTTTATTATGGACCTGCGCGATCTGCTGCAAAGCCCGATGAACATTCTTCTCTAAGGGAGGCAAACGTATGGCTTTTGAGATTATTATGCCCCAACTGGGACTGACGATGGAAGAAGGCACAGTATCCAGTTGGCTCAAGCACGAGGGTGACGCGGTCAAAGCCGGCGAGGCGATCCTGGAGATCACCACAGATAAGCTCACCAACGAGGTCACTAGTGAACACGACGGTGTACTTCTCAAGATCGTCGCTCAGGAGGGCGAGGATGTTCCGGTCAAGGGCCTGCTCGGCTATATCGGTCAGGCGGGTGAACAGGTCGGCGGCGCTGCCGCGGCACCCGCGGTCCCCTTTGCGCCCGCGGCTCCTGCCGCGTCGGTCAAGCCGGTCGGCGAGAAAAAGGTCATTGTTATCGGCGGCGGCCCCGGCGGCTATGTTGCGGCGATCCGGCTTGCTCAGCTCGGCGCAAAGGTGACCGTCATTGAGCGTGAGCACCTTGGCGGTACCTGCCTGAACATCGGCTGCATCCCCACCAAGTGCCTGCTTCACAGCGCGGAGCTGGTCGAGGATATCAAGAATCAGGGCAAGGATATCGGTATTGAGGTTGACAATGTAAAGGTCAATTTCCGGCAGGTCATTGCGCACAAAAATGAGATATCCAAGAAGCTCACGAGCGGCATCGCGGGCCTGTTCAAGATGAATAAGGTCACGAAGATCGACGGCGAGGCGAGGTTCACGGCTCCCGGCAAGCTCTCTGTGAAGAAAACAGATGGTACAAGCGAAGAGATGACCGCCGACGCGATCATCGTTGCGACCGGCTCGGTCAACGCTCAGCCGCCGATCCCCGGCCTCAAGGAAAATCCCAACTGCATCGATTCGACCGGCGCGCTCAGCCTGGAAAAGCTGCCTAAGAGCATGGTCGTCATCGGCGGTGGTGTGATCGGTCTCGAACTGGCGTGCGCCTATGCCGCGTTCGGTACGAAGATCACTGTGGTCGAGGCCATGGACCATATGCTCCCCATGCTCGACGGTGACCTGACCAAGATCGGCGTCGCTCATATGAAGAAGATGGGCATGGAGTTTCATCTTGAGTGCCCTGTGCAGAGCGTAGAGACCTCTCCTGTCGGCGCAAAGGTCGTCTGCAAGGACAAGACCGGCAAGACGGTCGCCTTTGAGGCGGAGAAGGTGTTGGTCGCTATCGGCCGCCGCGCCAACACGGCGTCCCTTGATCTGGAGGCTGGTGAGCTCGATAATGACCGTGGCCGCATCCTCGTCAACGAGAAGATGGAGACCAGCGTTCCCGGCGTCTACGCCATCGGCGACTGCGTGTTCGGTCACGCCCAGCTTGCGCACACCGCGTCGGCGATGGGCGAGGTCGCGGCGGAGAACATCATGGGGATCCCGGCGGTCTACGATGAGCGCACGAATCCCACCTGCGTCTACATCGAGCCGGAGGCCGCTTCCGTCGGCCTGACGGAGGAGCAGTGCAAGGCGCAGGGCATCGACTATAAGGTCGGCAAGTTCCCCATGGCCGCCAACGGCAAGGCGCTGATCCTCAATGGCGGTGAGGGCATTGTGAAGATTATTGCCGGAAAGCAGTACGGTGAGATCCTCGGTATGCACATCATTGGTCCCCGAGCCACCGATCTCATTGCTGAGGGTGCGCTGGCCATCGCCGAAGAGATGACGCTGGACGAGATCATTTCGACCATTCACTCGCACCCCACGGTCACGGAAACCATGCGCGAGGCTGCCCTTCAGGCAGAGGGCCGCGCGATACATACATCGAACCGGTGAGAACATTTTCCCTTTCCTGACTTGCGCAGAGCCAGAGGGCTCAGCCGCAAAGACCGAGCCCTCTGGCAATCTCCTTTTTATGTGGCGGAAGCAGGCGCGGATAGGAGGATATTATGGAAAACCTGATTGTAGCGGTCAACTGTGTCATTCCTGTTTTTATCTGTCTGGCAGTTGGCTATATTGCAAAAATGCGGAGAGTGATCCCTGAGGGGACTTATCCGTACATCAATCGTTTCAGCTTTACGGTGCTGCTCTCCGTTCAGATGTTTCATAATGTTTATTCGGCTGAGTTTAACCGCGCTTTTTCCCCAAGGCTGATCGCTTATTTGCTTGGCGCCACACTATTTATCTATATTACGGCCGGCTTGATTTTCCGACATGCGGTCAAAGATCCTCGCACGAGGGGGGCTTACTGGCAGGATGCCTACCGGACGAATGTGGCAATTGTCGGTATTGCCCTGATGGAGGTGCTGTCAGACGCGAACGGTGTGGCCCTTATGACGATTGCTGTTTCGATTCTGGTGCCGCTTTATAATGTCCTTGCGGTTATTGCATTAGAGCTTTGCAGCGGAAGAAAGGTGTCCATCGGGACGGCGCTGAGGAATGTGCTGAAGAACCCCCTGATTATCGGGGCGGTCAGCGGAATCCTTGTTCGTTTCATAGGCTTGCGGCTGCCGTCTGCTGTGGAAAGCGCAGTCGCATCGCTGGGAAAGGCTGGAATGACGATGGCCTTGCTGACACTTGGCGCTTCGTTTGATTTCTCTGAGGTGGGGAAGAATCTTCGGCGGCTGTTGTTTGGGAACATAATGAGGCTGATCATTGTACCGCTGATTACGGTCGGATGCGCTGTCTTTTTCGGCTTCCGCGGCGATGAACTGGCAGTTATTCTTCTGTGTGGTGCGACCCCGGTCGCCACGACAGCGTTTTCGATGGCGCAGGTATACAATAGTGATTATGAATTGACCGGACAGTTGGTTGTGACGACCTCGCTGATGTCCTGCCCAACTTTATTTGTGTGGATATTTGCGCTTAAACAGCTACACCTGATTTGACGGTATAATGTCAAATATAGCAAAAAAAGAGAGATGATTTCGCCTCTTTGCTGAAAAGAGAAGAAAATGCAAAAAAGAGTTGAATCAGATAGGGAAAGTATGCTATCTTTTTAAAAGAATACTATAATGTATACAAAATTAGATTCTGAGGAGGGGCTATGTTTACCAGAGAAGAGCTTCTTAAGCATTACGAAACTATGGTCAAGATCCGTAAATTCGATCTTGAGGCAAAGCGTGCCCGCGAGGCCGGTGAAATATTGGGCAATGTGCATGTTTATGTTGGCGAGGAAGCGGTTGCGACCGGCGTTTGTGCATGCCTTGAACGCAAGGATTACATTGAAAGTACGCATCGCGGCCATGGACACACCATTGCAAAGGGTGCTGAGCTTAATCCGATGATGGCGGAGCTTTACGGCAAGGCCACCGGTTCCTGCAAGGGAAAGGGCGGCTCGCAGCATATCGCGGATTTCAGTGTTGGTATGCTGGGCGCGAACGGTATCGTTGGCGGCGGCTTCGGCCTCGCGGTCGGCGCAGCGCTGGCGGCTCGTTATCAAAAGACCGGCGCGATCTCTGTCGTGTTCTTCGGTGACGGCGCATCCAACCGAGGCACGTTCCATGAGGCGGCCAACATGGCGGCGGCATGGCATCTGCCGGTGATCTTTGTCTGCGAAAACAATGGGATCGCCTGCTCCACACCGCATAAGACCGGCGGACAGCAGGCAGTAATGGATCTGTCCAAGCGCGCGCTTGGCTACGGTATGGACAGCTATGTAGTCAATGGAAATGACTTCTTTGAAGTCTACGACGGAATGCAGCGCCTTGCCAAGCGTGCTCGCAATGGCGAGGGTAATTGCTGTGGCTTCCTTGAATGCCAGACACATCGTCCTTTCGGCCACATCGTAGGGGATGGACAGCGCTACCGTGATCCGGCATTGGCAAAGGCTCGCTGGGAAGCGGACGACTGCATTAAGAACTTTGAACGCCGTTGCCTGAAGTCTGGCTGGCTGGAGCAGGCTGATTTTGACGCTGTGCAGACAAAGGTCGACGCTATGATCGAAGAGGCGAAGCAATTTGCCATTGACAGCCCGTATCCCGATGCTTCGGAGCTGTTTACGGATATGTACGACTAAGGGGGACGGAACATGAGCATTAAGACATATAAGCAGGCAACTTGGGAAGCGATGAAAGAGGAGATGCTCCGCGACCCGTCCGTTTACGCGATGGCGGAGGACATCATCGGGAACGGTGGCTCCATGGGCCATTATATTGGTCTCGGCGAGGCCGTCGGCGATCAGAGCCGTGTGCTTGACGCACCGATCTCCGAGACTGCTATTGTGGCAAGCGCCGTCGGCGCGGCCTTGGCGGGAATGCGTCCTGTCATTGATATGCGCTTCTCTAACTGCCTTCCCGTATGCATGGATGAGCTGACCAATCAGGCAGCGAAGTCTCGCTATATGTTTGGCGGACAGGGTAAGGTGCATATGGTCGTGCGTTGTCCCGACGGTATCCTGAAGATGCAGGGCGCACATCATACCGACTGTCTGGAGGCGTGGTTTGCGCATATGCCCGGCCTACAGGTAGTCATTCCCTCCAGCCCTGCCGAGGGCAAGGGCCTGCTCAAGACTGCCATTCGCAACGACAATCCGGTCATGTTCTTTGAGCATAAGACGCTCTTCAAAATGGAGGGCGAGGTGCCGGACGAAGAGTACACCATTCCCATCGGTAAGGCACGTATCGCCCGTGAGGGGAAGGACGTCAGCATAGTGGTCTACGGCGTTATGGTCAGTCGTGCGCTGACGGCGGCAGAGGAGCTTGCCAAGGAGGGCATTGACGCAGAGGTCATCGATCTGCGGACTGTGTCCCCGTGGGATAAGGAGACGGTCCTTGCGTCGGTCAAAAAGACCGGCCGCGTCGTTGTCGCGCATGAGGCAGTTAAGCAGTGCGGTTTCGGTGCAGAGCTCTCTGCCACAATTGCGGAGGAGGCGTTCTCTAACCTAAAAGCACCTATTGTTCGTATCGGTGCGCCGTTTGTTCCCATCCCGATGACCCCGCATCTGGAGGATATGTGCCGCACGCTGCCCAAGGATATTGTGGCGGCTGTAAAACAGGCTGTAGGAAAATAAAGAGACTGAAATGATCGGCATTTTCAGCAGACGGGCTGGGAGTGTGGTCGGACAGAGAGGAGAACAAGATGGAAGAGAAAACAAGAGTGAAGGTCGTTCCTGCTGAGGCTGGGCGGGTTGCTATGGCTCGCTTGCAGCGTGATACTGATTTGGTTACGGGTATTATCAAGGTTTGCCGTGAAGCCGGCTTTGAAATGGCCGCTTCACAACTGATCATTGGCAGCCTGCGTCGTGCGGAAATTTCTTGGACCCGTCCGAGCGATAAGACGAAGAGAGGCTCTGAGCGGACGCCTGCCATGCCGATTGCCGGCCCATTGGAACTGATCTCAGCACAGGCAGAGGTCTGCCTGACGGATCCGGAGCGCCCGGTATTTCATGTACATGGCGTTGTAACCGATGCGGACGGTAAGGCCTGGGGTGGGCACTTCTTCAAGGGCGGAAACCCAGTTCATGCCACAGTCGACATTGTCATGAATGAGATCAAGGGCGGTTATATGAAATGGACACAGGATGATGAAATTGACCTTGAGCTGCCCGTTCCATACAGCAAATAATAAAGAAAGCGGCCTCCAAACCGAACAGGGGGGCGGAGGCCGTTTCTTGCACCGCTTACGGACGGAGTTGAGAGACGGAGCTATTCATAGCACGACTTTTATTTTCATGTAGCATGGTCATTCGCTCACGCAGGATGCGGACATGGTGTCTGGCCTCAGCCTCTGCTGTGTCACCGTCACCTGCAATCACGGCACGGCAGATTGCGCAATGTTCTTCGTGTGCGGTCCGGACACGCATATCATCCTGTTTGAAGCTGTCATAAGTGAAGAGGGATATCTGATTTTCATAGTTTATGGCAAGTCGAGCGAGCAAAGGCCTTTTTGATGCTTCGAAAATTGCATAATGGATCACAGTAGCAATCTCATGATGAGCGTATATATCACCGCTTTCAATCGACATACGTGAGCGTTCCATAATTTGATTAAGCTTTTCGATGTCTTCTGCGGTCCGGTTTTGCGCAGCGAGCCGACTGCACATACCATCTAATGCTTCGCGAATATAAAGAATGTCAAGCACTTTATCGAGCTCCGGCAGAGCGACATAGATACGCTTGTTGTCCCGTTTTTCCAGAAAACCCTCTGTTTCAAGACGTTTGATAGCGCTCCGTACAGGAGAACGGCTCATGTTCAGCTGGGATGAAATATACTCTTCTACGACTTGATAACCAGGAGGAAAGATGCCGGTGAGAATTGCATTGCGTAGCTCTCGGTACGCAATGGCTTCATAAGATGTTTTTTTCGGCTGCTTGTCTTGCGAGGCTTCAGAAAGATTCATAATAAGACTCCCTGTGTGGTAGATGTAAAAAAAATACAATAAAAAAACAAATTTGTCAACATGATCTGTATACAAAACAATGAAATGAAATACGACTATAAAATTGACACATTGCACTTAAAACGAAGAGAAACATTGAGCAATGTGGAGAAAAGCTTCCGGAATAAAGAAATACTGTTGAAAAAACTGTAAAATCGTGTAAAATAAAATGTATACAAAATAGTATTTTGCTTTGGACTCAAAAAATGAGATTTATAAATGAATGAAGGGGTGTATAAGCTATGAAACGAGTTGCCGTGGTTTCCGGCGGCGCAGATGGAATCGGCAAGGAGGTTGTTCTGGAATTCCTGGATGCGGGTTTTGCTGTTGCTGCCTTTGACATTAACGATGAAAAGCTGGCGAAGGTCAGCGAGGAATTGAAGGATAGGGATTTTATTGGCATTCATTGCAACGCGATTGAAGAGGAGTCCGTTCAGAAAGCATTCTCTCAGGTAATGGAGCACTATGGCAGGGTCGATGCGCTGGCCAATATTGCAGGCGGATCGCTGGCAATTTCCCAGCCGGTCGATGAGATCAGTCTGGATGGCTGGGAAAAGGTGATTGCCCTGAATATGCGATCGGTATTTCTCTGCACACGTGAAGCGGTCAAAATCATGCGTAAACAGCAGTATGGAAGAATCGTAAGCCTGTCCTCCATGGCGGGCAGAAGCCGTAGTGTGTTTGGCGGCGCCCCCTATGCTGCAGCAAAAGCAGGTGTGATCGGCTTTACACGTCAGTGCTCCAAGGATATGGGGCCTATCGGTGTGACGATCAACGCGGTCGCTCCCGGCACCGTGATGAGCGGTGACCGAATCAGCGGTTTCTGGGCAAATAAGAGCGAAGAGGACAAAGCGTTCTTCTTCAAATCCAATCCTTCCGGCCGCCTTGGCGTACCGAAAGACATTGCCCGTACGATCGTTTTCCTGTGCCACGAGGATGCCTCTTACATCAATGGCGCGGTAATTGATGTCAACGGCGGTATGTGGGTCGGCTGATATGGCGGGAAGTTTGGATATTGTCATCCAAAATGGCAGGGTCATTGATCCGGCGGCTGGAATTAATGAAATCTGTTCCGTAGGGATTGAGGGAGCTAAGATCGTTGATATTTCCGCAGGACATCTGGATGGAAAGTATACAATCAACGCAGATGGCTGCATTGTGACGCCGGGGCTGATTGACTTCCATACGCATCTTTTTGAAGGAGGAAGCCTGTATGGTATTCACCCCGATTGCTTGCTTTCTCAAGGGGTTACAGCAGCAGTAGATGCGGGAACTAGTGGTTCCGCAGGTTTTGAGGCGTTTTATCGCTCCATTATACAAAACAGTATTCTGACGGTCAAGGCGTTTATCAGCTTGGGGGCAACGGGACTGTGTGACCCAAAGCACCACCAAAGCTATGAAAAGTCTGGCGTAAATCTTGAACGGCTGCGGACGCTCAAGGAAAGATATTCCGATACAGTCTTGGGAATAAAGGTCGCTATGAGCCGGCATGACGTGGGAGAACTGGGCCTGGAACCGCTTCTGACGGCTGTGGAAACAGCGGAGTGTCTGGGACACGATATGCGCGTTTGTGTGCATAGCACGGACCCGCCATGCAGTAGCGAAGAGCTACTATCAGTACTCCGCAAGGGTGATATTCTTTGCCACTGCTACCATGGTACAGGGCCCTGTATCCTTGACGAGAAAGGCTATGTGCGTGAGGCTTATCGTGATGCGCGCCGCCGTGGAGTTGTTTTTGATATGGCAAACGGGATAAATCATTTTTGCCATGAAAGTGCGCTTGGCGCGATCCGTCAAGGATTCCTGCCGGATGTTATTTCTAGTGATATGGTGAGCTTTGCGTATGGTATTTCTCGGAGAAACAGGAGTTTGCCTTATGTGATGTCCAAGCTTATGGCTATGGGAATGGAACTGACCGACATTATTCGCGCAGTAACTCAGACGCCAGCAGAGCTGATGGGAATGAGCAAAGAAATTGGTACGTTAATGACCGGTGCATGGGCAGATGTGGCGATTTTGCGTGTGGAAAATTGCCCTGTTGTATTTGAAGATGCGAAGATGCAGACATACCGTGGTGAGACATTGCTTTGTCCTCAAATGACGATCAAGAATGGACAGGTCGTGTTTTTCCAAAATAAATTTAACTTAAATTGAAAAGGAGAACCTACCGATGAAAAAGCTGTTATCCCTTGTTTTGGCAGTTGCTATGCTCCTAAGCCTGTGTGCATGCGGGAGCAAGGAGGCGACCTCTAACCCCGGGGCGACCGATGACGAAAGCGGCATTGCTCCCTTAAACATTACATTTAATGTTGCGGTCAGCGGTGAAATGTACGATGCAATGACCAATAAGTTTGCTGAGCGTTGTAAGGAACTGTCCGATGGTGCGATTACGGTTCAGACTGTTGCAGCTGGCACACTGGGCTCTGCCCGAGAGGTTGTTGAGGCCTGCCAGTTAAATTCGGTTAATATGATCTGGGCGGCGGATTCGGAGCTGGATCAGGTTGTTGGTAATCTTTCTTGGGCGTGGCTCCCGTATACGGTCACAAACTATGAACAGGCTGACGAGTATTACAATGAGGGCTGGATCGACGAAGCGATTGCGGAAATATGTGCCGAGGCTGGTATCACCTGCGTTGCAGGCTCTGAAAATGGCACCCGTCTAATGTGCACAAAGGGCGTCATTGTTGATTCGATTGATAAGATGAAGGGCTTGAAGGTGCGTGTGCCGGAGCAGGCACCGCTGGTTCGCTTCTATAAGTCTTTGCGGTTCTCTGCCCTCTACCATTACTGCAAGCGAGTCTTTCTCCGCGATGCAGCAGGGTACGGTTGATGGTTCGGACAATACGCTTGTGAATTTGAACAACCTGGGCTTCTTCGACATTGTTGATTGCATTACTGCTCTGAACTATCAATATTCCTCTGCGAAGATTTGTGCCAACAAGGCATGGTATGATGCTTTGAGCGACGCGCAGCGCGAAGTGATTGAGCAGGCGGCTGCCGAAGCCGGCTTGCTGCTGAGAGATTGGATCCGCGATAATGAGGCACAGCTCTTTGAAAAGGCAGAGAGCTGTCTCTTATACACATCTCCGAGCCCACGAGACGCGTAGTAATCTCGT
>ENA-OYYK01001684-OYYK01001684.1-human-gut-metagenome-genome-assembly--contig:-NODE-1684-length-10137-cov-13.377009_pt1 | contig 10137 bp, 9 predicted proteins | sample MGYA00243247_ERZ653443 | MGnify/ENA primary metagenome ERZ653443 (study PRJEB26926, sample SAMN06165010) | human gut metagenome | biome: ENVO:00009003; feature: ENVO:2100002; material: ENVO:00002003... | reverse complement strand
GGTGCAGGCAGCGAAGCGTCCCTGCCAGTAACTTTGCGCGTCCGCAGACGCGCCCTCAAGCTGCTCTTCCCCTAAGATTCCGTGATGAACCAAAAAATATCCGCGGGTGCATTTGACTGCATCCGCGGAATTTTGCTATTTGGGGGGTGGCGCGTCACTCGCCGCGCACCATCATCACATGAATTTGCCGCTCCAGCGCGGGAATCACGCACTCCGCCAAGCCGCCGTCCAACGCCACGTCGCGTATCACCAGCACATCAATGCCCAGCATGTCGAACACGGCGCTGTTGAACGCGCGGGTGTAGGGGCCATGCGCCGCGACAATGTGTGTCTCCGGCACGCCGACTTTCTTTGCCAAATCCAGCGCTTCCACCGTCGGCACAATGCGGCAGAACAGGTGGTCTTTGCGCAGAAGGGACGCATAATGCGGCAGATTGCGGTAATCGCCCGCCAGCAGAATGTTCTCCTCCGAAAGCCTCGACAGCACCGACATTGCCTCCGCCGGATTCTCCACCCACTGCACCACGTCGCGCCATGCTTCCTGCTCGTTCTCGATTTTCATGCGCTGGCAGGGAATACCCAGCTGCTCGGCGGAACGGCGGATGCGCGTCTGCGTCGCGGTGGCGTATGGGTGCGTCGCGTCGATGACCTTGCGGGGGTTCGTCTGGCGGATGTAGGAGAGCATCTGCCCGTCGTCAAACCGCCCGATGTGGCACATCGTTCCCGGCGGCAGCTGTGCGCGCGCGTATTCCGTCGTCACGCAGACGATAACCTGCTTGCCGCGCCGCCGCATCGTCTGTGCCGCCTCACGGCTCTCGTGGGTGTTGCCGAAAATCAGAATTCGCTCCATGGTCACTCACTCCTGCGGGTTATTATTTTTGCCCGTAGTAGGCGTTCGGGCCGTGTTTGCGTAGAAAATGCTTATCTTGAATGTTCTGCGGCGCGGGGGCGGCGTCGGGCTTAATCTGCCGCGTGTACACCGCCATTTTCGCCACTTCCTCCAGCACAACGGCGTGGTAGACCGCCTGTGCCGCGTCCTTGCCCCATGTGAACGGCCCGTGCGACGCGCAGATAATCCCCGGCACATGCAGCGGGTTGATATTCCGCTTCGTCAGCTCCTCGATGATGACTTTGCCCGTGTTCTTCTCGTAGTCCTCGTCGATTTCCTCGGTCGTCAGGTGGCGCGCGCAGGGAATTGCGCCGTAGAAGTAGTCCGCGTGGGTCGTGCCGTAGCAGGGAATATCCTCGCACGCCTGCGCCCAGCCGACCGCGTAGGGGCTGTGCGTGTGCACGATGCCGCCGATGTCCGGGTACTGCTTGTACAGCTCCAAGTGCGTTTTCGTGTCGCTGGAGGGGTTCAATTTGCCCTCGACGATGTTGCCGTCCAGGTCAAGCACGACCAGCTTGTCGGGGGACAGCTCGTCGTACTCCACGCCCGACGGCTTGATGACGACCAGCCCCTTTTCGCGGCTGATGCCGGACACGTTGCCCCATGTATACGTCACCAGATGACGCTTGGGCAGCTCCATGTTGGCTTCGTAAACGGCTTCTTTGAGCGATTTCAGCATCGGAATTCCCCTCCTCAATCCATATCCGCAATCGCGGCCTTTTCGGCGGAAAGCGCCTGATGGAAACGCGCGGTGTAAGCATCCAGCCCGGCTTCATCCGCCGCGTCCGCACGGATGGTAGAACCCTTCGCGCCCGCAAAAACACGCGCGTTCAGGTAGTCCTCCAGCGTTTCGTCTGCCTGTCGATTGACGCGGTATGCCGCCAGCAGCGCCATGCCCCACGGGCCGCCTTCGCCCGCCGTTTCCATGACGGAGATGGGGGCTTTCAGCGCGGCGGAGAGAATCGTCTGCCCTGCGACGGGCGTCTTGAAGTAGCCGCCGTGCCCCAGCAGCTTGTCAATCTGCACATGCTCTTTGGCGAGAATGTCCATGCCGATTTTGAGGCTCGTCATTGCGCCCGCCACGAGCGAACGCGCGAAATTCGGGAATGTCAGCCTCGCATCCGGCGTGCGCACCAGCATCGGGCGGCCTGCGTCCAGCCCAACCACCGGTTCGCCGGAGAACAGCGGCAGATTCACCACGCCGCCGCAGTCCTTGTCGCCGGAAAGGGCGGATGTGAACAGCGCCGTGTAAATGTCGCCCATGCTGACGTTTGCGCCCGCCGCGTCCGCAAAGCCCTTGAGCATCCCCGCCCATGCGTTGATGTCGGAGGTGCAGTTGTTGCAGTGCACCATGGCGGTCGGCTTGCCGGTGGGCGTTGTCACCATGTCGATTTCGGGGTACACGCGCGAAAGCGGCTTTTCCAGCACCACCATCGCGAAGGTTGATGTGCCCGCGGACACATTGCCCGTGCGCACTGCGACGGAGTTCGTCGCCGCCATGCCCGTGCCCGCGTCGCCTTCAGGGGGCGCCATCAATGCGCCGGGCTGGAGCGTGCCGGTCGGGTCAAGCAGCTTTGCGCCTTCCGCCGTCATCACGCCTGCGTCCTCGCCCGCGCACAGGACGCTTGGCAGAATCTCGCGCAGCGTCCACGGCATGTGGTAGGTTTTCGCCAGCGCATCCACCTTGTCCAGCATGTGCTGGTCGTAATCCAGCGCATCGCTGTCGATGGGGAACATGCCGCTCGCTTCGCCGATGCCAAGGCAGTTCTTGCCGCACAGCTGGTAGTGCACATAGCCCGCCAGCGTCGTCAGGCGGTGAATCTGCGGCACGATTGCTTCGCCGTTCATCATCGCCTGCACGAGGTGCGCAATCGACCAGCGCTGGGGGATGTTGAAGCCCAGCAGGTCGGTCAGCTTTTCCGCCGCCTGTGCCGTCATGGTGTTGCGCCAAGTGCGGAACTGCGCCAATTGCTGCCCGCTTTCATCAAAGGCGAGGAAGCCATGCATCATGCCGGATACGCCGAACGCCGCCAGATTCGTCAGCGTCACGCCATAATTCGCCTGCACGTCCTTTTGCAGATTCGCGAACGCGTCCTGCACGCCCACCCACACGTCATCCAGATGATACGTCCAAATGCCGTCCTCCAGCCGATTCTCCCATGTATGGTCGCCGGATGCAATCGGCGCGTGGTCGTTGCCAATCAGCACCGCCTTGATGCGCGTCGAGCCGAACTCAATGCCCAGCACCGCTTTTCCGTCCGCAATATACGCGGCAATTGTTTCGTGATTCATGATGTACCGTCCTCCTCTTTCTGAGTGATTCCGCAGCCTTTCTTACACACAGTATACCAGAAAACGCCGGGAATGTCCATCGTTTGTGGGGGTGAAAGTGACGCAAGCAAAAAAAATCCCTGCCCCAGCGAATACCGGAACAGGGAAAAGAACTCACTTCCGCTTCTTTGCCTTGCGGATGATGATGATGACAATCGCCATCACGGCGACAATCGCGATAAACGGCAGCGCCGCCGTCAGGAACACCACGCAGTCCTGCAGGAACGACACGAAGGCATTCCAGCCGGTGGACAATGCGCCGCGGATGCGCTCGCCCAGCGACACCGTTTCATCGCGCAGATCCGGCTGCGCTTCCTCGTTCAGCGTCACACGCACGGTCGCGTCATTTACCTGCTGATCGGTGTCCGCCAAGGCGCTTTCCAGCTGCTCGATGTTGTACTGCGTGTCCGCCAGCTGCGTTTCCAGCGCCAGCAAATCCGACAAATCGCCCGCCGTGTCGGTCAGGGCTTGCAGGCGCGCCAGCAGCAGCTTCTGATTTTCGAGGCGCGCGGCGGTATCCTGATAGTTTGCCGTCACGTCGGTGGACGACATGTTCCGGCTGGTGATGCGCCCCAGCTCACCCGTATTGCTCAGGAACGCATCGAGCGAATCCGCCGGAATCCTCAGCGTCAGCGATGCGGTGCGCAGATTACGGTTGTTCGTGTATTCGCTGGAGCTTTCCAGATATCCGCCGTACTGGCTGAGCAGCGCGGTCAAACTTGCCATGCTGTCGTCATAGGCGGATGTTTTGATGGTCAGCGACACGTTGCGGATGATTTTTTTGTCCTCCGCAGCGGCGGATTTCGCGCTGGCGGCTTCCGGCATGGCGTCGTTCGCGGCGCCGACCATCATCGTGCGCACACCGCTGCCGGCTTCCTCCGAATAGCCGACGTCGCTGGTGTAGGTGTCGTAATCGTAGTCGTAGCTGTCCGCGAGGGACTGCGGCGCACTCGTCCGCGCGGGCGACAGGCTGTCTTTCGTCAGCAGCGTTCCGCCGACGACGAACACCAGCGCCGCGGCGACGGAGAGGATGCGCGTCCAGCGGCGCATCGGGGCGACTTTGCGGGTTTCTTCCTGCTTCATGGCGTCCTCCTTTACCAGCGCCGTCCACTGCGCGTGGAAATTTTCCGGCATATCCGGCACTTCCTCGTTCAGGGGCGACATGCATTGCCGGAGGACTTCGTTTTCATCAAAATGGGGTTCGCGGTTCATTTTCCTGTCCTCCTTTCACTCGGTAAGACGCTTGATTTTTCGTTTTGTTCCCGCTGATTGGCAAGAATGGCGGCAAGTTTCTGCCGTGCGCGGTTGAGTCGGCTCTTCACCGTGCCGACGGATACGCCCGTAATCTGTGCAATATCCTCGTAGCGCTGCTTTTCCAGCGCGTAGAGGATGACGACGGTGCGCATGTCGGCGGGAAGCTGGTCGATGGCGCGGGAAATATCGCCGGTGGATTCGCGGTCGAGCAGCGCGGCTTCGGGGGTCGGGGAATCATCCGCCGGTTCAAAGCCGTTTTCCGCCATCGCGTCCATCGAATCGCTGTCCACCATGCGCTTTTGCTTGCGCAGAAAGTCAATGCATACGCTGCCCGCAATGCGGTACAGCCAGCTGGAAAAGCCGCAGTCCTGCCGATACTGCCCAATGGAGCGCCACGCCTTCAGCATGACCTCCTGCGCGCAGTCCATCGCGTCCTCGCGGTGGTGCAGATAATGCCAGCAGACGCGCCAAATCATCTGCTCATAGGGTGTGACGAGCTGCTCAAAGGCGGATGCGTCGCCCTTTTGCGCGCGCCGGAGAATGAGTTCATCCATTGCAGAAGCCTCCTCGTTTTTCATGACGAGCGGTCGGGGGATTTTGTTCCGTGTTTCATGAAGATTTACAACTTTTCTTCCGCCAAAATAGAAGAACGGCTGCAATTTCATCATATCATGGCGGATGGATGCCGTCAAGCAGAAAAAAAGGTTCATCACGGACTCTTGGGGGAAGAGCAGCTGGGGGGCGCGTCTGCGGACGCGCAAAGTTACTGGCAGGGACGCTTCGCTGCCTGCACCTTTGTTGGCGGCTTCCTTGGGATTGGTCGGACGCGGAACAGTTGGGGCGTTGCCCCAAACCCCACAAGGGACGCTGTCCCTTGACCCTGCAAGGGGCAGACGAAAAGGGACGAAGTCCCCCCCTTGACCCCTTTTCGCGATTGAGTTGGTCGCGCTTTCATGCTCCTTTCGCGTGCAGCTTTTTTGGGGCTTCGCCTAAGCCCTTGTTTCCTCCCCCCCCAACTTCCCGTGAAGAACCAAAAAGGAGGTTTCGCACATGGACGAAGCCATCGCCCAGCGCTGCATTGCCGAAGCGCGCTACATGCTCCGCCACCGGACGACCATCCGGCAGACTGCCGCCGCGTTCCAGCTCTCCAAATCCGGCATCCACAAAGACATGCTCCAGCACCTTCCGCAGGCGGATGCAGCCCTCGCCCGCGAGGTATCGGCGCTGCTGTCCGTCCGCCATTTGCGCGGCGGTGAAGCGACACGGCGGCGTTATGCACAGGAAAAAAGCCGAAAATCTGCGGAGTGCTTGCAATTTCCTGAAAATACGCTATACTAATGGAAGAGACTTTCCGGAGGAGGCTGCCTTCCATGACGACGATTACGCCCGACGAGATGAAATCCTTGGAAACGCTTTTCATGTCCGAAACCGGCACGCCCAGTATTCTGCTGATGGAACACGCTGCGCAGGGCGTAGCCGCAGCAATTTCCCGCCACGCGCCGAAATCCGCCCGTGTGCTGTTCCTCTGCGGTCCCGGCAATAACGGCGGCGACGGCTATGCGGCGGCGCGGCTCTGGTGCTCAGGCGGCGGTCAGGCAGACGTGTGGGAAGTGACCAGCGCCGTCCGCGGCGATGCACTGACGAACCGTACCTTGGCGCTGCTGCACGGCGTCCGCATCCTGCCCAGTGTCGACGCGGTGGATGTCGCCGAGTACGCCGCCGTGGTGGACGCGCTCTACGGCACGGGGCTGAATCACGCCATCGAGGGCGACGCGGCGATTCTCATCCACCGCCTGAGCGATCATCCGCAGATTCCGGTCATCGCGGTGGATATTCCCAGCGGGCTGGACGGCACGACCGGGCGCGCACTCGGTGCTGATGTCGTCCGCGCGACGGAGACGGTCACGTTCCACCGCATCAAGCAGGGCTTGCTTCTGCGGCAGGGCGTCGAATACACGGGCAAAATCACCGTGCAGCCGATTCTCATCCGCCCCGGCGACGACATCGATCTCGGCTTCGACGGTTTGGAGACGCTCTCTCCTGCCGCGCTTGCGCCGCTTTTCGCCCGCACACCCGCGCTTCACAAAGGCGATTGCGGCCGCGCGGTGATTTTCTGCGGTTCGCGCGGGATGGTCGGCGCGGCGGCGTTCTGCGCCAATGCCTGCATCCGCGCAGGTGCGGGGCTGACGACGCTTTTGTGCCGCGAGAGTCTGCTGCCGATGCTGCAAGTGCTTGCGCCGGGCGCGACGTGCGTTCCCCTGCCCGAAACAAACGGGCTGCTGACGCCTCAAGCCGCGCGCATCACCCGCGAGACGCTGGACAAGGCGGACGCGGCTTGCATCGGCTGCGGCTGCGGGCTAACCCCGGACGTGACGATGCTGCTGCGCGTGTTCGCCGAGGCGGACTGCCCCATCGTCTGGGACGCGGACGCACTGACCCTGCTGGCGACGCACGACGGCATCCTCCCGCTGAAGGAGGAGGACATCATCACGCCGCACCCCGGCGAAGCGGCGCGCCTGCTGGAGCAGCACGTCGAGTTCATTCTTGATGAGCCGCTGGACGCCCTATCGCGGCTGCATGACCTGTGCGGCTGCTGCGTGCTGCTCAAGGGCGCGCGGACGCTCGTGTCCGACGGCGACGCAACGTACATCAGCCTCTACGGCACGCCCGCGCTGGCGAAAGGGGGCAGCGGCGACGTGCTGTCCGGCATCCTGACGGCGCTGCTGTGCCAGCGGAATCGGCTGTCCACGTCACTTTCCACAAGCGCGCTGGCAGCGTACGGCGTGCTGATTCATGCCCTGGCGGGACTTCGCGCGGAGAAGCGGTTCGGCGCGAACTGTTCCACCCCGCAGGCGCTGATTGACGCGATTCGGCTGGATGACAAAGAGCTGTAACCCAAAACGCACCTCTGCCCGGTTGGGGGAGGTGCGTTTTTGTTACTGGTCAATCTCGTTCAGGAATGCTTCCATTTCCTTGCACGCCGTTTCGCGGTCGTCCAGATAGAACCCATGCCCCGCGCCGGGAATTGTAATCATCCGCGCGTCGGGGTAGATGGTCAGCGCCTTTTCGGACACGCTGATGGGTACAATCTGGTCGTCCGTGCCGTGAATCAGCAGCACGGGCTTGTCGAACGACGCGATTTCCGTCCATGGGTCAAGTTCCCGCACAACCTCGTAGTAGCGCCCGCTGACGGTCATCTGCATGAAGCCAACTGTCTCCGGAATCTCGCTGGCATCGGCATACTGGCTGCGCGCATTGTCCGCCATCATCAGCCCCGGATAGAGCAGCATCGCACCGCGGACGAGTTCGGGATTCCGCGCCGTATACAGCGCCGTCACCAGCCCGCCTTGGCTTTCGCCCGCAATCACAAGGCGGCTGGCATCCACCTCATCCAGCTCAGCAAGGAACGAAACGACAGCATCGAGGTCATCGAGTTCGGTCAGCAGGGTCATGTCCGTCGTTGCACCGGAGCTTTGGCTCTGCGTGCCGCCGCCGCAGAAGTCGAACGTATAGCAGACGTACCCGCGCTGGGCAAGATATTCCGCGTAGCCGTCCATGTTGCGGTGCGTGCCGTTGAAGCCGTGGCAAAGGATAACCGCGGGAGCGCTCTCCGCGCCGTCCGGCACATACAGCCAGCCCGCAATGATGCTTTCGTCTTCCTTTTCAATCGGGAACTCTTCGACATGATAGGTGTTTTCCGCAAGCGCCGCGCCGCACAGCAGGAGCAGCATCAGCAGAATACCAGCAAATTTCTTCATATAGTTCACCTCTTAGCTGAGTTCAAACGTGAAGAAGTTCATTGCCCCCTCGCCGCGGAAGCGGAAGTACAGCGCCTTCACGCCATCTGCCATACGGAACGGCGCGGTGACGTTCGTCATGGTCTTTCCGGCTTCGACCGGGATGCTTGCCGCCAGCGTCGCGAACTCCGGCGTATCGCTGACCTCGATATTGCCGCGGCATACCCCGCTGACGGCGCACCGAATGGCTTTCGCGCCGTGCATCTGGAAGTACTTGAATCCGCATACGCTGCCGTCGCGCATGTTGGCGATATACTGCACCGCCGCCGGATCGCCGTCGCGCCCGCTCTGGGTAAAATACGGGTGTTCCTTCTTATTGAAGCGCTTGTCGTAGCGGACAACGCCGTGCTTGCTCCACAGGTTGCAGGCGATGCGCGCCTCGTATTCGCCGATACCGTCCAGCGGGCCGCCGTTCAAACCGCAGCTGGTCACTTCCGCCTGCTGGAAGCCGCCGTCGGGCGTGCGCTTCAGCGGTTCGGCGCAGGCTTGGCGCGAGTAGGAGTGCTGGTTCGTCTGGCGATGGTAGAAGATGTACCACTGCCCGTTCAGCTCCGCCATGCCGCCGTGGGTGTTGCCGAGGTAGTTCGTGCCGCGCGTCTCGTCGGCGGTTCCGTCCTCCATGTACAGGTCGCCCAAGTCAACAAGCGTTCCGCCGTAGCGGTAGCCGGACAGCGGATGTTCGCTGACCGCATAGCACAATTCGTGATTGTTCTCCGACGAGTACACAAAAACGTACTTGCCGTCAATTTTGCGGATGCTGCTTGCCTCGAAGAAGGCATGTCCCGCGAATTCCGTCGGCGGGTTGTTGTCCTTCTGTGGGAAAATCAGCTGCATTTTATCCTTGATGGTCAGCATGTCCTGTTCCAGCTCCATGCCGACGCCGCCGGAATTGCGGAGGTTATGGAAGCGGCTCATGATGAACGGCACCTTCGTCGCAAAGCCGGAGTAGAGGTAGACGCGCCCGTCGTCATCCACCAGCGCGCCGGGGTCGAACGGGAACTCATCCCCGGAGCGGCTGCCCCACTCGCGCCCGTCGGCATAACGGACATGACCGTAGTATTCATACGGGCCCTGCGGCTTATCGCTGACCGCCACACCCATGCGTCCAAGGAAATCATAGGCGTAATAGAGGTAATAGCGCCCGTCCACGCCCTGCACCACGTCCGGTGCGAACAGCAGGCGGATGCCCAGCTTGTTCAGCGGGTCTTGTTTTTTCTTGTAGATAACGCCCTCGTAGCGCCACGCGGACAAATCGTCCACCGGCGCGGAGTAGCACACATAGTCGTTGACGCAGAAGATAGCGGCGTTAAAGCGGTCGTGCGAGCCGTACACATACACCCGATTGCCGAAGACATGCGGCTCACCGTCCGGGATGTACTCCCCTGCCGGCAGATACGGATTGAATACCTGTTTCATCTGTTTTTCTCCCTTCCCAGCTTGATGATGCCATTTTAGCACGCTTTCCGCCCATTTTGCGCATTTCTTTCAGAACCTGTCATTTCGGCTTCCTATTCTGTTTTGATTGGCAAAATTCGTTCCGTTTTTGACAGTCGCCGCATTCCCCTGCAACAAGAAATCCCTTCGGCAAGAGGAGAAGCCGAAGGGATTGATGGGAAGGGCAGTCATCATTCCAAGAGGAGGACGGAACAATGACCGGAAACGGAATCGAATCAGATTTCGTTCTGCCGGATTTACTTTTCATATCAGATTATAGCACACTGCCAGCTTTCTATCCGCATTTTGGCGCAAACTGTCGTTTTTTTTGCACAATTAGCATGTTGCCGGATTCATCTACGCCTTTTGCTTCCAGAACCAGAGGCGCTGCCTCTGGACTCCGCCAAAGGGTCTTCGACCCTCTGGACTCCC
>ENA-OYYK01001679-OYYK01001679.1-human-gut-metagenome-genome-assembly--contig:-NODE-1679-length-10153-cov-4.879976_pt1 | contig 10153 bp, 9 predicted proteins | sample MGYA00243247_ERZ653443 | MGnify/ENA primary metagenome ERZ653443 (study PRJEB26926, sample SAMN06165010) | human gut metagenome | biome: ENVO:00009003; feature: ENVO:2100002; material: ENVO:00002003... | reverse complement strand
ACATATCGCACACATAGGAGGAGCGTTATTCGGATTCTTGTTTGCCCTGCGCTATAAAAAAGGAAGGGATCTCACAAAAGGGTTCAACCGTATAGTAGATAATCTTGTTCTCCTTTTCCACTCCCGAAACAAAGGAGATAAGCGCAAACACCAAAATGCCGGAAGAACAAGGTACAGAAATACCGATGACGAGGAATATTTACGTCGCCGACAAGAAAACGTCGCCGAGATAGACCGTATCCTCGATAAAATAAAACAGTCGGGATACGAGACATTGACCCGGGAAGAAAAAAAACGGCTTTTCGATGCCGGGAAAAAATAGAGCGATATGAATTTTCTTGCCAAAACATATCAACTGCTGGCACTGACGGTAAATTTCATCGCGGGAGGTTTATTGCTGATTTCGGCTTATAGTTACCTGATTCCTCCTGACCGATTCTCCCTGCCCTACTTTTTCACACTGGCGTTCCCCGTATTCTTTTTTATCGAAATCAATGAACCTGTTTCTATATATTTATATCGGCCATCAGCAACAAGATACTTGATTGCCTGTCTTGCTTTTGGCAAAAGCTGGACCTCATCAAATATTATAACGGATTCATTTTCATATAATCTCACACCGGTTAACTGCTGTAGCTGTAAAAAGAAGAAATCAAGCTCATATGTGTCATCAAATAAAGCAATAATATCCTTGCTTGTATGCGCAAAATCAATCAGGATATATGATTTAAATTCATTTTTAGCAAATTCTTCAACAATCGTCGACTTGCCGGTTCGCCTGGCACCTTTCACAAGAAGGGCATATTTGTCGCTTCGGTTGATTTTCCATTCAAGTATTTCATTATAAATTTTACGTTTAAATACATGTCTTTCCATATAAAAGTCACCTCTTTGTTAATATTATATCCCGAATCCCCACTCGTGTAAACTGATATTTTACGCAAATCCCCATTCGTTTTACCTATAATCTTACGCAAATCCCCATTCATTTCTTCCATCACAGTACTTTTTCACGAAAAAACCTTCCCACACATAACCTAATATGCAGGAAGGTTTTCACATTTTTTATTCACTTATCATCTCATCACACTTAATCTGCTCGATATGTATGGCAAGGTAGCCTGTCTCATTGTCCAAAAACTCATGATTTAAGTCCTTTCCAAGCTCCTTACATATATCACCTGCCAGTGCGAATGACTCCGGATAATTTTTCTCGATAAACTGATTGAGATCAACCTTTAATTTTTCTCCGGTCGCGGCTCTTGATACCATGTGGCGGATATGGTTCATGAGGCGGTTGTAGGCCATAGTAGTGACATCTATGTGCTTTCCAATCTTTTTCTCTATAAATGTGGCGCATTTTCGAACTGCTGCCGCCATCTCCATGGCATCCGATACCTTTGAATTGTTTAAGGATGTATGAATTACTTCTCGTAGGTGTCAACTGCGTAGAGAGGCTCTCCCGCCTTAATCGGTCCATCTGTGATGAGACGGATTTTCTGATTATCTTTTAGCTCTGTGCAGATGACAGGAGTTGTAACTGATGGTGCGTTCGCCTTTAAGTAGTCAAGGTCAAGCTTCATGAGCACATCGCCCTTATTAACATGGCATCCTGCCTCAACCTGTACGTCAAAGCCTTTACCCTCGAGCTTTACTGTATCAATTCCTACATGGATTATCATACCAATTCCTGAGTCGGTTGTAAATCCCAAAGCATGCTTTGTATCAAAAATGAAATGTCAAGCATTAATTGCAAATTTTTTTCAAAAATTTTTAGTGCGTATTTTACCACAAATATGCACTTTCATATACACCATATTTGTTTTTGTCCCACGACTCCTAATCCGCCTGTAACAGCCGGATTTTTTTTATGATATTTAATTCTCCATGGTTAAATGATAAGTCTCATTTCTTCCTCATACAGCTCCTGTGATGACCTTCCGCCAAACATTGGTCTCGGATAATTATTAAGCCAGTCCTCTACCTTCTGTATGTCTTTTTTTGTCTTTCTGTCAAAGTTCGTTCCCTTTGGTATGTGCCTCCTTATCATCCTGTTCTGATTCTCGTTTGAGCCTCGCTCAGAACTGCAGTAAGGATGGCAGTAATAAACTTCTGTACGTTTCTTTCCTTTTTTATCTTTTTTCTCAATCCCCTCACAGTCGGCAAATTCAGTTCCATTGTCTACTGTTATTGTTTTAAATATATCAGAGAAAAGCCTGCCCCACTTGCGTTCAAGGCTGTTTATACACTTCACCACTGATGCAGCTGTGTGATCCTTTACCTTGAATATCTTCTCATACCTCGTTTTACGCTCAGTCAATACAACAAGTGCATTCTTTGACTTTCCCTGCTGTCCCATAACAGAGTCCATCTCCCAATGTCCGAATTCCTCACGCGTATCGATATCAACCGGTCTATGTTCAATACTTGTTCCTGCAGCGGCTCTCTTTGCTTTTCTGTGTATCTTATGGTAGCTTTTTCTTTTCCTCTTTATTGCCAGATTGTCTGCTGTCACCCTCATGAATATGCCGTCATATATGTACTTGTACAAGGTCTGCTTTGTTATAGTCACGCTGAAAGTAAGGTTTTTCCTTTTTATATCTAAAAGCGCTGCTTCCGGACTATATCCATCATCTGCTATCTTCTCTTCAATATAATTGGCAAGTTCAATGTCTTTGCCTATCTTAAGGACAGGTCCTTTTGCCTTAAGGTTTTCCTGGTATTTTTCTTCTGCTATGTCTGCACTGTACCTTTTTGTCTCTGTCCAGTCAGAATTCCTGTGCATGTATCTTCCACGCTTCAGCTCCCTGTATATCGTGCTGACATTCACCCTCAGCGTATCAGCCATATCCTTCGCCTTTTCCCCACTGAGATACATCTTCTCAATTTTACGGCGGTCGGTTATTGTCAGCTGTCTGAATATTCTTCCCATGGTTTTGGCGCCTCCTTTGCATTTTTGTGTTAGAAGTATACCTTAAACCTCATAGTATTCCTATATGCATACTACACAATATTATCTGTTTGGTATATTTCATAAGTTACAAAAATAAGGTGCAGGACTGTTTCATCCTGCACCTTATAAATTCTAAAGCCTCGGTTTATTCTGTTTTACATCCTGTTTATTTTCCATGGTTTTTGCCCTTTGGAATATCTCTGCAGTTGTCTGTCCCGTCAGATCAGCCCACCGGCCCATGCACTCATTATAATGTTCAATTGCCTCTGTCACATTATCAGATTTATAAGATGCATACAGATATGGCGGCTGTGGTACTCCGTCCTTGAATACCTGCATGACTATCTGCTGACGGATAAGCAGTGGACCGGTTCTCATGTGCTCCATGCCGTTCAGCTCATTCTGGAAACGTGCAAATACCTTGTCGTTTCCATTTTCAATCGTAAAACACTGCGCCCTTATATATTTGCCGACTATAATGGGATTGTCAATGTTCAGCTTAGTATTTTTAATTGCAAAACGTACACCATCCCTGTTTTTCTCAGCAAAGAAATTGGGCATCAATGTAATAACGTCCGCACTGCTGTACATGGGTTCTTCATCTTCCTGTATTTCAGCGGCATCTTCCGCTCCATCAATGCCTTTGTTTTCATCCTGACCTGTTTTGGGCTTGCGTATCTGACCTACATATGTAATTGCCTTGTCAAGATATGACATTTTAATTTCATCCGGATCATTTTCAACATAATTTTCACGAAGGCTCTTAAGGTATTGTATATATTCTTCCCTGTCTTCAGTTCCCGAATATATCCCATCCAGGCGTTTTCTGTCAACGGCAACTCCTGCCATATTTAAAGTCTGCATTACTTCATCTTCAGTCGGACTTAAAACCAGGCTTTCAGGATACGCTTCAATAAGCTTTTCAACGGCCGCCTTTACAGTCTCATTATCCCTCATGGCCGGATAAGCATTCAGTGATGGCACATCTATTATTTTTCCCATTACAATATCTGCCTGCTCATCTTCAATACTGTCCGTTCCCTTAACATGGTAATTAATTCCGATTGCAGGGATTCCGTGAAGTCTTGCCGGGTCAATCTGATTAAATTTTTCTATTGCTTCCTCAACAGTGGAAATATTGTCAATATAAGTGCCCATGCTGTGGAACTCGCTGCTTTCAGCAACAGTAAATGTAATAACCGCATTGACAGTCTTTTTTTCATTCTCTTCGTCTTTCTTCTGTTCTTCCTGAATAGCCTGCGTATTCCCGGCTGTCTGTTGTTCCCCTGAAATTTCTGCATAACGGGCGGCAATGGTGGATTCACTTATAGGCACTCTGCCGGTGTCATTTTCTTTATACCAGGGTTTTGCAACAGCTGCATTCATTTCATCATACCATTTTGTCATACGGTCATTTTCGGGAATATTGTTTGCAACCTCATAATCATGGATTGCATTTATCTTCTCCCTGTATTCATCTGTCAGCTCTATCTCCTGATTAATCTTAGTCTCCTGCACTTCCTGCATATTCACCTCTTCCTGTGCCCTAATGATTTTATCATATTCCAATAATACCCTTTCCTCTATTTTCCGCTGTATCGCAGCTGTAACACCATACACGGTATCCCTGTACTGTCCCTGTGTCTGATACTGTGGCATCTGTACAAAACGTCCCTTTCTGCCTTCCTTTATTACTATGCCGTTAACCGTCATTCCATACATTTTGACCGATGCAATGCCTAGTTTCTGCACTACAGAGTCTGTTTTCTGGTTAAGCGGGGTAATTCTCACATCATCTATATTTACATCCGGTACACTTTCTGCAAAAAGCTTTTCTTTTGTGACATCAAGTACCACTCGGTCTATCTCATTCCTGACCTCCCTGTCATGCGGATATACCACCCCTGAATACCTGTCTCCATCTTTTCTCTGAGGATAGGATACAAACATCATTTCTTTACCAGACTTATCGTCAAACCATTTTCTGACTGAGACTGGAAATTTAAAAATCCCTTCTATTTCTACCCATCCGGTAGCAACGGTAGATGTGTTCTTAATTGAATCAAAATCCACCCTCATATTAGCCTTTATGTTCATTATCTGTCATCTCCATTCCTTTTATTGTCAATTACATAAGCCCTTCTTAAATTGTCCATGTCATCTGTAGGTGCAAGAAAAATATTTATCATCTGCTCTTCATCCAGGCCGTCATCCATCGCATTTGAAATTATTTCTTTTTCTATTTCCTTCAGTTTGTCCCAGTATCTGCCACACAGGTCTGCAAATGTATCTCCTGTCCATCCCGTCTTGTCTGTTTCTTCAGCCTTCTTAATAAGCTCTTCCGTATCAACATCATGAAGAAGTGCAAGACCTTTTATCTGCTCCACTTCCTCCTCTGACTCTTTTACGGCCTGTCTGTATAGCTCTGCTATCTCATCCACAGACCTTTTTCTGGTTGAATCAAATGACAGGTATAAAAGGTCACGCTCATCAACCTCGCATGAATATATGGTTCTGTCAGTCTTTGCCATGACCTTCAGCCGTTCAATTTCTTCCCTATCTGTAACGAAATCCAGACATTTATCTCGGGAAAGGGTTATATACCTGAAATTCTTTGCATCATATATGGTACGCACCGGATGTTCGTAGTCACCAAGCGCCATAGCAGCACTGTATCTGTCTTTCAGCCAGTCAGCTGCCGTAAAACCGTATTCCGGCTTGTCAAAAGGTATTGCCTTGGTATCATATATCGGCGGTCTCGACTCTAAAAAAATAATGCACTCTGTCGGCGGCATTCTTCTTACCTGCCCTGGTGTCATCAGCTTTAATTCCGCTTTTGAATATGACAAATCCGAACTTGAATTAACCCCGAATGACATTCTGTCATCTTTTTTGTCGGCCGTTGCATTGCCCAGTGTTTCGGAAATGTACTCATGCGTACTCTTAGCCTGTGGGCCGGAACCCAGAAATACAAATGCCGCCATGTTGTCCATCATGATTTCCCACTTGTCGTTCGGATAGATTGCCTTGGCCTGTGCTATGGACTGCAGTATCGGCACCATGCTGATATTTCGGCTTCGTATTACTCCAAGCAGCTTCTCTGTATCTGCCGGGCGCGCACCTGCATAGAACTCATCCATCCATACCTGTACTTCATACGGCAGTGGCCCTTTGATTTCATCGTCTGACAGACGGATAAGTGTATCAAACATCTGCGTATAAAACATGGATGTTATCCATGTATATGTATTAACATTATCCGGCATAACGAGAAATACAACAGTTGGCTGCTGTCCTATTGTGCGGATATCAATGTCGTTTCCGGAAAATATTCTTTTTACCTCAGCTGTCTCGCATATATTAAGCATTGCAGAAATCATAAGTGAAACGCTGCCCTCAGTCTCCGAAGCTTTTCCCTGGAACTTCTTAAATGCCCTTACCGGAGGATAGTTTGCATCATGCTCTGATTCACACTTTTCCATAAGGTCAGCCAGCGCATTTGACTCTTCCCCTGTAATATCTGTTGTTTTGACATTTTCCATTGCAAGAAGGCTGATTACGTCATTGAACGTTGCTTTCCTGTTGTTATCCCTTGCATCCAGCCATGCATAATAAAACACAGCCTGCATCTTTAAATCCACCGCGTCATCCCAGAACGGGTCAGCAGCGGAGTTTTCTTTTGCTGGTCTGACAGCATCATGCCAGCTTTTTATAATTCTCAGCATGTCCGCTTCTGTCTGAATCCACTCAAACGGATTGTACCTGTCCGACTGCTCCGGGTTTTTGAAGTTAAGCGAGTATATCTGATAACCATTTTTTTCAAAAATTTTTCCAAGCTTTCTCTGTGTGTCTCCTTTTACATCAAGGACCACATAGCTTGAACCCATCTGTAGCAGATTCTGATGCATTATAGATGTTGTTTTGAATGAGCCTGATGAACCGACAATCATCATGTTGTTGTTTGAAAGCTTTCCCCTTATGCTTACCTTTACATTTTCTGACAGTATCCTGTTATATTTATCGTCACTGTCTTTAAGCTCCCTGCTTGCCTTTACCGGGTCAAGCCAATCTTCGTCACCATGTTCCATCTCGCTGTGGAAGTTTCTGTAATGAATCATGTAATAATTCACAAAGAAAAACCATGCTATGAAGCCTATCCCCACCCAAGCTGGCGATTTGCTGTTTGCTGCTTTAATCGGATGTGTAAATGCCCACAAAAGCTGCGCATTGTAGTCACCTTTCAGCTCTTTAGGTGCCACATACACTCCCGATATCAGGTATCCTAGTATCAGGAATACTATAAGCATCAGAGCAAATGCGAGCCATGGTGTTTTCTTCTTTACATATCTTGTTCCGTAATTTGCCATATTTCCTCCAATAAATCTAATGTGCCGGATTCCGGTACCTTGGATTAAAATATTATACCTTCGGGTTTAATATCTTACTGTTAACATTCGGAGCTTTCGGCCTGAGATTCTTTGCATATGCCATGTTCCTTGTGACATTCTCATACTGCTTATGAATATTCTCATAGCTTGCAGTTTTTACATTTCCATTCTCTGCAACCATCGAGGGCTTGTTTTTGGGAATAAATCCCACATAAGTTCTGCCCTCATCTGCCACAAATACATTTTCAGCCGGAAGTATGAGATGCTTTTCATTTTCTCCGTATGTGCCAGGGATACGTGATACAAAATACCCTTTTTCACGCATCTTTTTTGATACAGACGTGAAAGCCATGTTATCAACCAGCGTCTCCCTGTTTATCGTGACCATTTCATAGTTGCCGTCTTTCTTAAGTCTTGCGAACTCCTCACTGTCGTCCTTCTGCATTACATTTACTTTAGGTCCGGGCACTTCATGCTCCTCAAATTCACTGTTTACTTTCTGATATTCCAAAGAAGCATTGTTTATATATTCCTCTTCATTTACCGCTGCCGTGTCCATATATGATTCATTATCCATTTCATATATGTTTCCGGGCTGTTTTTCCTGTTTCAGCATATCCTCCCGGTACATTTTTATCCATATTTCAAACTTGTTTCTGTCTGCGTTTGCAACTGCTATCTGGCTGTTGTCATTTCCTACCTTAAGGTCGGGAAGAATCGAATAATTCATTTTCAGTGCATTAAAGTCACGACAGGCATCCTCAAGCTCTTTTCCCTCAAACGGAAGATTAAAAATTGTATAATTTCCTTCCGTGAAATTTTTTAGATCAGTAATTTCCTTTTTTCCACCGGACATCTGTACCCTTATATGAGATGCAAACCATGACTTGAATATCTGGTCATCCTTATTCATTACTGCAATCTGTATTGTTCCGCTTTCGCCATCTACCTTGGGCAGTACACAACATTGCTTTAATCCTTTTCCCTTAAGCTGTTCAACCGGCGAATCAGCATCTATGCGCGCTTTTAGAATACTGATGTCATTCTGTATCCGCTTCTTTTCGCTTTTTTCCGATACGTTCTGCAGCTCAAGTTTAAGGGCTTCGAGCTGTTTTAAATCATTTACATGCTCTGTGGAAACCGGTATGCTGTATATCGTGTATTTTCCTTCTGACAGCTTTGCGAACGCGGCCAGGTCGTCCCTGGATTTTACTGAAAGATAGCCTTTATATGCCAGCCTTGCCACAAACTGAACAAGTTTGATCTGCAGCATGTTTGCTGCATATACCATCTGCGTAATACTGCCGGAACTGTTTCTGACACTCATCATCATATGTTCAAATTCTCTGTCCGTATCCATTTAGCTTTCCTCCACGTCCTTATTTCTGTTCTTTTTCTTCATGCGCCTTATTTTTTCCATCATATCGACGGAAATACCTGGGTGTATGAATTCCTCCATCTCAGCCGGTGTAACCCCCTCCTCAGCCAGGCTTAGCACATAGCTTATCTGCTCTGACTTATATCCTTCTTCTTTAAGCAGACTTATATATTCCGCTATGTCATTTTTCTGTCTGCGGTTAAGTCTCTTGCGTTTAAATGATGCTGTTTTTTCATCTTCACGCTTTACGTCAGCTGCGGCCGTTTGCTGTACTCCTGCATACGGCATGGTCACAGCTCCCTGTGGCGGCTTTATGTCGACAAACATGTCGCTGAGCTCACCTGTTTTCTTTTCTACTGTCATAATGCTCTCACCCAGCGTGTTAATCTTTGCCTGTACTGCATCCGCAAGCTTTGACATATCCTTAAGTGTATTGTTGCCTTTGCCTATAATCACACCGCATGCTTTCTGATATCTTATTTTTCTCAGATAGCCTGCAACATCAGTTTTTCTGTTATCAATTACCTCCTGAACATCCTTGACGGATATCTTGTCACAGGCACAAAGGTAAATTTCCCTTAACACATTTAGATTTGTTCCATTCTGCAGTGCAATATTCGTATAATCTGCACTCATGAAGTTTTCACCCTTCATGAGCTCCATCAGGCAGTTAATTGCCTTGTCATTTTCCATTTTTATCACCTCTCCTTCAGGTGCCGGAATCCGGCACCTTTAAAGGCACATGAAATGTTTTCCATATGCCTTGCACCTCTCATATTTTTCTTTGATGTAATTTCAGCTGTTTCTTTATTTCGTTTGGCTCTGTTCTGTCACTTCTCAGATTAATATCAGCGACTCTGTCCGCATATTTAAGCTGCGACTGGGGCATTGAGCCTTTCTCGTAAAAAGAATAAATCTCATCACTTCCTGCCGCTGCAATTATGTGGTCATACAGTGGAATGCCAAGAAGCTCACCTGCCTTTGACATAACATCTGTCACATGTATATCCTCAAGCGAAGGCTGTGATGAGCCACCTGGATGGTTGTGAAGAATTATAAAGCCATTGGCATTTGACAGTATTGCCGTCTTCATTATTTCCCTGGGTGATGCAATAGCTTTGTCGACTGCACCCATTGAGCATATGCACATATTTACCGGATTAAGCTTTGCATTAAGACATATGACACACATTACTTCACGGTCGTATTCCCTTAATATGTCTGATACAAATCCTACAACCTGTTCCGGTCTTTTAAGCTGTGTATCAGATATAAGTGTTTTTTCCTTCACCAGACGTATGCCAACCTGGTCTAATACATATACTGTATCACTCATTTTTCTCCTTTCCTGCCAGTCCTATCTGCATTATAAAATCTTCATTCTCATCCATTTGTTCCTGTCTCTTATACACATCTGACGCTGCCGACGAACTC
>ENA-OYYK01001669-OYYK01001669.1-human-gut-metagenome-genome-assembly--contig:-NODE-1669-length-10208-cov-4.211662_pt1 | contig 10208 bp, 9 predicted proteins | sample MGYA00243247_ERZ653443 | MGnify/ENA primary metagenome ERZ653443 (study PRJEB26926, sample SAMN06165010) | human gut metagenome | biome: ENVO:00009003; feature: ENVO:2100002; material: ENVO:00002003... | reverse complement strand
AGATTACTACGCGTCTCGTGGGCTCGGAGATGTGTATAAGAGACAGCATATGCAGTGTCATTGTCCAGATAAAAACGCGTACTTACTTCACGTCCTCTCATCCGAACCGAAACATCCGTACTTCCCAGATGATCCAGATCCAGATGCAAAAAAGCAGTCAGATCCTTTTCTCCCTGCGCCAGTGCCTTTTTGTTGGTATACACAAACAGTTCACCGCTTGCATGCTGCCCCGACATTTTAAGTGGAATCTGTGCATATGTATACATCTGGTTCACCTGGTTCATAAATTCCACATTGCTGTGGATCTCTCCTGCCATCTGTGAAAAAGCAGTATGCTCCTGTCCCGCATTTTTGAGTGCAGACTCAATTTTTTCCATCTGACTGTTCAGACGTTCATACAGTCTGCCCACATAATCGCCCTCTTTGAGATCCCCCGGTTTGACCATCCACTGCTGTTCTGCCGTATCCCGGACAAGTGCCTGGAATTCCCTGGAAGAAAACAGCTTTCCGAGATGTTCCCGTTCCAACGGCAACGGATCTTTGCACAGCTGCTGCAGATCCTTTAACACTTCTACCGTACCGCTATTTGCGTTATATGCACTCTGCGGCTTTCCGAGAATATCTCCGATCATCCGGTTTAAATGCTGCAGCTGTTCCTGTGAAAGTACAGCTCCCAGTGTATGTGGAGTCTGCGACATCTGCCCGGTATAAGTTGTTTTTCCGGAAACAGTTTCCATCGTTTCGGCTTCCTGCTGTCCGGCCACGCCTTTCTCCTCCGCTGCAGCCTGACCTTCCTGCTGCGACAAAATTTCCGGATGTTCCTGCACGGTTTCCGTGGCAGTCTCCGGTGCAGCTTCCGTCTGCATCTGCGTTTCTGCGGTATCTGTCTGCACGCTTTCATACTTCAGACCATCCAGGTTGTATGCCACATCCGGTTCCGGACTTTGTATCTGCTGCGGTATTTCTTCCAGCCCGTCTGTCAGAATCTGCAACAACTCATTTCCAAGCTGACGCATGGTCTCTGTCTTTACTGGTGCGCCTTCTGTTCCGGTCAGACTCTGTGGAAACTGCTCAATCAGTGCATCCAGTTCCCGTGTAATCGCCTGACTGTCATTCATATAATTTTCAAACTGGGAGGCATTTTCTACAGTAATCGGTATTCCAAGCTTTTGCATCTGTACCAGCGTCTGTACATCAATCCGCGGATTTGCATTGACCAGCCGTGCCATCTGCTGCAGACTCTCCCGGTCAATCGGCATCTGTTCTTCCATCATCCGGTCAACCATGGACAAATACTCCGGCTGTGCGGAAAGTCCCGCTGCGGAAAGCGCCTGCATCAGCGTATAATTTGCGCCTGCCCCGTCAATTGCAAACGGCCGGATGGCAATCTGCGTGCCATCGTTGGACTTTACCTGGAAAAACATGGATTCCCCTTCCATAAGGGAAATCTTTCCGTCCAGCCGTGCCATCACCTGCTGCCCTCCGGAAAGAGAAAGCGTCACGCGGCCATTTTTAACGGAAGTGACCGTCCCCTCAAAAATATTTCCTTTTGTCAGAGACCGCAGAGAGGCCACAAGATTTTCCACACCTTTCGTCCCGGTCAGCGTCTCCGCACCTGATGAGATCGCCTGATGATACTGTTTTACCAAATCTGAAATCTGCATCCGAACAGCCCCCTTTGTGATTTTGAATAATTATCTTATGATACAAAATTCTTAATAAAGGTTCTTCTGTGAATCGGTGTCGGTCCATACTTTTTGAGTGCTGCAATATGTTCCGCGCTTCCATATCCTTTATTGGAAGCAAAACCATACTCCGGATAAATCGAATCATAGTATACCATCATCCGGTCCCTGGTCACCTTGGCAATGATCGATGCCGCACCGATGGAAATGCTCTTTGCATCTCCCTTGATAATCGGTACCTGCGGAATTGTCACTTTCGGAATCGTCACTGCATCATTAAGCAGCAGATCCGGCTGCGGAGATAACTGTGCAATCGCCTGCCGCATTGCCTCATACGTTGCCTGCAGAATATTGATCTCATCAATCCTGTCCGGACCGATCGTGCCAAGTCCGGTTGCCACTGCCTGCTCCATGATGATATCATACAGTTCTTCTCTTTTTGCCGCTGAAAGTTTTTTGGAATCATTAATATATAATATATCACAATCCTTCGGCAGAATCACAGCTCCTGCCACGACCGGTCCCGCAAGCGGTCCCCGTCCTACCTCATCGATCCCACAGATATATGTATATGTATCGTACTCTTTTTCATATTTCTTTAAATTTTCCGTGCGGATCATTTCCTTCTGTAGCTTATCCATGCGTTTTTTTGCGGTATCCACCAGTTTCTGCACACCGGTGCGGGAATCCGACGCATATTTTTCCACAAACGCCTCCAGTGCTTCCGTCGGTGTTGCTGTCAGTTCCTCTTTAATCGCATCAATTTTTTCAGCCATTTTCCTGCTCCTTTGGCCACTCCAGCGTAACTTTTCCGAGTTTTCCGCTCCGGAATTCATCAATCAGAAGTGCTGCCGCTTTGCTGTAATCGAGTTCCCCGCCTTTCGTGATACATTTCCTGTTTTCTGCAATCCCGCATAAAAGTTCGGTCTCCTTTTGTGTTTCTTCGACTTCATAACGTTCTGTCAGGATTCCCGGATACTGTGTTTTCAGGAAACGGATCAGCTCTACCGCAAGTTCATCCGTATTTAAGATTTCATCCCGGATGGAACCGATCAGCGCCAGACGAAGTCCAACTTTCTGATCCTCAAATTTCGGCCAGAGAATTCCCGGAGTATCCAAAAGCTCTACACTTTTGCTCAGACGTATCCACTGTTTTCCCTTCGTTACACCCGGCTTGTTTCCGGTCTTTGCACACGCTTTTCCCGCATACGAATTGATAAATGTGGATTTTCCGACATTCGGAATTCCAACAACCATGGCACGGACCGGCCGGTTTTTGATTCCGCGCTTACGGTCCCTCTCCATTTTTTCCTTACAGGCTTCCATAATAATATCGGTAATGGATTTCATTCCGTTTTTGCTTCGCGCGTCAAGGCTTACCACATAATATCCTTTCTTTTTGAAAAAAGCAGACCACTGCTCGGTTGCCTTGCGGTCCGCCAGGTCCGCTTTATTCATTAAAATCAGACGATATTTGTTTTTTCCAAGTTCGTCAATATCCGGATTTCTGCTGCTGAGCGGGATCCGGGCATCTACCAGTTCGATCACCAGATCTATCAGTTTGATGTCTTCCTGCATCTGTCGTTTTGCTTTGGTCATATGACCGGGATACCATTGAAAATTCATCTCTTTTTCCTCATTTCCTAAATCAGCCCGCTTAATCGATCAGTCCCATCTTTCCAAATCCCTTAAAATGGAACCACGCTTTTCCAATTATATAATCTTTTTTCACATTTCCAATATTTGCCATACGGCTGTCCTCACTGCTGTTTCGATTATCCCCGAGAACAAAATATTCGTCATCCCCAAGTTTCACTTCATCTGCTGCCACACCGGGATCTTCGATGGAAGCAGAAACAATATCTTCCTTGTAAAGTTCTCCATTAATATATACTTTCCCATTTTTGATCTGTACCGTATCCCCCGGACAGGCAATGACCCTCCGGACATAATAATGGGATTTTTCATTTCCATTCGGCAAAAAAACGATGACATCGCCCTGCTTTGGCGCGCGTACCATATAGACAAAGCGATTGACAAAAATCTGTTCCTCGCTCTGTAAGGTATCCTGCATGGCATTTCCCACAACTGTCGTCCGAAAACCAAAAGAACTGACCAGTGCATATGCAATGGCAATTACAATGGCACATTCTAATACCCAGGTCATAATTTCTTTAAACAGGGGCACATTAAACTTTTTTCTTCTTCTGCTGAAATTCAGTCCGCTTCTTCTTTTCACTTTTCCACCTCTTTAATTCAAGTTAGAAAAAAGGGATGCCGCATTCTGTGGCATCCCTTCCATGAAGCAAATTATTTTACTAACTCTTTTACCTTTGCAGCTTTGCCGACACGGTCTCTTAAGTAGTAAAGTTTTGCACGACGTACTTTACCTTTACGAACGATCTCTACCTTCTCAACGTTTGGAGAATGTAAAGGCCATGTCTTCTCAACACCTACACCGTTTGAAATCTTTCTTACAGTGAAAGTGGTACGGTTGCTTCCACCCTGCTTCTTAATAACAGTTCCTTCGAATACCTGAATACGCTCACGGTTTCCCTCTTTGATCTTTCCGTATACCTTTACAGTATCACCTACGGAAAACTGTGGTGCTTCAGCCTTTAACTGCTCTGCCTCAATGTTCTTGATAATTTCACTCGCGTTCATTTTGTGACCTCCTGATTATTTTGACGTTCTTAAACTCCATCTATCGGTGCCAGAGGACCGTCACTTCTATTCACATTTGTAACTATCCGTTCCGTAATATTACCGAATAATTACACCGCAACAATTATAAACTTTAGCATACTCATTCCGAAAAATCAAGTCCTTTTTCATCATTTTTCGCACATCCAGAAAATTTTGTCACGCGACAGGCAAAATCCCTCTTTTTCCTGCAATCCCTTGGATTTTTCGTTGTCCGTGATAATCTGTGCAAACGGAATTTTTCCCTGTTCGAGCATACAGTTTGCTGCATACGTTTCGAGCGTCATGGCAATGTGTCTGCGCTGGAATTTTGGTGCTACCATAAGCATTCCGATACTTCCCTCACAATGCTGCCCGATAAATCCGGCAAGCTTTTCGTCATAAAAAGCCCCCACAAGCATACCATCCTGTATCCTCGACCGCAGGTAGTCCTCATCACAGCAGCCGTGATAAAAGGAAATCACCTGTGGAAAATCTTCTCGTTGTAATCTGCGCATCGACAATCCATCCTCACGTGTCAGATCCGGCCGGTATAACCCGCGCACCGGAAGCTTTTCATGTCTGGTGTACACAGCCTGATAACATTCGCACTCCTGATTAAGTCCGTATCTCTTTTGAAAATAAGGAATCATTTCCTCCTGATGCAAAACCGCCAGCGGTATTTTTTCAACCGGAAGCGTCCATGTACAGATATCCGGAAGTCTTGACGGATCAACACATGCATGAAAATAGATCTCGTATTCCATATCTTTGAGCAATATCTGTCCCTGCCCGAAATGCAACAGTTGTGCGCGTCCACGATTGATCAGTTCAATCATATCGATGTGCAACAGTTTCTGTTTCATAAGCAGTTGTCTGCATTCCTGCAGCCGCACATAGCGGGCATACAGATCCGGCCTGCGTTCCTTTGTACGCAGGATGGACTGTTCCTTTTTCCATGCATCTATGTGTTTCTGGTTTCCGGAAAGCAGCACCTCCGGCACCTTTTTCCCGTGCCACACATCCGGTCTGGAATATTGCGGATGTTCCAAAAGCTCTCCGTGGAAAGATTCGGTCAGGGCCGACTGTTCATTTCCAAGCACTCCCGGAACCAGGCGTGCCACTGCATCGACAATCACCATGGCTGCCAGCTCGCCGCCCGTCAGTACATAATCACCGATGGAAATGTAATCTGTGACCACTTCCTCAAGCACGCGCTCATCAATGCCCTCGTAATGCCCGCATAACAAAAGCAGCTCATCCTGCGCCGCCAGTTCCCGTGCTTTTGCCTGTGTAAAAGGAATTCCCTGCGGGGTTACATAAATCACCCGCTTTTTCTTATTCTGCGGTATCTTTTCCATAACACTCTGACATGCATCATATACCGGCTGTGCCTGCATGAGCATCCCTGCACCGCCGCCGTAAGGATAATCATCCACCCTGCCATGCTTATCCTGCGTATAATCACGGATATTCACCGCATCAATATCTATTTTTTTCTGTTGCACGGCTCTCCCTGTGATGCTTGTCATAAGCCCCTGCATCACCATATCTGGAAAAAGCGTCAAAACATGAAACTTCATTGTCCACCCTCCGTTTAACGCAGTCCCGGTAGCAGATGTACTTCCATCTGTCCCGCAGCCACATCCACGTTCTGGATACACGCATGGATTGCCGGAATGAGCAGATCTTTTGCGCCGTCTTTACTCACAACATAGACATCATTGGCACCGGTCTGCAATACATCGGAGATTGTTCCAAGTTCTTCTCCTTCATCCGAAACCACCTGTATTCCGATCAGATCTGCAATAAAATACTCGTCTTTTCCTAATTCCACTGCATTTTCCCTGGTAACAAGCAGCTTTGCCTGCCGCATTCTCTCCACGTCATTTCTATCATCTATCCCCTTGAATTTCAGGATCACCATATTTTTAAAGAACTTAACACCTTCGATTTCAAGTTCTCTGGTTCCCCGACCCTGATCAAGGAGGACTGTTTTCAAATTTTTAAACCGGGCATTATCATCCGTGGTAGGAAACACTTTCACCTCTCCACGTACCCCGTGAGGAGCCGTAATCACTCCCACCTGAAATAAATCTTCCATAAAATCTCCTATTGTGCAGATTCTCTCATGAATTTGTTTCATAGAAAAACAAGCACCTCGCAACTGCGGGGTGCTTAATGCGGTATATCCTACCGTTATGTTATTGCATGATTTCCACAATAACTTTTTTGTCTTCTTTGGATGCCGCTGCTTTCACAACCGCACGGATTGCTTTCGCAATGCGTCCATGCTTTCCGATTACTTTGCCCATATCGGACTGTGCAACCCTAAGTTCCAGCAGAGTTCCTTTTTCATTCTCAGACTCCGTCACAACAACTTCATCCGGGAAATCAACGAGTGACTTTGCAATTACTTCAACTAATTCTTTCATTAATTACATCCACCCTTCGGAATTATTTCTCGATACCAGCTGCCTTGAAGATTCTGTTAACGGTCTCTGTTGGCTGTGCGCCTGTAGATAACCACTTCTTAGCCAGCTCAGCATCTACGTGATACTCGCTAGGATCCTTTGTTGGATCATATGTTCCGATCTCTTCGATGCATCTTCCGTCTCTTGGTGAGCGGGAATCTGCAACTACGATTCTATAGAAAGGAGCCTTCTTCTGTCCCATTCTTCTTAATCTGATCTTTACTGCCATGATTTCACCTCCTCATAGGTTTTGTTTTTTATTTAAAAGGGAAGTCCTTTGAACATTCCTCTTTTACCACGTTTGCCGCCCATCATGCCGGGCATCTGTTTCATCATTTTCTTTGTCTGCTCAAACTGCTTGACCAGACGGTTGACTTCTGCCACCTGTACACCCGCACCTCTTGCAATGCGGTTCTTTCTGCTTGGATTGAGCAGATTCGGATTTTTACGTTCCTGCGGTGTCATGGAATGAATAATTGCCTCTATTCTCCGCATGTTTTTCTCCGCTTCGTCCGTATCAATCTCCGGCATCTTTCCACCGCCGAGTCCAAGTCCCGGCATCATGCCCATCAGACTGGACAAACCGCCCATCTTTTTCATCTGACTCATGGACTCTAAATACATTTCAAAGTCAAATTCATTCTTGCGCATCTTCTGCTCAAGTTCTTTGGCTTTTTCCTCGTCGAGATTCTCCTGTGCTTTCTCAATCATGGTAAGCACATCACCCATACCAAGGATTCGGGATGCCATACGATCCGGATAAAACTGTTCCAGATCCGAAAGTTTCTCACCCATACCTGCGTACAGAATCGGTTTTCCTGTCACTGCGCGGATGGAAAGAGCTGCCCCGCCCCGGGTATCTCCATCGAGCTTTGTCAGAACAACACCATCGATTCCTATCTTGTCATTAAATGTCGAAGCAACATTTACCGCATCCTGACCGGTCATCGCATCGACGACGAACAGGGTTTCAACCGGGTTAATGGCGGCGTGGACGTGCTTGATTTCGTCCATCATCGCTTCGTCAACGTGCAGACGACCGGCGGTATCCAGCAGCACATAGTCGTTGCCGTGGTCCCGCGCGTACTTTACTGCCTCGCCGGCAATGGTCACCGGGTTCTCCGTGCCCATTTCAAACACAGGCACATCCACCTGGGCGCCTACCACCTGCAATTGCTTAATGGCTGCGGGTCGATACACATCGCAGGCCACCAGCAAGGGTCGGTGCCCTTCTTTCTTCAACTTCTTTGCCAGTTTGGCAGAATGGGTGGTTTTACCGCTGCCCTGCAAGCCGCACATCATCACAACCGTCGGCGGGTGATTGGCAATGGCCAACCGGGACTCCGTGCCGCCCATCAACTCCGTTAACTCCTCGTTGACGATCTTGATGACCATTTGGCCGGGGGTCAGGGACTCCATCACATCCGCACCGATGGCACGCTGGGTCACCTTGGCGGTGAACTCCTTGGCCACCTTATAGTTGACATCCGCCTCCAGGAGCGCCATACGCACCTCGCGCATAGCTTCCTTTACATCGGACTCTGTAAGCTTGCCCTTGGCACGCAGCTTTTTAAATGAATTTTCCAGCCGTTCGCTGAGCCCTTCAAATGCCAAGTTCTACACTTCCGTTCTTTTTATCATTCGCAAAGATAAGCGGTTAGGGCCTTGATCCGGGCCACATTGTCGTTAATCTCCCGGGACAGTGTGTGCGACAGATTATACACATTAATGGCCTCGGCGCACTGCTCGATTTCTTCCAGTCCCTTCTTCAGGGTCTCGAACTTCTTAGCCAGACCCAAGCGACTCTCCATCTCAAACAGCTGGTTCTCCGCCCGCTTGATGGCGTCGCGCACGCCCTGACGGGTAATGCCCTCATTCTCTGCGATCTCAGAAAGCGAAAGGTCCTCGTCATAGTAATACACCAAAAAATCGTGCTGCTTTTGGGTCAACATTTCGCCGTAAAAATCCAGCAAAAAAGAAACTTCCAAATTCTTGGCCAAGGACGCCCTCCCCTTTCTTAGTCTCTTTCGCTGTAAAGTGAAAGCTCTTTACAGCAAGGGGTATTATACTAAAACCGGGCCGCCTTGTCAACCGCTCTCTGCATATTTTTTGCAACAAAATTTACGAAAAAAGCGCTTGACACAAGCTATGGTGCACCGCAAAAGCGCCACCCCACCGGATAGTGGTGCGCGCCGACAAAGCAAAGAACACGATTTGTTTACAAAATCGATACAAATCATTGACAACCTATCGCCTAATACATTATAATAGTCAAAGTCCAAAAAACACGGAGGTACTGTACATGAATCCATTGCATGAATTTGCAGCGCTGTTCTCCAACTTCGGCAACATTGATCCCCGTATGATCGTGATGTGGGTGGTTGGCGGCGTGCTGGTCTACCTTGCCATTAAGAAGGAAATGGAACCCACCCTGCTGCTGCCCATGGGCTTCGGCACCATTTTGGTGAATCTGCCCCTCAGCGGCGCCATTACCCAAGCCGGGGCGGAGGAAGGCCCCATATCCGTACTGTTTGATGCAGGCATTGCCAACGAGCTGTTCCCGCTGCTGCTGTTTATCGGTATCGGCGCCATGATCGACTTTGGCCCGCTGCTGAAGAACCCGTGGCTGATGCTCTTCGGTGCAGCCGCCCAGTTCGGTATTTTCTTCACTTTCTTTGTGGCCGGCTTCTTCTTTGATATTAACGACGCCGCGTCCATCGCCATTATCGGCGCTGCCGACGGCCCCACTTCCATCTTTGTGGCCAATACACTGCATTCCAAGTATCTGGGCGCCATTATGGTGGCTGCGTACTCTTATATGGCGCTGGTACCCATTATCCAGCCGCCGGTGATCAAGGCTGTAACTTCCAAGAAAGAGCGCCTGATCCGTATGAAATACCATGCAGGCGATGTAAGCAAGACCACCAAGATTGTGTTCCCCATCGTGGTAACTGCCGTTGCCGGTTTGGTGGCACCTAAATCCGTTGCACTGGTAGGCTTCCTGATGTTTGGTAACCTGATCCGCGAGTGCGGCGTGCTCAACCAGCTGTCTGAGACGGCGCAGAATGCCTTTGCCAACATTATTACAATCCTGCTGGGTCTGACCGTTGCTGCCAAAATGCACTATCAGGACTTTGTATCCTGGCAGACCCTGATGATCCTGGGCCTGGGTTTGGTTGCCTTCATCTTTGATACCGTAGGCGGCGTAGTGTTTGCCAAGTTCATCAATCTGTTCCTGCCCAAGGAGAAGAAAATCAACCCCATGATCGGTGCAGCCGGTATCTCCGCATTCCCCATGAGCGGCCGAGTAGTCAATAAGATGGGACTGGAAGAAGACAACCAGAATTTTCTGCTGATGTATTCCATC
>ENA-OYYK01001662-OYYK01001662.1-human-gut-metagenome-genome-assembly--contig:-NODE-1662-length-10274-cov-4.641061_pt1 | contig 10274 bp, 6 predicted proteins | sample MGYA00243247_ERZ653443 | MGnify/ENA primary metagenome ERZ653443 (study PRJEB26926, sample SAMN06165010) | human gut metagenome | biome: ENVO:00009003; feature: ENVO:2100002; material: ENVO:00002003... | reverse complement strand
GTCTGACGCAGCACGTTGTCGTCGGTCGTCATCGTGCGCTCCACGCCGCGATGCTGGTAGCCCAGCGCGATCTCGAGGTGGAGCACCTGCTCGCCGTTGCAGATGAAGCGGAAGGCGCCCGGCTCGATAATGCCCGCGTGGATCGGCCCGACGTTCACCTCGTGCAGCGAGGCGCCGTCGATCGTGTAGAAGGGGTAGTTGTCGATCGTGCTGCGCCGGTCGCAGCGGTCGAAGGGGAAGCGCAGCGGCTTGTCCCACGGCATGCCGGCGAAGCGGATGCCGTAGCGTTCGGTGATCTCGCGCTCGAAGGGGTGCGCCTGCGCATGCCGCGCGGTGAGCGAGGGCAGCAGCGGCGTGTCGTAGTAGCCGCTCGCATACGAGGCGATCAGCACGCGGTGTTCGGCATCGTCCAGCAGGAGGCAGTAGGCCCGCAGCACGTCGCCGTCGGGCAGCGCGAAGTAGTGGGCGATGTGGTAGCGTTCGTCGGCGAGACGCTCCGCGAGGTCTTCGTAGAACTCGGCGTAGCCGACGGTGGGGATCTCGCCGAGCGGCACGCATGCCGCGCGGTTGTCTGTGACGTAGTAGTGCATTATAGCGAAACGATTTGATCGATGAGTTGTTGCAGCAGCGCGGGCTGCCAGATGCCGACGACCATCGCTGCGGCCAGCAGCGAGAAGGCCGCCCACGACAGGGCGTTGCGTGCCGGTGCGGGGTGCAGCTCGTCCTGATTGGGCTGGTAGCAGAGCCGGATCAGACGCGATCCGAACGAGTAGATGACGATGCACATGAGCAGCAGCAGTCCCGCCACGAGCCACCAGTTCCGGTCGGTGATGACCTGCTTGAGGATCATCAGCTCGGAGACGAACAGCGGCGAGGGCGGGAAGGCCAGCAGTACGACCATGCCCGTCAGCAGGCCGACGGCCCCGACGCGGTTGATGCGGATGTAGTCGCCGATGCGGTTGATGCGGTAGCTGTCGTACACCTGCCGTACGACGGCCATCTGCAGGAAGAGACTGCTTTTGACGAGCGTATGGCAGAATACGTGGAACAGCGCCGCCCATACGCCGATGCCGCCGATGCCCAGCCCGATGGCGGCGATGCCCATGTTCTCGACGGTGGAGTAGGAGAGGAAGCGTTTGTAGTTGTTGGTGCGGCGCAGGAAAAGCGCGCCCACGCCCAGCGAGAGAATGCCCACGATGAGCAGTACCGAGCGCACCCACGGGAAAACCTCCGTTCCGGCGAGCAGTTTATAGACGCGCAGCAGCGCGAGGAATCCGGCGTTGACCAGTCCCGTGGAGATCAGCGCAGAAGCAGGCGCGGGGGCCGCGAAATTGGCGTCTATGCCGACCGTGTAGAGCGGGAACAGCTCCAGTTTGCAGCTGTATCCGCTGAGAATCAGCAGGAAGGCCGTCTTCAGGTAGAGCGGGTTGCCCGACGAGGCCGCTTCGGTGACGGCTTCGTACGAAAGCGTTTCGCACTTGGTCGCGGCGGCCAGCAGCAGGATCCCCAGATAGGCCATGGCGATGCCCGTCGAGCAGACGAAGACGTATTTCCACGCCGCTTCGAGTGCCTGCGCCGTGCGGCGGTGGTAGATGATGCCCGCCGAGCAGAGCGTCGTCGCTTCGAGGAAAATCCACGTTACGGCGAGGTTGTTGGCGAAATAGGCTCCGGCGATGGCCGTGGTGAGCAGCATCAGCAGGGCGAAATAGAGACGGTAGGAGCGGAGGTCCTCCCCTTGCAGGTAGGCTTCCGAGTGGCCGAAGACGTACATCGAGACGACGACGAGCAGCAGGTAGAAGAGCGTGCCGAGCGCGTCGAAGGTGAAGAACGCGGCCGAGGTCGTGTCGTAAAGCCCGCCCCAGAGCAGCAGGCCCGCGGCGGCGATCTGAACGGCGTAGAAGAGTATGCCGGCGGCGAGAACCGCACGTTTGGTCCGGGCGAAGAGCGCCGCGACGGCGATCAGGATGCTGGCGATCAGGTAATATATCATGGCGTCAGTCCTTTACGTTGGTGAGTGAATCGGCGTCGTCGGCGTGTATCTTGCCGTCGATCTTGGTGAAGAAGATGCCCAGCATCAGCACCGAGATCAGGATGTCGAGCAGGATGGCGATGTTGATGAGCAGCGGCATTTCGACGCCTATGGCCATCGAAAAGAGGAAAACGCCGTTCTCGATCACCAGAAAGCCGACCATGTGCGAGAAGATGCGCGAGCGCAGGACGATCAGGATCAGGCCGCTCAGCAGGGCGTATAACGCCACGCCGAAGAAGACGAGGTCGATGGCCGAGTCGGCGATGTAGTAGGTGATCGAGGCGCTGACCGCCAGCGCCATGAGCGACAGCAGGAGCGAACCCGACTGCGACGATCCGGAGCGGCGTACGCGGTTGATCTTGGTTTTGCGGATCATGGCGAAGAGAATGGCCGGGACCAGCAGGGCCTTGAACGCCAGCGTCTCGATGGCGATGAAGATCAGTTCCAGCGGATTGATGGCGTGCAGGCGCAGCAGGGCGACGGCGAAGAGAATCCACCCCTGCAGTCCGATGATCGACGCGAAGTTGCGGAAACGTTCGGTGATCGCCAGATAGACGAGCGTGATGACGTAGAGTATGACCAGCGGGAGTATCATTGGATGCTGATGTTTAGTTGCAGCAGGTAGCCCGTGAAGAAAACCAGAGCCGCCAGAGCCGCGATGGTGAGAATGAATGTGGTGTTGCGCGAGAGTTTGTTGCGGGCCTGCGTCGATTCGACCACGCCGACCGAGAGTCCGGTGAGGAGTACCGCCAGCGGCGCCGCGGCCCACCAGTGGGGGCAGAGCGCCGCCGTCACGGCGTCGGCCGCCAGCATCGAGAGCGCCGCGGTTTTGAGCCACCCGGCGATTTTGATCATGCCGAGGTCCGTGCCGCAGTAGTCGAGGCACATCACTTCGTGGATCATCGTCAGTTCGAGGTGGGTGCGGGGATCGTCCACCGGTACGCGGCCGCTTTCGGTGAAGACGATCTTCACCAGCACGTAGGCCGTGAGCACCAGCAGGACGGTCAGCTGCAGGTCGCCCGTCGCCGCTTCGGCGAAGATTCGGGCGAACGACGTGTGGCCCGCCAGCAGGGCCAGCGTGCCGGCCGTGAGCATGAGCGCCGGTTCGACCAGCGCGCCGTAGAGGGCTTCGCGGCTCGCGCCCATGCCTTCGAACGAACTTCCGGTGTCCATGGCGCCGAGGATCAGCGCGAAGCGGCCAAGAGCCATCAGGTAGGTGAAGCAGACGATGTCGCCGTCGAACGACAGCAGGGGTTTCAGCTCCCCGACGGGGATGAAGAGCGCGGCGACGATCGCCGAGCCGAGGTAGACCGACGGCACGGCGCGGAACAGCGCCGAAGCGGTCGTCGAATAGACCGCGCCTTTGCGCAGCAGCAGGCGCACGTCGTAGAGGTGCTGGGCGAAGCGGATGCCCCGGCGGCCCGCCAGCACGGCCCGCGTGCGGTTTATCAGGCCCGGAATGCAGACGGCCGTCAGCAGGATCAGGAGTGTATTGAGTGCCGTCATCGTCAGATCAGGTTAAAGATGGACAACAGGAATATCAGGACCAGAAACGCCAGTGCGAAGAGCACGTAGTGGTTGATCTTGCCCGTACGCAGGCGCATGGCGCGCTTGTTTATCACGCGTAGCAGTTCGACCCACCACGCCGCGAAAAGTTTGTCGAAGCGGTCCTTGTGGCGGATATCGAAGTTGTGCGCGGCAGGGAAAATCTCGCCTTTGCCGACGGCGCCGCCTTCGCCGCTGTTCTGCGTGAGCGACGTGGCGATAGACTGCAGTCCTTCGGAGTAGGATTCGCCGCTGTACTGCATCCGCACGTTGGGCGAGGTGAAGCCGCAGCCCCATGTCGCGCCGTCGGTCACCTTGCGCGTGCGCAGGGCGCGGCTGCGAAGCCATGCCAAGAGTCCGACGACCAGAATCAGCAGCCATGCCGTGCGGCTGACGGCCGCCAGCGTGGGCGACAGCAGGTAGTCCGCCGCATCGGCGGGGTGGTGGATGAAAAATCCCGCGGCGCGGGTTACCGCGCTCACGGCGGTCTGCGGAAAGAGTCCGATGAAGAGAATTCCGGCCAGCGGCAGCGCCATAGCGGCGATGCGGAAATTATCGACTTCGGAGGCTTCGGCCACTTCGTGCGTGCGGGGCGCGCCGAGGAACACCGTGCCGTAGAGCTTGGTGAAGGCCAGAATCACAACTCCGCCGATCAGCGCCAGTGCAGCCAGTCCGGCCGCCGAAGCGAGCACGTCGCTGCCCGAAGCGATGCCGTCGAGCATGCCGAGGTAGATCAGCAGTTCCGAGACGAACCCGTTGAGCGGCAGCAGGGCGCAGATGGCCGTCGTGCCGGCCAGAAACAGCAGGCCCGTGACGGGCATGTGCCTGCCCAGCCCTCCCAGCGCATCGAGCGAGGTGGTGTGCGTTTGGGAGAGTATGTTGCCGGCTCCGAAGAAGAGCAGCGATTTGAACAGCGAGTGGTTGAGTGTGTGGAGCAGTGCGCCCGAAAGTCCGCAGATCGCCGCGAGCTGGTTGCCCGAACTCTTGCCCAGCGCCGCGATGCCCAGTCCGATCAGGACGATGCCGATGTTTTCGATCGACGAGTAGGCCAGCAGCCGCTTCACGTCGTTCTGCGCCGCGGCGAGGATCACGCCCCAGAGTCCCGTGACGATGCTTGCGACGAGCAGGATCAGGCCTGCGGTGCGGAGCGTCGGCAGGTCGGCGATCTGCGCCGTGACGCGCAGGATGCCGTAGACGCCCGTCTTGATCATCACGCCCGACATCAGGGCCGAGACGTGCGACGGGGCGGCGGGATGCGCTTCGGGCAGCCAGACGTGCATCGGGAACATGCCGGCTTTCATGCCGAAGCCCGCGAGGAAGACCACGAACAGCGGCAGGGCGGGCTGCGTGCGGAAATATTCGCCCAATAGGGCGAAGTCGGCCGATCCGCAGACGCTGTCCAACCGCACGAAGCCGATGAGCAGCAGGGCGAATCCCACGTGCATCATGATCACGTAGGCCAGCGCGGCGCGGCGCACTTCGCGGCGCTCGGCGTCGAACAGGATCAGCAGGAACGATGCGACGGTCATCAGCTCCCAGAAAAAGAGAAACGAAAATCCGCCTTCGGAGGTCACTACGCCCAGCATGGCGTAGAACATCGTCGCCAGCGCGGTGTAGTGCAGCGAGATGTGGGTCGGGGATTTGCGTCCGAGGTAGTGCGCGAGATATCCCCGCGAGTAGAGCACCGCGGCGACGGCCCCGACCGAGACGATCAGCGCGAACAGCGCCGAAAGAGGGTCCATCGAGCCTGCGTCGCTTCCGAAGAGGAAGACGTCGGTCGCCCACAACCGTACGGTATGTCCGCCGGCAAGCACTCCGACGGCCGTTGCCGACGCCCAGAGCGCCCCCGCCGCGACGACTGCCAGCGTCGCCCACACCTTGGCCTTGAGAGGGGCGGCGAATATCAGCGCCGTCACCACCGCCAGCGCGAGAAGTGAATAGAGAAACATGAGCTATTTGTGTGTAATTATACTGTTTATACCGTGCCGCCGTGCGGCGGAACCGGCGATGCGGACCGTTTTGTCCGTATCGCTAACCGTTTGCCACGGAGACCATCACCACTGCGGCTACTGCGGCCGTTTCGGTGCGCAGCCGCTGCGCGCCGAGGGTTATCTCCTCGAATCCGTTCGCGCGTGCGAAGGTGATCTCTTCGGGCGAAAAATCGCCTTCGGGACCGATCAGGATCAGCGCCGCCTCGCCCCTGCGGAGCGTCGCCGGGAGGTAGGCTTTGCCTTCGGGCGACTGCGCCGGGGCGCAGTGGGCGATGAACTTGCGCCCTTCGAAGGGCATGGCCGCCGCTTCGCCGAAAGGCGTGAGCGGACGCAGCGTGGGACGGTAGGCTTTGAGCGACTGCTTCATGGCCGCCGTGATGACCCGTTCGCCGCGTTCGGGCTTGAAGACCCGGCGTTCGCAATGCTCGGTTTCGAGCGGGATGATCGTGCCGACGCCCACTTCGGTCGCCTTTTCGAGGAACCATTCGAAGCGGTCGGCGTTCTTGGTCGGCGCAACGGCCATCGTCAGCGAATAGGGGAGCGCCTCCCACCCGGCGCGGGTCTCCGTGACGCGCACCGTGCAGCGTTTCGGATTGTCGTCCGTAATCTCGCAGCAAAATAAATTGCCCCTCCCGTCAGTTATATGAAGGGTATCTCCGCGTCCCAGACGCAGCACCCGCACGCAGTGTTTCGACTCCTCTTCGCTCAGCGTATGGAGGGGCGGCGTGATGTCGGGGGCGTAAAAAAGTTGCATACCTCTTATAATTTACTAACTTTGCAACATTGTACGGATGCCTTGCGCGCGTCCGTATTTTCAGCTCGCAAAGTTACATAAAATAACATGAATAGATGAAACGTATTGCAGGTTTATTCACAACACTCTTACTGCTTATGGCACTTGCGTCATGCAACTCCCCGAAAAGCGCCGGGGAGAATCCCTTCTTCACCCAGTGGGACACGCCTTTCGGCGTGCCGCCCTTCGATAAGATCCGCGCCGAACACTTCATGCCCGCCTTCGAGCGCGGCATGTCGCTGCACGACGCCGAGATCGACGCCATCACCTCGAACAACGACGAGCCGACGTTCGAGAATACGATTCTGGCTTACGACAACGCCGGACAGATGCTCGCGCAGACCGAGCTGATTTTCGGCATGCTCTGCGCCGCCGAAACCAACGAACGGATGCAGGCCCTGCAGGAGCAGGTGATGCCCCTGCTCTCGGCGCACCGCGATAAGATCCGGCTCGACGAGAAACTTTTCGCCCGCGTGAAGGATGTCTATGACCGGCGCGCGTCGCTGGGACTCGACGCCGAGCAGAGCCGACTGCTCAGGAAGACCTACGACGCTTTCGTGCGCTCCGGCGCCCTGCTCGACGCCGGACAGAAAGCCCGGCTGAAGGAGATCAACGGCGAGCTGTCGCTTACGGCCGTGAAGTTCGGCAACAACATTCTGGCCGAGAACAACAACTTCGCGCTCGAACTGACGGCGGACGATCTGGAGGGACTGCCTTCGGGCGTCCGCGACGCCGCGCGCGAGAAGGCGCAGGCGATGGGCAAGGGCGACAAGTGGGTCTTCACGCTCCATAAGCCCAGTCTGATTCCGTTCCTGACCTATTCGGCCAAACGCGACCTGCGCGAAAAGATCTACAAGGCCTACCTGAACCGCTGCAACAACGGCGATCAGTACGACAACAAGCAGCTCATCAACGACTTCATCCGTCTGCGTACGGAGAAGGCCAAGATGCTGGGCTATCCGTCGTACGCCGCCTATGTCGTGGCGGACGAGATGGCCGGTACGACCGATGCGGTCTACGCGCTGCTGGACCAGATATGGACGCCGGCGCTCGACCGCGCCGGGGAGGAGCTGGCCGAGATGGACAAACTCCTGCAGAAGGACGTTCCGGGCGCGACGTTCGAGTCGTGGGACTGGTGGTATTATGCCGAAAAACTGCGCAAGCAGAACTATGCACTCGACGAGGAGATGCTGCGTTCCTATTTCTCGCTCGAAAACGTGCAGGGCGGCATCTTCTACCTCGCCAACCGGCTTTACGGCATCACCTTCCAGCCCATCGTGGCGCCACTCTATCATCCTGAGGCGATCGCCTACGAGGTGCTCGACGCCGACCAGTCGCATCTGGGCGTGCTCTATTTCGACTTCTTTCCGCGTGACGGCAAGAGTCAGGGGGCGTGGTGCGGCAACTATGTCGAACAGACCTACCGGGACGGCGAGCGCGTCGCTCCCGTGGTGAGTATCGTCTGCAACTTCACCCGTCCGGTGCGCAACACCCCTGCGCTGCTGACGCTCGACGAGACCGAAACGCTCTTCCACGAATTCGGCCATGCGCTCCATTTCCTGTTCCACGACGTGAAATACCGCGGACTCACGGAGGTCGAGGGCGACTTCGTGGAGCTTCCGTCGCAGATCATGGAAAACTGGGCTTTCGAACCCGAAATGCTGAAACAGTACGCCGTGCATCACCGTACGGGCGAGGTGATTCCCAAATACCTCGTCGATAAACTGCGCAGGAGCGAACTCTTCAATCAGGGTTTCGCCACTACGGAGCTGATCGCCGCGTCGCTTTCCGACATGGACATCCACTCGACCACCGACTACGAACCGTTCGACCCGATGGTCTTCGAACGCCGGGCGCTCAACGAGAAGCGCGGCCTGATTCCGCAGATCGAACCCCGCTACCGTTATCCCTATTTCAGCCATATTTTCGACGGCGGCTATTCGGCGGGCTACTACTTCTATACGTGGGCCGAAGTGCTCGACAAGGATGCGTTCGCAGCCTTCCGCGAGAGCGGCGACCTGTTCAACAAGAAGATCGCCGCCGATTTCCGCACCAAGATCCTCGCCCGCGGCGGTTCCGAGGACGGCATGACGCTCTACCGGGCCTTCCGCGGAGCCGATCCCGACAAGCGGGCGATGCTCCGCGGCCGCGGCCTGCTCGCCGAACCCGATCCGCAGCCGGACGAAGAGACCCCGATCCCCCTCGAACCGGAATCGGACGGGCAATAGACGAATCGTGAAAAATAACCCAATATTTGCAGTAACATGAAAAAAGCACTTATCATTATGACCTTTTCAGCTATGGCGGCAGGCTGCGCCGACAATTCGATTACCAAAGCGCAGCTGCCCGAACTGGATACGACCAACCCCTTGCTGGCGGAGTGGAACACGCCCCACCAGACGCCGCCGTTCTCGCAGATCGAGCTTTCGGATTACGAGCCTGCGTTCGATGCGGCCATCGCCTGCTCGCGCGCCGAGATCGAGGCGATCGTCAATAACCCCAAGAAACCGACCTTCGGCAACACCATCGTGGCGCTGGAGCGTCAGGGGGCGCTGCTCGACCGCATTTCGGGTGTTTTCTACAACCTGCTCGAAGCCGCGACCTCGGACCAGATGCAGGAGATCGCGCTGCGCGTTCAGCCCAAGCTCACCGAGCTGTCGAACGACGTTTCGCTCAATCCGGAGCTTTTCGCCCGCGTGAAGGCGGTTTACGAGAAACCCGGCCGCGGTCTTTCGAAAGAGGACAGGAAACTGCTGGAAGACACCTACCAGAGCTTCGCCCGCAACGGCGCCGCCCTTTCGGACGCCGATAAGGAGCTTTACCGCAAGTATACCTCCGAGCTGTCGGCCGCGACCCTGCAGTTCGGCCAGAACGCGCTGGCCGCGACCAACGCCTTTACGATCAACATTACCGATCCTAAGGTCGTTGCCGAACTGCCCGCATTCGTCCGGGAGGGTATGGCCGCCGACGCCAAGGCGCGCGGCGAGAAGGGCTGGACCGTGACGTTGCAGGCGCCGAGCTATGTGCCGTTCATGACCTATTCGTCGAACCGCGCCCTGAAGGAGAAGCTCTGGCGCGCCTACAATTCGCGCGCGCTGGGCGGCGAGAACGACAACACGCAGATCGTGAAGCAGATCGCCAACCTGCGCCTGAAGATCGCCAACCTGCTGGGTTACAAGTGCTACGCGGATTACGTCCTCGAACGCCGCATGGCCGAGAATACTCCGACCGTCACGGCGTTCCTCGACGAACTGCTCGGCGAGACCAAAGCCTATGCCGACAAGGATTACCGGATGATCGGCGACTATGCCGCCTCGCTCGGCTTCAAGGGCCAGCTGATGCCGTGGGACTGGGGCTATTACAGCGAAAAATACAAGGACGAGAAATATGCGCTCAACGACGAGGTCGTGAAGCCCTATCTGAAGCTTGAAAACGTCAAGAAGGGCGTGTTCATGCTCGCCAACAAGCTTTACGGCCTGAATTTCACGCCCAACGACAAGATCGAGGTCTATCATCCCGACGTGACGGCCTATGACGTAACCGACGAGAACGGCCGCTTTATGGCCGTGCTCTACCTCGACTTCTTCCCCCGCGAGTCGAAGCGTTCGGGTGCGTGGATGACCGAATTCCGCGGCACGAAGATCGAGGACGGCGAGGAGACCCGTCCGCTGGTGTCGCTGGTGATGAATTTCACCAAACCCACCGAGACCGCGCCGTCGCTGCTGACGTTCGACGAGCTGGAGACTTTCCTCCACGAGTTCGGACACGCCCTGCACGGCATGCTGGGCGAGGGCAAATACGAGTCGCAGACCGGCACGAGCGTTTACCGCGACTTCGTGGAGCTTCCTTCGCAGATCATGGAGAACTGGGCTACCGAGAAGGAATTCCTCGACCTGTGGGCCGTGAACTACCAGAC
>ENA-OYYK01001651-OYYK01001651.1-human-gut-metagenome-genome-assembly--contig:-NODE-1651-length-10308-cov-5.438603_pt1 | contig 10308 bp, 6 predicted proteins | sample MGYA00243247_ERZ653443 | MGnify/ENA primary metagenome ERZ653443 (study PRJEB26926, sample SAMN06165010) | human gut metagenome | biome: ENVO:00009003; feature: ENVO:2100002; material: ENVO:00002003... | reverse complement strand
CTACACCCTAGAGTTCGTCGGCAGCGTCAGATGTGTATAAGAGACAGGCGCTGGAGGCTCAGAACAACTACGAGCGCGCCGTGCCGCTGGCCAAGATCAACGCCATCAGTCAGGCGCAGCTCGATCAGTATACGGCGCAGTACAAGGCCGCCGAAGCCTCGGTGCGCTCGGCCGAGCAGACGCTCAGCAGCGCCCGCATGAACGTCGGCTACACCGAGCTGCGCTCGCCCATCGACGGCATCATCGAACACACGGCGGCGCATGTGGGCGACTACGTCGGTCCCGGCACGCAGTTCAGCGTGCTGACGAGCATTTCGAATATCGACACGCTGACCGTCGATGTGGCCATTCCGATGGCCGAATACCTCAGGGCGGCCGGAGGACGCGGTTCGATCTACGACAACGAGGGGCTGCTCTCGGACATTCGCCTGACGCTGGCCGACGGCACGCGCTACCCTTACGGGGGACTCTACGACTACACGCGCAAGGACGTGTCGAGCAGCACGGGAACGCTCGTGCTGGTGGTGATGTTCCCCAACCCCGACCGGTCGCTCAAACCCGGACAGTTCGCCCGCGTCTCGGCCAACGTCGGCCCCGTACAGCCGCGGGTGATCGTGCCCCAGCAGAGCGTCAGTCAGGCGCAGGGCGTCAATTCGGTCTGGGTCGTACGGCCCGACAGCACGGCGGCCTACCGCCGCGTGGTGCTGGGCGACACCTACGGCACGATGTGGTGCGTGGACGAGGGGCTCGCCGAGGGCGAACAGGTGGTTACGGCAGGCCAGCAGAAACTGCGCAACGGCATGAAGGTAATCCCCGTAATACGCTGACGTCATGGAGAAATTCTTCATTTCACGTCCGATTTTCGCCATCTCGCTGGCCATCGTCATCGTACTCGTGGGTTTGATCTCGATCCTGAACCTGCCGATCGAGCAGTATCCCGACATCACGCCTCCGGTGGTCGAGGTCTCGGCGACCTACGACGGCGCCGACGCCGAGACGGTCAATAACGCCGTGGCCACGCCCGTGGCACAGAGCGTCATGGGCGTCAGCGACATGCTCTACCTGCAGACCACGAGCGCCAACGACGGTTCGATGGTCATGCAGGTGACCTTCGACATCGGGTCCGATCCCGACCTCGACGCCATCTTCACCCAGAACAACGTATCCTCGGCCGCAGCCCAGCTTCCGGCGACGGTGACCAAGCAGGGCGTCACCACGCGCAAGACCATGACGGGTTTCCTGCTGGTCTTCTCGCTGCACAGCGACGGACGCTACGACGACGAATTCCTCTCGAATTATGCCTACATCAACCTTCAGAACGAACTGCTGAAGATCAACGGCGTGGGCAAGGTCTCGATCATGGGCGCCGGAGAGTACGCCATGCGCGTATGGCTCCGGCCCGACGTGCTGAAATACTACGACATCCCGGTTTCGGCCGTCACCGCCGCCATCGAAAATCAGGGCGGCATCTACCCTGCCGGACAGTTCGGAGCCGAACCAGCGCCCGACGGCACCTCCTATACCTATACGGTGACCATGCCCCCGCAGATCACCACGGCCGAGCAGTTCGGCGACATCGTCGTCGTGACCACCTCTGAGGGCGAACAGATCCGCCTGCGCGACGTGGCCGACGTATCGCTCGGAAGCCAGAGTTACGGCGTAAGCTCGCTCTTCGAGGGCAAGCCTACGGCCCTTATCGTCATTTATCAGGAGCCGGGCAGCAACGCCGTGGCCGTAGGCGACAAGGTCAAGGCCGAAATGGCGCGGCTCGGCGAACGCCTGCCCGACGGCATCACGACATCGACGGTCGTGGACACCACGACCAGCATCGACGCCGGCATCAGCGACATCTTCACCACGCTCATCATAGCCCTCGTGCTGGTGATCTGCATTATCTACCTCTTCATTCAGGACTGGCGCGCCACGGTCATTCCGCTGGTCGCCATCCCCGTGTCGCTGGTCGGCGCCTTCGCGCTCTTTCCGCTGCTGGGGTTCTCGATCAACATCATTTCGCTGCTGGGACTGGTGCTGGCGATCGGTCTGGTGGTGGACGACGCCATCGTGGTCGTGGAGGCCGCGCAGGTCAATATCGCCAACGGGATGAAACCCCGCGCCGCGGCGCTCGAAGCCATGAAGAACGTGGCTTCGCCCATCGTCGCCACGACCGTCGTCCTGCTGGCCGTATTCATCCCCGTATCGTTTACGGGCGGCATCACGGGGCGGCTGTTCCAGCAGTTCTCGGTGACGATCGCCGTGTCGGTCGTGATCTCGGCCTTCAACGCCCTGACGCTCTCCCCGGCCTTGTGCGCCCTGCTCCTGCGCCGCCGCGAACCGCCCAAGAAGGGATTTTTCGCCGCTTTCAACCGCTGGTTCGCCCGGCGGATGGACAAATATACGGCCTTCACGCCGACGCTGATCCGCCACGTGGCCCGCACGGGCGTATTTATCGCCGCGGTGCTGGCCGTCATCTTCCTCGTGTGGCGCAAACTGCCCGCCGGATTCCTGCCCGAAGAGGATCAGGGATACGTGATGGTGATGGTTTCGACGCCCGAAGCCTCGTCGCTGCAGGTGACGCAGAAGGCCATGATCCGGGCCGACGAAGTGATCCGCACGCTGCCCGAAGTCGCTTCGACCTCGTTCGCCGCGGGATTCAACATGCTGGCGGGCATCGCCTCGACCGACAGCGGCATCATCTTCGTGTCGCTGGTCGGTTACTCCGACCGCAAACTGACGGCCATGGAGATCGCCCAGAAACTCACCGACGAGCTTTACATGGCGGTTCCGGGCGCCGAGTGCTTCGCCTTCATCCCGCCGTCGATCCCCGGTCTGGGCATCACGTCGGGCGTTTCGGTCGAGGTGCAGGACCTCGAAGGGCGCGGCACGGCCTACCTGCTGGAGCAGAGCGAACGGCTGATGGACTCGCTGCGCAAGCTGCCCTCCGTCGCGTCGGTGACCACGCAGTTCAACGCGGGCGTCCCCCAGCGGCGGCTGCGCATCGACAAGGAGCAGGCGCTGGCTTCGGGCGTGGACTTGGGCGTACTTTACGGCGACCTGACAACCCTGCTGGGCGGCGCCTATGTCAACAACTTCTCGCGTTTCGGCAAGCTCTACCAGACCTACATTCAGGCCGCCCCCGCCTACCGCATGGACAAACGCTCGCTCGACAGCTATTACGTCGCCTCCTCGTCGGGCGAAAGCGTCCCCGTCTCGTCGCTGGTCGAGGTCGTGGATACCGTGGGCGTCGAATACGTCTCGCAGTTCAACCTCTACCGTTCGATCGGGCTTACGGTCACCCCCGCGGCCCGCACCTCGACGACGACCGTCATGCAGGACATCACCCGCACGGCCGCGCAGGTACTGCCCGACGACGTCGGCACGGCATGGAGCGGCACCTCCTTTCAGGAAGCCAACGCTTCGAAGACCGGAGGACTGGTCTACCTGCTGGCGCTGGTCTTCGTGTTCCTCGCGCTGGCGGCCCTGTACGAATCGTGGGGGCTGCCGCTGGCGATTCTGATGAGCGTTCCCGTGGCGGTGCTGGGCGCCGTGCTCTTCATCGGCGTCTCACACCTGCTCAACGCCTTCTACGTCAATGACATCTATATGCAGATTTCGCTGGTGATGCTGATCGGGCTGGCGGCCAAAAACGCCATTCTGGTCGTGGAGTACGCCGACAGGCTCTTCAACGAGCAGGGCGCCTCGCTCATGGACGCCGCGATCGGGGCCGCCAAACTGCGCGTGCGGCCGATCATCATGACCGCTTTCGCCTTCATCCTCGGCGTCATGCCGCTGATCTTCGCCAGCGGCGTATACGCTACGGCGCGCAACATCATGGGCGTCGCGCTCGTGGGCGGCATGCTGTTCGCCACGCTGCTGGGCATCTTCGTCTACCCCGCGCTCTACTATTTCGTGGGACGCATCGGCGGGTTCGAACGCCGCCGCGAACGCAAAAAACAGGAACAGTCATGAAAGCCGGATACCTCATAATCATTTTCGCAGCATTTACGGCGGCCTGCACGCCGCGCTTCTACCCGCCGCGCGTCTCCGTGCCCGACGATTACATCTACGGGCGGGGATTCTCGGAGGATACGACCCGCTTCGGCCCCGAATGGTGGACGCTGTTCGGCGATACGGTGCTCAACAACCTCGTCGCACGGGCGCTGGACAACAACCGCGACGTGGCCGTGGCGGCTTCGCGCGTGGAGGAAGCGCGGCTGAACCTCAAGAGCGTGCGGGCGCAGTACCTGCCGCAGGTCGGGCTGGGCGTCACGGCCGAAGGCGAATATACGCCTGCCACGAAGATCGTGCAGTCGTACGCCGTCGAGCCGTCGCTCTCGTGGGAGGTGGCGCTCTTCGGGCAGCTGCGCAACGCCAAACGCGCCGCAAAAGCCCAGATAGCCTCGTCGGAGTGGGCGCTGCGGGGCGTACGGCTGGCGCTGGCGGCCGAAGTCGCCACGACCTATTTCACCCTGCTCGAATACGAACGCGATCTGGCGATCGCCCGGCAGAGCTGCGCCCTGCGGCGCGAATCGGCGGCTCTGATCGACTCGATGTTCCGCTACGGGATGTCGGACGGCGTGGCGCTGGAGCAGGCCCGGAGTCTGGTCTACACCGCCGAAGCGGACATTCCGCAGTACCGGCGGGCCGTGGCGCAGACGCGGCTGTCACTCGACATCCTGCTGGGCGAAATGCCGCGGCGAACGGACAGCGCGGGGGCTGGACTGCGTCTGCTGACCGATTACCGTCCGGCGGACATTCCCGTCGGACTGCCCTCGGAGCTGCTCGAACGGCGGCCCGACATCATGCAGGCGCGTTACGACATGCTCGCCGCAGCCGCCGAAGTGGGCATTGCCCGCGGCAACCGGTTCCCATCCATTGCTCTGACGGCCAAAGGCGGAGCAGCCTCCAATTCGATCAAAGGTTTAACTTCGGCCAACCCTTGGGCGTGGGATGCGTTAGGCTCGCTGACGCTCCCCGTCTTCAATTTCGGCAGACTTCGCCGCGCGGAACAGGCCGCCATGGAACGTTACACGCAGTCGGCGCTGACCTACGAGCAGACCGTGCTGACGGCCTTTTCCGACGTCGAGCAGGCGCTGGTGGCCATCACCACCTACCGCAGACAGACCGAACGCTACGGCGAGCTGGTCCTCGCCAACGACCGCATCGCCGCGATGACGCAGGCGCTCTACCGCAGCGGCCTGTCCGACTACCTCGACGTGATCGACGCCCAGCGCAGCCTCTATCAGTCGCAGATGGAGTTCGTCAATCTGGTGGCGCAGCAATATATCAACTACGTCAATCTCTGCAAGGCGCTGGGCGGCGGGTGGTGAGACGAATATACCCACAAATGGGGATTGCACATCCCGGTGTAAAATCGTATCTTTGGAGCCAAAAACCAAAGAGCGACAATGCGTCTATCCGAACTTAAGACCGGGGAATCGGCCACGATACTCAAAGTGACGGGACACGGCGGTTTCCGCCGCCGCATCATGGAGATGGGTTTCGTCCGCGGACAGCGGGTCGAAGTGATTCTCAACGCCCCGCTGAAAGACCCCATCGAATACAAGATCATGGGCTACGACATCTCGCTGCGCCGCAGCGAAGCCGACATGGTGGTCGTGCTCTCAGACAGCGAAGCCAGCGAATACCTCGCCGGGGGCGGCTCGCGCCATCACCATCACGAACACCACCGCCGGCACTGCGGATGCGGCGCCGACGGACAGCCCGCGGAACCGGAATACCCGACGGCCGAGACGCCCGGTCCGGATGACGGCTGCGCGACGATCGACGAAGTCATCAACCGTCACAGCCGCACGATCGGCGTGGCGCTGGTGGGCAACCCCAACAGCGGCAAGACCTCGCTTTTCAACGCCATTTCGGGCGGTCACGAACATGTCGGCAACTACAGCGGCGTGACGGTCGGCGCCAAGATCGGGCACCGCCACTACCGCGGCTACCGTTTCGAAGTGACCGACCTGCCGGGCACCTACGCCCTTTCGGCCTACACGCCCGAAGAACGTTACGTGCGCAGTCACATCGCCGAGAGGACTCCCGACGTGATTATCAACTCGGTGGTGGCGTCGAACCTCGAACGCAACCTGTACCTGACTACGGAGCTGATCGACATAAACCCGCGCATGGTCGTGGCGCTCAACATGTTCGATGAGCTTAACTCAAGCGGTGCAGAGCTGGATTACGACAACTTGGGCCGCATGCTCGGCGTGCCGATGGTGCCCGTCGAGGCGCGCAACGGCAAGGGCATCGAGCAGCTGCTCGACACGGTGATCGCGGTATACGAGAATCAGGACGAGCGCGTGCGCCACATCCATATCAACATGGGGTCCGTCATCGAAGAGGGACTGCGCCGCCTGAACGGCGACATGAACGCTTTCCGCGGCGAGCTGCCCAAAGCCTTCCCGCCCCGCTACTATGCGATGAAGATGCTCGAAGGCGACCGGCAGGTCGAGGAGCAGCTGCGCGGCTGCAGCCGCTGGCCCGAATGGGCCGCGATCCGCGATTTGGAAGCCAAGCGCATCAGCGAAGCGCTGGGCGAAGACGTCGAAACGGCGGTCGCCAACCAGAAATACGGATTCATACAGGGCGCGCTCAGGGAGACCTTCACTCCGGGCAAGCGCGAGGAGGCTTCGACCACGGCGCTGATCGACACCTTCGTGACGCATAAGCTGTGGGGATTCCCGATCTTCTTCTTCCTGATGTGGTTCATGTTCTGGTGCACGTTCAGTCTGGGCGCCTATCCGCAGGAGTGGATCGACGCACTGGTGGGCTGGATCGGCGGCGCGATCGACTACATGATGCCCGCCGGACCGCTGCGCGACCTGCTGGTGGACGGCATCGTGGGCGGCGTGGGCGCCGTGATCGTCTTCCTGCCCAACATCATGATCCTCTACCTGTTCATCTCGTTCATGGAGGATTCGGGCTACTTGGCCCGTGCGGCCTTCATCATGGACCGCGTGATGCACCGCATCGGCCTTCACGGCAAATCGTTCATTCCGCTCATCATGGGCTTCGGCTGCAACGTCCCGGCGATCATGGCCTGCCGGACGATCGAGAGTCGCAGCAGTCGGCTGATCACCATACTGATTACCCCTTTCATGTCATGCAGCGCGCGAATTCCGATCTACCTGCTTTTGGCCGGCACCTTCTTCGCCGAAAACGCCGGACTGGTGATGATCGGACTCTATGTGCTGGGCGTCGTGCTGGCCGTCTTCACGGCGCGGCTGATGCGGCGGTTCATGTTCCCGGTGGACGAAACGCCGTTCGTCATGGAGCTGCCGCCCTACCGCCTGCCGACGTGGAAAACCACGCTCAGGCATATGTGGGACAAGTGCGCGCAATATCTGCGCAAGATGGGCGGCATGATTCTGGTCGCGTCGGTGGTCGTATGGTTCCTGAGCTACTACCCCCGCACCGACGCCGGAAATACGCCCGAACATTACGAAAACTCCTACCTCGGACGTCTCGGACGCACCTGCGAGCCGGTGTTCAGTCCGCTGGGGCTGAACTGGAAAGCGGGCGTGGCCCTGTTGTCGGGCGTCCCGGCCAAGGAGATCATCGTCAGTACGCTCGGCGTACTCTACTCCGAAGGGGCTCCTGCGGCGGCGAATACGGCGGCGCAGCCTTCCGGGACGATCGAAATAGTTGCCGAATCGGGTGAGATGACAGACACTGCGAAGCTGTCGATCAACGATTTGCAAAACGGCAAGGTCGCCGTGATCGGCGGCGCGGACGGTCCGACGGCCATCTATATAGCGGAGACGGCCGACGGCCGGCCGGGCCTAAATCCGGGAATACCCGCCGAAGATGCCGCGGCGGACCGAGACGAAGAGACGGCGAATCTCGCGCAGCGTCTGACGGCGAGCGGCGATTTCACCCACGCCTCGGCGCTGGCGTTCCTCGTATTCATCCTGCTCTACTTCCCCTGCATCGCCACGGTTGCGGCCATCGGTTCGGAGGCAGGCTGGCGATGGGCCGTCGCCAGCGTGGCATACAACACCCTGCTGGCATGGCTGGCGGCATGGGCCGTCTATCATTTGGTCATGTGGCTCTGATATGGGATGGCAGGATTATACGGTATGGGCGATCGGAGCGGCGGTCGCGGTGTTGCTCGCACGGCGGCTCCGGTGCTTCTTCCGGGGGCGCAGGCGCGGCGGATGCGCGTCGTGCGCCAGTGCGCACTGCCCGCTCAAAGCGGTGCGGCGCAACGATAAACGGCGATAAGCCCCTGCGCCCCGTCTGATCGCGGGAGGATGCGCCGGCGTGGCGTTTTTGCCGCCCGGCAACTGCAAATCAATATGCGATGGACGATTTCGGCTCTCCGCATCTGCGCGCGACATCCTCCGGGACGCAGACGAAGCGACAGGAGACCGTGACCGCTCACAAATCGGGTCCTGCAGGTACAACATACGGCCAAAAACGCTATCTTTGCGGCAGATAAATTTCGCCGAAACAGGCCGCTTGTGCACAGACGACTAATTTTGCCGCTGTACACGGCCTTTATGCCTTTGCAGGCGAACATGTGTAGAAATTATGCTCGGACTCTTTTACATACTCCTTTTCTGGCTGATCGGCAACGCATTGAGTATCCTGACCGGAGGTTATGTGTCAGGTAACATCATCGGCATGATCCTGCTTTTCGCGGCGCTCTGCATGCGTTGGGTCAAAGCCGAGACCGTGCGTCCGGCGGCGAAATTCCTGCTGGGAGCCATGGCGCTCTTCTTCGTCCCCTACGGCGTGGGGCTGATGGACTCCTACCGGGTGATTCTCGACAATCTGTGGGCGATCGTGATTTCGGGCATCGTCTCGACGATCGTCGTCCTGCTCGTCACGGGGCAGACCTTCCAAAGCCTGAACCGCCGTTCGCGCCTGCGGCGCATCCGGCATCTGCGCGAAACCGCTCCAAACGCTCCCGACCATGATTGACAAGGCTTTCCTCTCCTCGGACCTCTTCCTGCTGACGCTCACCGTAGGACTCTACTGCTTGGGCTGCGCCGTCTACCGACGGCTGCGGGTGCCGCTGCTGCATCCCGTACTGCTGACGTTCGTCGCGGTGATCGTCTTCCTCAGCGCGGCGGGCATCGACTATCCCCGCTACAAGCAGGCGACTTCGGCGCTCGATTTCGCGCTGGGCATGTCGGTCGTGGCGTTGGGATACCTGCTTTACGAACAGGTGGAACAATTGCGCGGCAGTCTGCTGCCGGTGGGCGTCGCAACCCTCGCGGGATGCGTGACGGGCGTGCTGAGCGTCGTCTATATCGCCATGGCGTTCGGCGCAGGGCGCGAAATCCTCACCTCGATAGCCCCCAAATCGGTCACCGTGCCGATCGCCGTCTCCGTGTCGGGACCGCTGGGCGGCATCGTGCCGATCACGTCGGTCGTGGTCTTCTGCGTCGGAATCTTCGGCAGTATCTTCGGCGAGTGGATTCTGCGCCGCTGCGGGGTGCGGGACGCCGAAGCGCGGGGATTTGCGCTGGGAGCCGCCGCACACGGCATCGGAACGGCGCGCGCCATCGAGATAGGCGCCGTGGAGGGCGCTCTGAGCGGGCTGGCCATGGCCCTGATGGGGCTGGCGACGGCGCTGCTCATGCCGCTGATGGAGCGGTATCTGTATTAGCCGCAACCCCTGCGGCGGACGGACGGGCGTATATCGGCACCATAAAAGTCGCATCAAAGTTTTTTAAATTCTATAATAAATACTACTTTTGCACAATTACTGGCAATTCGTACAAAAGTAGGTTAATATGGAGTGGTTACACACCTTGTTCTTCGGCAACGGCATCGCCCATGCCGTGCTGACCTTCGCGTTGGTCATCACCGTCGGCATTCTGCTCGGAAAAGTCAAAATCGGCGGCGTCTCGCTCGGAATCACGTGGATTCTGTTCGTGGGCATCGTCCTGAGTCATTTCGGAATGACGGTGGACGGCGAGGTCAGGCATTTCGTGCAGGAATTCGGGCTGATTCTGTTCGTCTTCTCGATCGGTCTGCAGGTCGGACCGGGATTTTTCGCATCGTTCAAACACGGCGGCATGACGCTGGTCATGTGCGCCGTGGCGATCGTATTGCTGGGCGTGGCGACGGCCTATGTCGTCCATCTGGTGACCGGCACGCCGATTCCGACGATGGTCGGCATCCTTTCGGGCGCCGTGACCAACACCCCCGGACTGGGCGCCGCGCAACAGGCTTACGCCGATGCGTCGGGGATCGAAGACCCCACGATCGCGCTGGGTTACGCCGTGGCCTATCCGCTCGGCGTCGTGGGCATCATATTCACGATGATCTTCATCCGCTACGCCC
>ENA-OYYK01001631-OYYK01001631.1-human-gut-metagenome-genome-assembly--contig:-NODE-1631-length-10407-cov-9.080564_pt1 | contig 10407 bp, 6 predicted proteins | sample MGYA00243247_ERZ653443 | MGnify/ENA primary metagenome ERZ653443 (study PRJEB26926, sample SAMN06165010) | human gut metagenome | biome: ENVO:00009003; feature: ENVO:2100002; material: ENVO:00002003... | reverse complement strand
CGCGTCTCGTGGGCTCGGAGATGTGTATAAGAGACAGCATTTATTCACTTTAATTTATTTTTCTTTAAAAAAATTCATAAGGTCTTGTCGTTTATTTATGTCCAGCTTGTTAAATATAGTTTTCATTGTGGATTTTACTGTACTTTCCGCAATAAAAAGTTCTCCTGCAATTTCTTTATTACTAAGACGTCCGGCGGCTAACTTTGCCACTTCAAGTTCTCTTGCTGTAAGTCCGAAATTGTCTTTGTTTTTCGCATTTTTAAGTATACTTCTGACACCTGCACCATATTTAGCCGCTACGCCTGCAATCTTCTTAACGAAATCCCTGTATTTCATATCCATGCCATAAGATGTAATGATTTCCGATATATGAGAGTAATTTTCAACAAAAGGCATAACAAAACTGTTTGCAAGTGCTATATCTAATGCAGTGCCTAAAATTCTTACAGCCTTATCTTTGTTACCAAGCATATTATTCGCGATGGCAATATAAATGTATAAATATATCTTTGGCATCTCATTTGAAAAGATTGATGCAACACCTAATAATTCCCCGCTTATACCTAAAAACCTGGTGTATTGTTCCGTGAGAAGAAGCCATTTACCATATATAATATCAGCATAACTCATGCACATAATATTGACGTTATTTTCTACAGTTTCCCAGTCTGTAAGCCATTTGCTGACGCGCTTCGCATTGTCTGTCGTAATGTCTACGAAACCTTTCGCAAGTTCCGATAAAACGATATATTCATGGTCTAAACCGTTAAAATCCATATTTTTCACAGAAAGACTGTCATAATTCTGCTTAAAATCATCGTATTTACCGTTATTAAGGCATATCCTGGTCAATAAAAGCTTTGCACCCACAGAAATGCTGTACTGTTCCCTGCTGTCAGACATATAAAGTGATTTATGGCACAAAATCGCCGCAGCATCGAATTCTCCCCGGTTAAAAAGAATCTCTGCTTTCATAAGCGCATCCGCACCTTTGCCGTGCCCTCCGGACAACTCGTAATAATATGGCATACATTCCACAAGTTTTGTAAGTTCCTCGTCTGCTTTTTCCTCCTCTGTATGATACAGATGAAGAATTGAAGGACAGCTGAAGTTAAAAGGTATCTTTGAAGTAACACCATTTACCGGAAAATACGAATAATCAAGTGCCTGTCTGTAAAATCCATTCATAATTTCAATATTGTTAAATTCTGTGTATCCCTTTACAAAATAGAGATTCCCAAGATAATTTGCTTTGTCCATATCATTAAGCTCATTATCTTCTTCTATGTCATACACTATCTCCATAGGATACTGTATCAGATAATTTCTCTCGTTATAAAAGAAAAGAACAAGGCACATAAGTGTGGTAAAATAATAATTCTTTTTTCTGGCTTCTGTGGGACACTCTTTTATGATTTTCATAAAAAAGTCCTTATTTTCTGCCTTCAGGACAGGGTAAATCTTATGAAATTCGGGTTTTGAACCATATATCTTTTCCCATTCATCTATTTCGTAGAAACATTTATATGCTGCAAAAAAATCATCCCTTTTTATAAACACAGCACCGGCTTTTTCCAATATTCCTCTTTTAGACTCTTTTTCCGTATCAGTAATGACTTCTTTTAAAAAGTCTTTGAAAATATCCCTTATGCAGTAGCGGCATTTCCCGGTATCATATTCGATAAAATACGAAGTGTTCATAAAAAGCAATAATTCTTTTTCTGTCATAAGACTTATCTTAAAATCCATGATTTCTTTAATTGAAACCGAATCAATGATAAAAAGCAGCATAAGTCTTTCTTTGGTTTTGTCCGATAATCTGTCCCACAATATATTTTTAATTATTTTGTCCTTAATATTAACCTTCTGCTGCAATAACGAAAGCTCTATTGAAGTTACATAGCCTTTTGTGAGTCCGTATATTGCATTGCTTTCTTCTTCATTAATATCCGAACCGTTTAATCTGTAATACTCACAGATATCGTCCTGTGTAAAGGCAAAGTACTCCTTGCCGATATACAGAATATTACCGGATTCCACCCCATTGCGGACAATTTGCGAATCAATATAAGACATAATCATAATAAAATGAATTTTGTTATTCATATTGCCTGCAAGACTGCTTATAAGTGTATTAAATTCATCACAACTTACAAGATGGTAATTATCAATCACAATAAAGAGTTCATCCTGCAATCTGATGTTTTTTATTATTTCTCTTATCTTTGCAATATGTCCGTCATTTTTGGGAAAACCGATACTTTTAAGCAACACAGATGCACCGGAATCATACAGACCCAGTGCATCACATAAATCGTAAAAAAATATTTCAGTGGACGAAGACAATACTGAAATCGTTCTTACCTTGTCCTTATGCTCTTTTGAAAAAAAGGATGCTGCTTCTGTTTTACCGTATCCCGCGGGTGCATCAATAACAGTAATATCATATAATGGTATTTTGTCAATTTTATTTCTGAGTCTCTCGTTAATGTATATAATATTTTCACCGTCAGGATCGTTTATTTTCATCAAAAATCATTCCTTTACCATGGCATATCAAGATTCTCAACTTTGGCAGTTCTTTCCATAAGCATACCGGTTGATTTACTGGCAGAAAAATCCTTATCAAACAATATCTGGTTGACTGTTTTTACAATAGGCATTTCAACATTGTATTTTTCAGAAAGTTCTGCTGCCGCTTTGGCGGAATACACACCTTCAACTACCATATGAACCTCAGCCATGGCTTCTTCCATTGTCTTACCCTGTCCCATAAGAATTCCGGCTCTTCTGTTTCTGCTGTGCATACTTGCACATGTAACAATCAGATCACCAATTCCGGATAAGCCATAGAATGTCTGAAGCTTACCACCCATGGCAACACCGAGTCTTGCTATCTCATGAATACCTCTCGTTATAAGAGCAGCCTTGGTATTATCGCCGTATCCCAGTCCGTCAGCCACACCTGCGGCAAGGGCAATTACGTTCTTAAGCGAACCGCCAAGCTCTATTCCTAACACATCAGGACTTGTATATACCCTGAATACATCACTGTTAAAAATATCCTGAAGATACAATGCGAAATCCTTGTCTGCCGCACCTACAACACATGTTGTAGGGAGAAATCTGCTTACTTCCTCCGCATGGCTTGGTCCTGAAAGAACAGCGGTCTTACAGTCAGGAATCTCTTCCTCTATTATCTGTGTCATGGTTCTTAAAGTTCCCTCTTCTATGCCTTTTGCAACATTAACAATTTTAAGATTCTTAACACCTGTTAAATAAAGTTCTTTTGCCGTACTTCTCACATAAGGAGAGGCAACTGCCATAATAAGAATGTCATTATTCTCCGCAAGTGCTTTAAGATCTTCTGATAAAACGATTTCCTTAGGAATCATTACACCGGGAAGTGAACGTTCATTCTGTCCGGTCTCTCTTATTGCATCTAATTCCGCCTTAACCTTGGACCACACTGTTACTTTATGGTTATTACGGTTAAGTGTCATGGCTAATCCGAGTGCCCATCCTCCGGCACCCATTATTCCAACATTTGCCATATTAAAATCCTCCAAATAATTATAATTCTATTCTTTTTCTCCGCGTTCCCTGATAATAAATCTTAAAGCCGTACCTCTGAAACCAAAAGTATCTCTTATCTTATTCTCAAGGTAACGTGTATATGAGAAATGCATAAGTTCTTTGTTATTAACAAATATGACAAATGTAGGCGGTTTAACACTTACCTGAGTCATATAAAAAATTTTAAGTCTCTTACCCTTATCTGAAGGTGGTTGCTGCATTGCAACCGCTTCTGATAAAATTTCATTAAGAACACCTGTCTGAATCCTTAAATTCTGATTCTCAATTACCATATCTATGGTATCGAAAATCTTACCTACTCTTTGTCCTGTCTTAGCAGAAATAAAAAGTATCTCCGCATACGGCATAAACGAAAGTATGTCTTTAATTCTGTTGGTGTGTTCATATATGGTCTTGTCATTTTTCTCAATGGCATCCCATTTATTTACAACAACAATTATGCCTTTACCTCTTTCGTGTGCGATTCCCGCAATCTTGGCATCCTGCTCTGTAACGCCTTCCGTCGCATCAATTACAACAAGGACAACATCTGCCCTCTCAACCGCCGTTACAGTTCTGATTATACTGTATCTTTCAAGTTCTTCTTTTATCTTATTCTTACGTCTTAATCCGGCTGTATCGATAAATACATATTCATTACCGTTGTAAGTAATATCCGTATCAATGGCATCTCTTGTTGTTCCCGCTATATCGGAAACAATAACCCTGCTTTCGCCGACTATTTTGTTGATAATGGATGATTTACCTACATTAGGCTTACCAACAATGGCGATTCGAGGTCTTTCATCTTCTTCATCCTCTGCCGCACTTTCAGGGAAATGCTTAACAACCTCATCAAGCATATCGCCGATTCCCAACTTGCCTACAGAAGAAACCGGTACAGGATCACCGATTCCAAGATTATAGAATTCATATACATCTGTCATCATCTTCTGGAAGCTGTCCACTTTATTGACAACAAGAACAACAGGCTTACCTGAACGTCTTAACATATTGGCTACTTTGGAATCAGAATCCACAAGTCCCTGCCTTACATCCACCATAAAAATGATGACATCTGCCGATGCAATGGCAATCTCAGCCTGTTCTCTCATCTGCGACAAAATAATATCCTTTGATTCGGGTTCAATACCACCTGTATCAATCAGTGTAAAATTATAATTCAGCCATGTAACATCAGCATAAATTCTGTCCCTTGTTACTCCTGGCGTATCTTTAACTATTGAAATCTGTTCGCCTGCCAAAGCGTTAAAAAGCGTTGATTTACCTACATTAGGTCTTCCAACGATGGCTACTACCGGTTTGCTCATAGCAACATACTCCATATCTTTATATTTTTTAGATATTCTCTAACTAAATTATCATATCAACATTTATCCTCTTTGTAAAGATTCACTTGACGATGTTTTCATTGATATTTATACTATTAGTGATAAATTTAGAAGGAGGATATTATGAGTAATAATATTTTTGACAATACAATCCCTGTAGGTCCCCTTAAGCTTATTGTAATGGATAGTTGCAAAAAGCTTGGTGAAGGCGTTGACAAATACATCGCTAACCTGCGTCGTACAAGGGATCACGCCGATAAAGCCAGTATAGCATTTAAAGGATATGAGGAGGATTCATACCTTGTAAAAGCAGAATGTCCAAGATTCGGTTCCGGTGAATCAAAGGGTATGATTAAATCATCAATCCGTGGTGCTGACCTTTTTATCATGACAGATGTTATGAACCATTCCATGACTTATTCCGTATGCGGTGAGACCAATTATATGTCTCCTGATAACCATTTTCAGGATTTAAAGCGTGTAATTGCCGCTTCTTCGGCTTTTGCAAAGAGAATTACGGTAATTTTACCATTCTTATATGAAAGCAGACAGCACAAGAGAACCAAACTTGAATCCCTTGATTCTTCTCTTGCACTTAACGAACTTGTCAGCTACGGTGTCAACAATATTATTACATTTGATGCTCACGACCCAAGAATTGATAACTCAATTCCACTTAACGGATTTGATAATTTTCTTCCTCCGTTCCAGTTCATTAAAGCTCTTCTTGAGAAGAACAATGACATTAAAATTGATAACGAGCACCTTATGATTATATCTCCTGATGAGGGAGCTATGCACAGAGCCGTATATTTTTCAAATGTTCTCGGTGTTGATATGGGTATGTTCTATAAGCGCCGCGATTATTCAAAGGTTGTCAACGGACGTAATCCTATAGTTGCCCATGAGTTCCTCGGCGATAATGTTGAGGGCAAAGACGTTATTATCATGGATGATATGATTTCTTCCGGTGAAAGTATGCTTGATACTGCAAGAGAATTAAAAGAAAGAAAAGCCAGACGTGTATTTATCTGTACAACTTTCGGTCTTTTCACAGACGGTCTTGAAAAATTTGATGACTACTATAACAATGGTTATTTCCATGGTGTAATCACTACTAATCTTACATATCAGACTCCGGAACTTAAAGCAAAGCCTTACTACTACGAAGCTGATATGACTGCGTTCCTCGGTACAATCATTGATTCAATCAATCACGATGTATCAATCGCAGGTCTTATGGACCCAACCAACAGAATCCGGAAGATGGTGGATGATTACAATAAGGCTAACCATTTAAAATAAAGCTGATGTAAAAAAAGGGACTTTTTAAAAGTCCCTTTTAATAGTTAGAGAATTCAATCTCAAATATTTCTATTTTTTATATGATGCGCTTGGCTCTGCTGCCATCAATGGCTTATTAACATCACTTCCATATGTAACATAACTTTGTTTATCACTTATTGTCCTGTCCATATCATTATTATCTGTCCATAATTCACACTGTGTCATAACAGTTTGAACTGCATCATCCATTCCTTCAGGTGGATATCTGTGTTTTTTAAGAAGTTTCTTTATAATTATTCTCATTTTTGCACGGGCAGAATCTCGTTTTTGCCAATCTACAGTGCGATTTTTTCTAAGTGTATCAGCCAACTCTTTTGTTATTGCTATAAGTTCTTCATTTTCATAAAAATCCTTAATAGCTTGTGGCTTTGTAAGCGCATCATAAAATGCCAGTTCATCAGCAGTAAGTCCAAGTTTATCGCCTTCTTCTTTGGCAATAGCAATTTGTTTTGCAAGATTTAAAAGTTCTTCAATTACCTGTTCATTGGTAAGCATACCGTTTAAATATCTATTCATTGACTGTTGAATTATTTCACTAAATTTTTCAGCTTTAACTACATTAGTTTTTTTGTATATCTGTACCTGCTCTGCAATCAATTTCTTTAGTAATTCAACAGCAAGATTCTTTTCTTTCATCTTAGAAATTTCTTTTAAAAATTCAGGGTCAAAGATTGAAAAGTTTTTTCCTACATCTGAAAACAAATTAATTACACCGTCACTTTTTATACTCGCTTTCAATAATTCGTTAATCCTTGAATTAATCTCAGGTAGAGAAAGTTTCTTATCCTGTCCCTGATTTAATATACGCATTACCAAAACTCTGACAGCTTCAAAAAAAGCAGCTTCAATACGAAGTGTTTCTTCAACCATTGAAGAGCAAAGAGACAATGCCTGTCTTAACAGTAATGCTTCTTTCAAAAATTCTGTTCTTTCATTTGCCTTATGAATATCGGCAATAAAATTGACAGCTCCGCTTATTGCTCTCGAACGTTCTAAATCTGTTCCTGTCATAAATTTAGAATAGTCATATCCATGGAAGAAATCCTGACAAATTGAAAGTTTTTCCATAAATTTAGGATATGCAACTTTAGCCACATCTGTATCACCATAATTCTTTATGTCTCTTGATGTGTAGTCATTCATTGCTTCTTTAAGTGCAGAAGCAATTCCAACATAATCAACTACAAGTCCGCCCACCTTATCTTTGAATACGCGATTAACTCTTGCTATCGCCTGCATAAGGTTATAACCTCTCATAGGTTTGTATACATACATTGTTGCAAGAGAAGGGACATCAAATCCTGTAAGCCACATATCAACAACAATTGCTATTTTAAACTCGCTATCATTATCTTTAAATTTCTTAGCCATCTCATCTCTATGATGTTTATTTCCAATTATTGCTCGCCATTCTTCCGGATCTTTATTGCTTTCCGTCATAACAACGCCAACCTTTTCAGTCCACGTTGGTCTTAATTCCAATATTCTTTTATAAATCTTCATTGCTATTGTACGAGAATATGCCACTATCATCGCTTTACCGGTAAGTAGGTTAGCTCTATTATTTTCATAATGTTCAAGAATATCACTTACAAGGGAATCAATAGTCTTATCATTTCCAAGAATAGCTTCCATTTGTCCTAATTGTTTTTTACTCTTTTCAACAACTTCTTCATCTGCATTGGCTGCCATTAAATCATATTCCGCATCAATCAATTTAAGTGTCTCTTCATCAAGTTTTAACTTAATTACTCTGCTTTCATAATATACAGGTCTTGTTGCTCCATCCTCAACAGCCTGTGTCATATCATAAATATCAATATAATTGCCAAAAACTTCTATTGTACTTCTATCCTTCATAGAAATAGGCGTACCTGTAAAACCTACATATGTAGCATTAGGCAGACAATTTCTAATAATTCTGGCTGTTCCGACTACAATCTTAGCTTCTTTATCGCCATCTTCATTTTCAATCATCTTCACCTTTTCCTTAAGACCGTATTGTCCTCTATGTGCTTCATCTGCCATTACAATAATATTACGTCTTTCAGATAACGGTTCCTCTGACTCCTCAAACTTTTGCATAGTAGTAAAAATAATGCCATTTGCCCGTCTACCATCCAGCCAGTCTTTCAGTCCAATATCATCCTTAGTGGAATTAGCCCCTAATCTCCTACAGGTTGCATGAACAGGTACCTGTCTTAAAAATGCACTGCACTTAGAAAACTGGGTGAAAAGCTGATTGTCCAAATCATTTCTGTCCGTTATGACAACAATAGTAGGGCTATTAAGTGCCTCTTGTAATAGATGTGCATAAAATACCATAGACAATGACTTTCCTGAACCTTGAGTATGCCAGAAAACTCCGCCCTTGCCATCTGTTACAGTTGCTTTTTTCGCCATTTGTACAGCTTTATTTACAGCAAAATATTGATGATATGCTGCAAGTATCTTATATTTTTTCAGACCTTCATCCGAGAAACATATAAAGTTCTTAATTATATCCAATAATCTTGTCTTGTCAAACATTCCTTCAAAGAAAGTATCAAACTGGGCAAATTGTGTATTTTCATAGCTTCCATCCTTAGTTTTCCATGCCATAAAACGATCTTCTCCGGATGTTATTGTTCCTGCTTTGGATTCTAAATGGTCACTTATTACACATATACAGTTATATATAAACATTGAAGGTATTTCCTGCATATAATTTCTTATCTGTAAATATCCTTCGGACGCATCTGTATCTTCTCTAGAAGGCGATTTTAATTCCATAAGGACAACCGGAAGCCCATTCAAAAACAAAATCACATCAGGTCTTTTATTACTGTTTTCAATAAATGTCCACTGGTTGGCGATAATAAAAGAATTATTATCAATATTTTTATAATCAACAATATATGCCAAAGAAGCGCATTGTTCCCCGTTTTCAGTATAACTTACCGGGATTCCATGCTGAATATAATCCATAAACACTTCATTTTTCTGAATAATGTCACCATTCTCATAATTCAGTAATCTATATAATGCATCAGAAATTGCATCTTCCGGCAACGTTGGATTTAATTTATGTATATATTCATTAAGAACATCTTTATATATAGGACTATAAAAATCACGTTCAATATCAGGTCCATATACATGCTGATACCCCATCTCTGTAAATAATTCTATTATAGAATTTTCGTAATCCGCTTCTTTATATGTTGTGGACATATGTAATCACCTCACTACTTGTTTTTCTTTTATTTTATCAATAATTTTATTTGTTAGTTCTTCCGACTTTTCTTTCGTATAACCATATTTATTTAATTCTTTACGAATAAGAATCCTAACTCTACTGACAACGCTATCTCTCTTAAACCAATCAACTTCAAAATTATTTATAAATATTTTCTCGACTGCATCCGTCAAATCTTTATCCAAACAGAATCCTTCAACAATTTCTTTTACAGTACCCATATCTATTTCATCGTTTAATACTACATCTTTAGTACTATCAACTTTTATTCTATTGAATTTCACAAAATAAGAAACCTCTCGTTTTGATTGTTCATCAAGTTTTCTGATATGTTTTAGCTGATACTCAAGTTCAGGAAATAAATTAGCTTCACTTATATTAAAATGTTCCAATTCTGTCCGTATTAATTCTTTATTATCATCATCTATATAAAAAAATTTTTCATCAAACTCTTCTCTCAAATTAGCTTCTGCTTTTGTTATTATAGCATTTTTCAACTCACCATTTCTATCCTCTACATTAAATTTTCCCGGTAATAAAAAAGCTCCACTCTGCCTTATTAATCTATCATTATTCATAATAGGCAATACGGTATACACATTTTGACATATATGTATAAATTCCTGTATTTCATCCTCATCCAACCACTTTTTCATTTGGTCTGAACTAATTATTTTATCTTCAAATAATTTTAAAATTACATCTTCTAGCGTATTTGAATTATTCAAATCATAGCTCGCCATCTTTGATATTATTTGTATACATAAATCATTATATTTAGACGGCATACTTTCTTCTTTAAAATATACTATTCCTTGCGGTGATTTTTTAATAATTTCTTTAGTAGCTGTCTCTTATACACATCTCCGAGCCCACGAGACGCGTAGTAATCTC
>ENA-OYYK01001622-OYYK01001622.1-human-gut-metagenome-genome-assembly--contig:-NODE-1622-length-10446-cov-5.910884_pt1 | contig 10446 bp, 12 predicted proteins | sample MGYA00243247_ERZ653443 | MGnify/ENA primary metagenome ERZ653443 (study PRJEB26926, sample SAMN06165010) | human gut metagenome | biome: ENVO:00009003; feature: ENVO:2100002; material: ENVO:00002003... | reverse complement strand
ACACTCCGCAGTGTGCTCGTAAAGCTCGTTTATTTTGACAAACATTGCTTTGAGCGCGCCAATCACCTCGTCGGAGAAAACGAGCTTGTCGGCAATCACGCTGTCGGTATATTTGGTTATGTTGTCCGCCAACTCGGATATACGCATTATGTCGCCCAACACATAGTGAAAGGCGGCTATGGTTTTTTCGTCGGCGTAGGTCACGTCGCGCGCCGACAACTCCACCAGAAAATCCTGTATGCTCTTGTTTATTTCCTCTACCTCGGCGCAAATTTCCTTTACATTCCTTTTACCCGCCCCGTCCTTGGCTATAAACGCCTCGAATGCGGCGGTAAGACCGTTCATGGACAGTCCGCACATACGGGCGGTTTCCTTGACCGTCTGATTCATCGCCACCGCGGGAGTGTTGAGTATACGCTCGTCGAGAAAGGTCTGAGAAACAGCCGCCTTTGTTTTGTTCTTTTTGTCTCTGATAATAAAAATGGAAATTTTGACAAAAACCTTTGCCAGAGGCAAAAACAGCGCCGTGCACACTACGTTGAAAAACGTGTGGAACATGGCTATCTGCGTCGCGGGCAATCCCGGGAACCATCTTTCAAAGGTCGCCCCCATAAATCCCGGCCAAATCAACAGCACTGTCATAAACAATACCGCGCCGAAGGTGTTGAACATGAGATGTATAAGCGCGGCTCTGCGCGCGTTTGTTCCCGTGCCTATTGATGACATAAGCGCCGTCACGCAAGTGCCTATGTTGGTGCCAAGCACAACGTAAAGCACGGAATTGCCTCCCGAGCCGATTACTATGCCCGCCGCCGCCATAGATATGATTATCGACGTGACAGCAGAGCTGCTCTGTATGATTCCCGTTACGATTATCCCGACAAGCAAAAGAAGAAAAGGATTTTCCACGCTTGCGAAGGCGTTTGTCACCACCTCGCTTTCGCGGAAAAATTTCATGGAGTCCGACATAAACTGCAAGCCCAAAAATATCAGCCCCAAGCCGCACATGAGATTTGCGGCAGCCTTTGTGCCGTCCTTTTTGGCAAACATCGCGGTAAAAGCTCCGACGCTTGTCAACGCCATCGCCAACGATATGAAATCGAAGGTTTGCAGCGCGGCTATCTGCGCCGTGATTGTCGTGCCTATGTTGGCGCCCATGATTATCGTCGTCGCCTGATACAGCGACATTATGCCCGCGTTTACCAAACCCACTACCATGACGGTGGTAAGAGAAGAGCTTTGAACCACCATTGTGGACACAAGCCCGATTCCCACCCCGACAAAACCGTTTTTCGAGGTTTTGTTGAACAGGTTTTTCAGGCGGTTGTTGGCAAGCTTTTCCATGCTCTCGCTCAACAGCTTTACGCCGACGAGGAAAGCTCCCAGACCGCCGAGAAAGGACGCGACGGCATATACGTACTGCATAAAGAAATTCTCCTTTACGATTTTGCTACACGGGAATTGTAATATACATTTGTAATATACCTTTCCCCCGTTTGTAATAAAATTGTAATAAAACGGCTTACTTGCCTTTTTTTCTGCCGACAGGAGTCAAAAAAGACGTCCCTTTAAAAAACGCAAGCCGCAAGCCGAAAACTATCGCGGCAACAACCGCGGTAGACGCGACAAACAGCCACAGCTGCGACGACAGACCTATTGAACGTCCGAAAAAATCGAGATTCATGGAAAAGCCCTCTCTCAGACCTTCCGCCGCCTGAACCGACAACGAAGAAATTTCTTCAAGCGCGCCGCGCATAAACAAATTGCGGAAAGCTCCGGCGGAGTACGTGCCGGGCAGCAACAGCGCGCCGAAACGCACAGCCTTCGGAAACATGGAAAGCGGCATATACGCGCCTACAAGAAAACCTATCGCCGCGCTCATTATGCCCGTAAAAGCTCCGTGCGCCCCCTGCGTGGAGATGAACGAACAAATAATAACGGACAGCAATGCGGCAAAAAGCGCCGACAGCGCCGTAAGCCCGACAATCCCGAATACGTCCTTGGCGGACAAATACCAGCCCGTGAGCGCAAGATAAACGAAAGCCACGATAAGCACGGCGAAACAGATGCACAGCGAAACCGCAAAAACCGAAGTAAGGTAACTCAGTCCGACAATGTGCCGTTTTATCGGAGAAACAAGCATATCGGACATATTTCCCGACTCACGGTCTCTGACCAAAATACTTTGCGCCGAAAAAGGCACAGTAATACAAGCTACGGAGAGCACTCCCGCAAGCATCCAGCCGTCAACAAAGGCTTTTGCCAAAGTCTCGGGCACTTCCGCACCCGAAAGATAGGCTTTTAAGGAATCCAGCTGCACGTCGCCGAGAAAAATCACATAGAGCATAAGCACTATGAGCGGCGCAAGCAGCGAAAAGAAAACACCTGCTTTGTCTTTGAGAAAAATTTTTATTCCCCTTTTTGTCAGACCGGCAAGCGCGTAAAAATCGCTTTTCATATTTCCTCCCCGCTCGGAGATTTTCCCGTCACAGCAAGAAACACGTCGTCCATGCTGCCCTTTGTGACCTCGAAATCCTTTGCCAATTTGTCAAATTTGTTGAGAAAAGCCTTTGCCTGCGCGCTGTCCGCAACCGCTATATGATAGCAATCGTTTGCGTAAAAAACTTCGTAATCTTTGAGCAAAGCGTCCGTTTCGTCGGAGCGCTCCGCATACAGCTTGACGCAGTCGCGCGAATAGCGGTTTTTCAAGGAGACGGGCGAACCCTGCGCCGCTATTTTGCCGCTGTCCATTATTATTATTTCGTCGGCACGGTCGGCCTCCTCCATGTAATGAGTGGTAAGCAGCACCGTCATGCCCGTTTCCCTTCTCAGATTTTCGATTGTCTCCCACACCGAAAGGCGGGACTGCGGGTCCAAACCCGTCGTCGGCTCGTCGAGTATCAGCAGCTTTGGCGTGTGAATCAGCGCGCGGGCAATGTCCGTCCGCCGCCGCTGCCCGCCGGAAAGCTTGCCGTATTGCCTCGAAAATATTTCTTTTAAATCAAGCATACCGTCGAGGTTCTTCAGCCGCTCGCGCGCCTGCGTTCCGTTTAAACCGTAAAAACCGGCTCTGAGCAGCAGATTGTCCGACACGGACAACGTTCTGTCCATAATCGAGCCTTGAAACACGACGCCTATGTTTGCGCGCACTTCGTCCGGCTGCAAATCCACGTCGGCGCCGCATACCCTTACGCAACCCGCGTCCTTTTTCAAAAGAGTACATATTATGTTGATTGTCGTGCTCTTTCCCGCACCGTTTTGCCCAAGCAGGGCGACCAACCCGCCCTGCGACACGGAAAAATCCACGCCGTCCACCGCCTTGACTTTGCCGAAATACTTTTTCAGCCCTTCCGCTTTCAAAATTTCTTGCATAAAAAATATTATAGCATACTTCTCCGAAAATACTTTAACGAAAAATCATATTTATTTTTTTATTGCAATTAATTGCCGAAAGCCTCAAAAAACTTGACATAAGTCTCGTTTTGAGTTAAACTTCTGTTCGTCGGTCGGCGAGGCGTAGCGCAGTTTGGTAGCGCGCTTGCTTAGGGAGCAAGAGGTCGTGGGTTCAAGTCCCGTCGCCTCGACCAAAAATTTGGGGTAAAACGCTAAGTTTTGCCCCTTTTTGTGCCCACCCCCCTCTAAAACATGCGAAAAGCACCCTCGAAAAAGCAAAAAAATCGTTGTACCCCAAATGTACCCCAAATGTACCCCAAAAAATTTTGACGTCAAAAACCCGTTTTCAGAGACAAAAAAGAGAACCGCCTGACCGGTAAAAGTCGGGCGGTTCCGCAGCTCATTCCGCAGCTTGGCAGATGAGAAGATTGAGGGACTATTTCAACATTTCGCCTATTTCGCGCACTCTGTCGGCAAGCTCCTTATAGCGGTCGCAAGTGTCGTCGAGGGTTGCCAGCCTGTTTTTAAGCTCGGCAATCTCCCTGTCTCTTTCCTTGTTCTCGGATACAAGTTCGCGTATGGCGGTTTCAAGCTCGCCCAGCAGTTCGAGTGCGTGAGGGCTTTCAGGGGCGATAAAATGCTCCTGCTCGGCTTTTTCATCAACGCCTATTATCCAGTCGCGTGTAGGCGCATTTTCGTTCACAGGCGAAATATCGACCTCTGCGACCGCTTGTTCGCCCTGCGCGGGCGCGACTGCATTCAGGATTTGGTATTCTCCGTCATTCAGCTTGTATATCCCGCGCTTTTGCGGATTATACCCGAAGTATTCGCCGTTTATTATTACGGCAAACTTATCCGCCCCGTTCACTCGCGCCCGACGATAAGCGTTTTCTATTTCCACAAGCGACGGAACTTTTTTAGTGTCGCTGTATTCAAATATACCGTTTTCAAACTTTTCCATTTTTTTCTCCTCTGTTAAATTTTAAATATTAATTTTACCAAAAAGACTATGCCCGCAACCACGCCGCCCGTCAAGCCCACCGACAATATTCCCGTCGTCACCTTCAAGAACGTGGACGCGACTTTTTTGGATATTTGCCCTACGGTGTCGATTACTATCCCGACTATGAAATTTATAACGGAGACGGGAAAGGATATAAGGATTGAAAAGATAATGTACAGGGGGAGCGCGATTGCGTAAAACACGCACATTGTCCGCAGTCCCAACGGCTCTCTTATCCCTATAATGTTAAGCACCGCCTTGTTTGCGTCGTAAAACGCCTTAGCCTTTAACGCCTTGCTTTGCAGCTCCGTGCTTTCCGCCTCGAATATTCTCGACGAGTGTTCGGCGCGTTCATGCTCTTTTTGGAGAACCGCCCGCTGCCTTTCCGATTCCGCTTCTATGCGCCGCGCTTCGGATAACGCAGACAGTTCCGCCCCCTTTTCCACGACCAGCTTGGAGCGCATTTCGTCGTCCTGCAACGCTGCGGCAGTGGTCAGCTCGTTTATTTTGTCCCGTATGGAGTTTTCGGGCGGCTCTACAATTTCGGGCGGCTCTACGACAGGCAGCAGCTCGTTATTCATTTTCTCCTGTGTTTACTACGTCCTGCGTGCGCTGATTTACTTCTTTCGTGAGCGTCACAAGCTCCTCGACCTTTTTGCTTATGTAGCTGTCGTCAACGTCTATCCCGTTTTTGACCGCAAAGCTCGTTGCCTGCGCCATTACATACGCCTTTTTTTCCGCACCTGTATAGTTCACGAACTTCTCCGCTTCCTTTATGAACTGCTCTATTACCCCGCTTATTTTCAGGATATTTTCCGCCGTTTTCTTGCCTTTCGCGCTTTTTATGAACTTCGTCAGAAAGGTCACGGTGGTGATGAGCAAGCCGACCGCCGCGCTCGCTATGGATAAGATTCCTCCTAAATTTTCCAGCATTTTTTATTTCTCCTTTTCTTTTGTTTTTTCGTTTTCGTCGTCCTCCGCCACAATGCCCGTAAGCTCGGAATATATTTCTTGGAGCATATTCTGATGTTTAAGCTCCTCAGAAATTATTTCGTCTATATCTTCGAGCATTGCCTCTTTGAGTTCCGCGTCAAGCGTTGTGTGTTGAATACACGCTTTAAGGTTGTTGTACTTGTTTATTGCTTCGCTCTCGGCTGTGACGTTGTACTGTATTTCGTTTGCCACGTTTCGCACCTGCTCGGCAAAGTCCGAGTATTCCCGTTCAAAATCCAAAATTTCCATTTTACCCTAGCCTTTATCTTTCTCGTGATTTGCCTTCCAATTCGCGAATATCTCCGTGAATACGTTTAAATTCGGCTTTCTTTTCTTCCAGATTAGGAATAGTAACTCCTGCCATTGCCTGCAACAAATCCTCGTTAAGAGGTTGCAGCTGCATTTTCAACTGTCTTATGTCTCTTCTTCGTTTTATTTCTTCTTTACTTATGAAATACACGTTTGTCATGCTTGCTCTCCTTTATCTTTATTACGAATTGCCTTTAAAGAACCCTGCCGTAGGGATTGACGCGCTTTGGTCCAGACGAACATCTCTACTCATATACACCGAGTTCTTGTCCTCATCAACAAGCCCGATTGTCAAGTAGACGTCAGTGCCTGACTCGTAAACGAACAAGAGGCAATCGTAATCTTTCATGGTTCCGCTTGTATCAATTGTCGCCTTGCCCTTTATTATTTGCTTTCCGTCGGCTGTTCCGTCTCCGTTATATATTGTTGAACACAGCTCGGACATATCCATTGTTTGATGTTCACTGGCATAATCTGTTTGCGTTTTGTAAATATTCACGGACGACGCAAGCAAAATATCTTTCAACTCCGCGCCGATAAGATTTTTGTCATATCCGTTATTTGTGGTAAAGCTAAAAGAAATAGAGGCGTTGCCGTAATAAGTCGGAATTGAAGAATTGGGAATCACTGCCCAATAAGAACCTATATTTCCGCCCCCGCTGCCGCTGTCGCCTTTATCCCCTTTATCGCCTTTATCTCCCTTTGCCCCCTTTATGCTGCCGAATTTGGTTGTCGTATAAGAGGATGTGGAGATACTTTTAATGAGCAGCAGGTCGCCGTTTGCGTTTACTATAACGTCGCCGACAAGGGGCGACACGTCCATGCCCGTTGTTGTCTCGATTGTGGATTTTGAAATAGACGTTGTGCTTGTCGAGGTGGACGCGAAAAAACCGCCCCCCTGAACTCTGCCTAAATTTACCGTTGACATGGCTTGTCCTCCCTGTTACTCGTACGTGGCGATTAACTCGCCGTCGGCGTTTATTGACAGTGTCGGCGTTTTTCCGTCCTCTCCCGCAGGTCCCTGCGCGCCCGTATCGCCCTTTGCGCCTTGCGCTCCCGTTGCGCCGCGCGGTATTCCGAAAACGACAACGGGGTTTTCCGCCGTTCCGCTCTGATTCACCGACGCCGTCTGATTTGAATCCAACGTAACCGCCGAGACGGAAAACAACGGCGTTGCTCCCGTGTCGCCTTTTGCCCCTTTCAAGCCCGTGAAGGCAAAGGCAAATACTTTTGCCGTATCGGGACCGCTTGCAGTTACCGTCACTTGCGGCGTGCCAGTCGTCGAATCTACCGTTGCTGTCGGATTGCCGAAACCTGCGGCAGGTCCGGCAGGTCCCGTCGCCCCCTGAGGTCCCTCAGGTCCCGTAATACCCTGCGAACCCGAAAGGTCGGTCAGATATTCGTAGGCGGTTTCGCCTTTCATGTACAGCTTTGCGTTGTCCTCGTCCTCTACGTTGCCCGTATCGATAAGCACAAATCCGTAAAGCGGCACGCCGTCCGTCGCATATCCCGCGTTCATCGCCTCTATACTCGGGTATGTTTTGGAAATTTTAAAACCCTCGCCCTGCGCTCCGCGCAAATTCCCCCGCAGCTGCCAACTCAGCGTGTCGCCGTTGGACAAATACTGATACACGTTGCCGTTCTCCGTGTTCAGGTACACATCGAGTTTTATGGGTATGTATCCGGCGGAAGCCAACTCCGCAGATATGGAAACATTGTCGTCCGCCGTTCCCGTGTACCACATTGCCCCTTTGACGCGCCCCAAATTGATTGTCGTTGTCGCCATTTTTCTCTCTCTCCTTAGTATGTAATGGTGATGCGGAGGTAGCCGCTGTCGTCTATACCGTATTTAACTTCGTCGCTCGCAGCACCCGCTTTCACCTCGATTAAGTCTCCGTTCTGAACCGTAAAGCTGTACAGGTCGTCGCCCTGTTCCCCCTTAGCTCCTTGTTCGCCCTGTTCGCCCTGCTCGCCTCTTATGCTGCCTTTCAGTTGCCACGTCAACGCGCCGTTACTTTCAAGATACTGATACACGTTGCCGTTGTCGGCGTTCAGGTATATGTCGAACTCGTCGGGGGTGTAGCCCGCAGCGGAAAGCTCGGCGGCTATGTCGGCGGGGCTGTCAGCCGCTCCCGTATACCATGTTGACGCGTGTATGGAATTTACCTGTTCTTGCAGGCGGTTTATGTCGCCCTCTATTTTCTCTATGTCGCTCGGCTCTACGGGCGGGTCGCTTTCTAGGTCTGCGCTCGGCATTACTTCCAGCGCAACCGCCTGGCTCGTGATTATGGATATTACCGACTGCTCGTTTGGCGCGGTCGCCCCCTCCGCCATGTTCACCACGTTTATAACAAGCGTGGGCGCGTTCTCCCCCTGCCCCGCATATACGGTGAACGCCTGCGGCAACAGTCTTTCATACAGCGCATACTCCGCTCCGTTGTACGTCAGCTTTTTCACGTAGCGCAGAAAGTACGAATCGCTCTGCGCTATCTTCCCCGTCCGCTTGGTGTATAGCATGCCGACCTTGACCGCCGTAGTTATGGGCGCGTCCGTTTGTTGCGCTATGATTGCGGTGGGCACAAACACGTTAAGCAGCTTGTTCTGATACGCCCCCTGATACAGCGGGAAATTTTGCTTTATGTCCGCTGTGCTCCCGCCCTCAGATAAATATATCTTTATTACGTTCATTTGGCTAAACCTCGTTTATTCCCTCGTTTATTATTATACCTTCTTCTTCGATTTCTTTCGGCGGAGGGTTTTTCGCATAAAAAAACACGGTCTTTTTTTGACCGTGTTCGTGTTTAATATTCTATTCTTGCCGCTCACCAAACGGGAACGTCCATGTTTTTCGTCGTCACCTTTACGACCTTTTCGTCTACTAGCGTCACCTTTACGCTGCGCACGATTGTTCCGCCGCGCAAAAATCCCCGCCACTGCGTTTTTTCGTAGGTGATTATTAGCTTGCCGTCATCTTCTTCCTCTTTCGAGGTCGGCTCACCGAATATTTTTTGAAGTTCTTCTGCCGTCGCGCCCAAACAAACGGATTTTGACGTATTTATAAATAGCGCGTGCTTTTGCGCAATGATTGAGACAATTAAAAACCCCAATGCCACTCCAACCAAGCCGCCAAGTTCTATTTGAAAAAGAATAGGAAGATTAAAAATTAAAACTCCAATTCCAATTATTCCAAAAATCCATAATATTATAAACCAACACTTTAAAGAGGTTATGCTCGCAAACAAAATGAAAAGAAATAAAATATTGCCCAGAAGGATAACAATAAAAGTCCAAAAAGGTATAGCTGTTTCAGAATTAACAAAGCAAGTCAATGAATATGATATAACTAATACCGCCAAAGCTGTAATCGATAAGTATTCGGCAGAGCGTATACGACTTGTATTTTTTGAAATTATTTCTTTATTTCCAGATATATGCTCAAAAAAAATAAGGCACGCACTCGATACTGCAATACAAAGCCCTATAATTAACACAAACAGCACAAACATAAACCGTGCTCCTTTTTTACAAAAAATACCACACATTTTCTTTTTATGTCAACTGTTTACCGAAACAAAGAAGGCGCAAAAATGCGCCTTCTTTGTCGAATAAAGTAATCACTGGTGCGGAAATACGTTTTTGTCGAACTTCCGTATCACCCACGACTTCATTGCTTCGTCTGCCGACAGCCCCGTTATATTTCTTCCGAATACAAAGTATCTTTCGCTTGAATTTGTAGTACCATTCACCTCGTTAGTGCTAATAATGGCTATTGCTTTGTACATACCCGTTTCTATCGGTGCACGCATGGCGGCTGGTATGGTTATAACTATTTTCCCGTCCGATGTGTCAACCAAAAAATCTGAGTACACATATTGGGAAATAAAGTTATTATCTATCGTCTCATTGGAAATTTTATTCAACTCCTCGCCTAACAACGCTATCGCTATATTCGCGTTATTCTCGCCGCTTTCGTCAGTTTTGTCGCTCCACACCCAACCCGAAACCACAAAACGGTCGCTGTCCGTCAGTAATTCGAGATTGTAGTCAAAGCTCAACGCTTCGCGGTTGTCTTTAAGCAAAACCAATCCGTTGGTGTTGTTCATCGCGGCGGCGGTAGTGTTTTCACTCCCGAATAACGCCGCTATATCTATTTTCGGCAAGGCAGGCAATTCCCTAATTTCCTTGTCCGACAGTGCAAGCGCAGGAAAGATTAAGAAGTCGAACATATCCGCTCTGCCGTGAACATCGGGGTATTGAAAAGGACGCAATTGGTTGTATGCTCCGTCTATGTTCCCTAATTCGGGGACACTATATTCTGTTGGAGCAACTTGGTCGCCCGCACTGAAATTGTCTTTCATTCTCCACGAAATGGTGAGCGTGTTCCTTATTGAATACGTGCCGACAGGTTGTAATACGCTTGTCATGAAAGTCTCGTTTCCCGCTACGTTGTCGGGCTTATCAATGTCGTTCTTGAAGATTGTTGCCGCGTATCTCGGATAAGTGGCGGGAGACTGCGAACTCAACGGGAACATAAGCCGCTGTATATAATCCCAACCGCTTTCCTGTATGTAGCTGTCCGTATTCTTGTTATCCCCGTCGGAAGTCCCTAAAACAAGATAGTCGGCAATGACCTTTGAACGTCTTATCTGGCTCTGCTCGCTTATCTCGTAAAAACGCGGCTCGCTCGGTATCCCTATTATCTCTGTCTCTTATACACATCTGACGCTGCCGACGAACTCTAGGGTGTA
>ENA-OYYK01001615-OYYK01001615.1-human-gut-metagenome-genome-assembly--contig:-NODE-1615-length-10472-cov-7.847173_pt1 | contig 10472 bp, 7 predicted proteins | sample MGYA00243247_ERZ653443 | MGnify/ENA primary metagenome ERZ653443 (study PRJEB26926, sample SAMN06165010) | human gut metagenome | biome: ENVO:00009003; feature: ENVO:2100002; material: ENVO:00002003... | reverse complement strand
GCTTTGTGTACGAGATGCTGGGCATCCCCATGGAGCTGTACACCCCGCTGTTTGCTGTGGCGCGCGTCATGGGCTGGAGCGCCCACCGCATCGAGGAGCTGCTCAGCGCCAACAAGATCATCCGCCCGGCCTACAAGAGCCTTGGCGGCACCCACGATTATATCCCGCGCAGCCAGCGGGCATAAAGGGAGGGCATCAGTATGGAAGAGTTACAGCAGCATCAGGGGGAATGGTTCTTCCTCCACGAGCTCAACGTGGATAAGGTGTTCAGCACCATCCAGCGGGCAGATTATCTCATCCTGTATTATATCAAGGTAGAGCAGGAGGCACACCCCGGCGAAAAACTCTATCTTGCCGACCTTGCCGCCGTCATGGGGCTGCGGGTGACCGAGCTTTCCAAGGGCATCGAGAAGCTGCAGGACAGCGGCTTTGTAACATGGAAAACCGACCGCGAGGCCGGGCGCACCTATGTGGAGCTTTCCAGCAAGGCGGTGGAGTTGATGGCGGAGGAGCAGGCGCTTTTGCAGCGCTGCTACCGCCGGATGCGTGCCGAGCTTGGGGACGCCGAGCTGCGCCGCGCCGCTGCCATCATGCAGCGCGCCACCGCTATCCTGAAGGAAGAGCGGGAGAAGGAGTTCCCGGCAGCGCAGTAACGATTATGAAAGAAAGATACCGGACAGCTTTGTAGGCTGCCCGGTATCTTTCTTTTTATAAAAATATTTTTATTTGATGCAGCTTGCGCAGGGGGTATAGCCTGCGGCAATGGCTTCATCGTAGCTGGAAAAGAGGACTTGGTTCTTTTCCGCAGGCAGGTTGGGACAGGTGGGCAGGTGGAACTTTTTGCTGTTCACGTTGCCAATGTACGCCTGCTGCGCGGTGCTGGAGGACGACGGGTCGGTGGGGTTCAGCTGGCTGTCCGGCACAAAGCGCTCGGTGCCCACGGTGAAGTTCTGGCCGTCGCTGCCAATGGTGATGGTGCCCTGCAGGTCGGTGCGGTAGACGTCCACCTTTGCGTCCCGCAGGATGCTTAACGTCTCCTCGTGGGGGTGGCCGTACTTGTTGCCTGCGCCGCAGGAGATGACGCCCATTTCCGGCAGAACAGCGTTCAGAAACAGGTATCCGGTGCTGGTGCTGGAGCCGTGGTGCCCTACTTGCAACACATCGGCTTTCAGGTTGGCACCGCTGTTCACAAGGTCGGTCTCGGCGGTATTTTCCATGTCGCCGGTCAGCAGGAAACTGGTGTTGCCGTAGTCGATGCGCAGCACCAGCGAGGTGTTGTTGGTCTCGCTGTACTGCGTTACCGGGCCCAGCAGGGTAACGGTGGCGCTGCCCAGCGGCCAGACGGTGCCCACGGAGGGCACTTCCAGCTGCAAGCCCTGCTGCTGGGTGTACTTGACAAAATCATTGAAGCATTTGGTGCTGCTCTCGGTCACAGGGCTGTAAGCGTGCCCCGCCGGGAACTTTGCCATTACGGCGGCAAGCCCGCCCACATGGTCCTCGTGGGCGTGAGAGCAGAACACATATTGCAGCTGCTCCACCCCCTGCTTTTGCAGGTAGGATACCACCAGACTGCCGTCGTCCACGTTGCCGCCGTCGTAGAGCATGAACTGTCCGTCACACTCTACCAATACGCTCAACGCCTGCCCTACATCAATGAAGTGCATCTCAAAGGGCTGACTTGTCCCGGTGGAGGGCTTGACGGTGTGTCCGCCGCTGCCGGGCAGGCTGTCACAGGCGGTAAGCCCCAGCGCCAGCACAGCGGCCAGCGCCAGCGCAGCCAGCCGCAGGAACAGGCGGCGGGGGAACAGAGTTACTTTTTCTTCTTTCCGGTTTTCCACGTTGCGTTCTCTTTCTGTTGATTATTCTTGGGTTTATGGCCGGGCGCAGAGTTGGGCGCAAAGCGTGCGCCCGGGCTGGGTTGACGGCCTGCCGGGGCGGTAGTGCGGGCATTTTTGCCGGTACCGCGTCCCTTCTGGTTGGGATGTACGGTATAAGTGCCGTCGTTGTGGATGGTCACCTCGGCGCTCTCTGCCCGGCGGGCGGTGCGCTGCACGGCGCGGCGGCCGACGGCGGGCACCAGCAGGGGGATCAGGTCCTCCCGGTGGGTCAGCTGCAAGGCCTTGACCACCTTTTCCGCGTTGCGGGGCTCGTAGTATTGCAGCAGTGCGCGCTGCAACGCCTTGCCCTCGGGGGTCTTTTCCACAAACACCGGCTTGAGGGTGTAGGGGTCAAGCCCAGTATAGAACATACAGGTGCTCACGGTGCCGGGGGTGGGGTAGAAGTCCTGCACCTGCTCCGGGCGCATGTGGTTCTTATAAAGGTACTCGGCCAGATAGACCGCGTCCTTCAGGGTGCTGCCCGGGTGGCTGGACATGAGGTAGGGCACCAGATACTGCTTTTTGCCTGCCTTCTTGCTCAGCTCGTAGAACTTATCCTTGAACTTGTTAAAGGTCTCGATGGGGGGCTTGCCCATGTAAGCAAGGGTGTTGGGGGCGCAGTGCTCCGGGGCGACCTTCAGCTGGCCGGATACATGGTACTCCACCAGTTCTTTAAAGAAGGTATCGTCCGGGTCAGCCATCAGGTAGTCGAACCGGATGCCGCTGCGGATGAACACCTTTTTCACGCCCGGCAGCTCCCGCACCCGGCGCAGAATTTTAAGGTAGTCGCTGTGATCCACGATCATGTGGGAGCAGGTGGTGGGAGCAAGACAGTGCTTGCCGCCGGTGCACATGCCGCGCAGCATCTGCTCGCGGCAGGAGGGAAAGCGGAAGTTTGCGGTAGGACCGCCCACATCGTGGATATAGCCCTTGAAATCCGGCTCGTGGGTCATGCGCTCGGCTTCCTCCACGATGCTGTCCGCACTGCGGCTGGTGACCCGGCGGCCCTGATGCAGCTGGATGGCGCAGAAGTTGCAGCCGCCGAAGCAGCCGCGGTTCTGGATGATGGAGAACTGCACCTCGCGGATGGCGGGCACGCCGCCCATGCTCTCGTAGATGGGGTGGTAGCGGCGGGTGTAGGGCAGGGCGTACACCTTGTCCAGCTCTCCGCGCACCAGCGGCTTTGCGGGGATGTTCTGCACCAGATACTTTTCGCTCTGCTTTTGCACGATGATCTGGCCGCTGACCACGTCCTGATTGTCCATCTGGATGCGGCAGGCCTTGGCGTAGGCGGTCTTATCGCTGGCCACCTTTTTAAAACCGGCACACTCCACATACCGCTGGGGCAGGTGGTCGAAATCGGTCAGGTAGCAGGTGCCGTTCACGTCCGTGATGGTCTCCACCGGCTCCCCGGCGGCCAGACGGCGGGCGATCTCCACGGTCTGGTGCTCGCCCATGCCAAAGCTGATGAGATCCGCGCCGGAGTCCTCGGCGATGCTGGGCAGCACGGTGTCCAGCCAGTAATCGTAGTGGGCAAACCGGCGCAGGCTGGCTTCCAGACCGCCTAAGATCACCGGCAGGTCGGGGTAAGCCTGCTTGGCAAGTTTTGTGTACACGGTGGCGCTGCGGTCCGGGCGGGCACCGGCCTTGCCGCCGGGAGAGTATTCATCCTCGGCGCGGGGAATTTTTGCCACGGAATAGTGGCTGACCATGCTGTCCACGTTGCCGCCGCCGATGAAAAAGCCGTACTTGGGCTTGCCGAACCGCTTGAAGTCCTCGCAGTCGGTATAGCGGGGCTGTGCCAGCACGCCCACCTTGTAGCCCTCGGCCTCCAGCAGGCGGCTGATGATGGCGGTGCCAAAGCTGGGGTGGTCCACATAGGCGTCACCGCCCACCACCACAAAGTCCAGCTGCTCCCAGCCCCGGGCTTCCATGTCTGCCCGGCTGATGGGAAGAAATTCGGTGTAGATCTGGGGAGTAGAATGTTCCATAATGCTCCTTTATTATTCCTCCGGCTGGTTCATCTGCATTTCCAGCCACTGCTGGCGGCTGATGAGCACGGCGCGGGGCTTTGCACCCTCGTAAGGGCCAATGATGCTCTTTTGCTCCATCTCGTCCATGATGCGGGCGGCGCGGGCGTAGCCCAGCTTGCAGCGGCGCTGCAACAGGCTGGTGGAAGCCTGACCGGCGTCGATGACCACGTCCACGGCCTGCTTGAACATGGGGTCGGAGCCTGCGTCCTCCTCGGCGTCGGCACCGCCGCCGCCCTTTTTGCCGTCCTGAATGGCGTGCTTTTCCATGGCCTCGATCATGGCCTCGTCGTACTGCACGGTGGCGCTGGATTTGATGAAGTCCAGCACACGGCTGATCTCCTCATCCCGCACAAAAGTGCCCTGAATGCGGGTGGGCTTGGGTGCGCCCACGGGCATAAAGAGCATATCGCCCTGACCCAGCAGCTTTTCTGCGCCGGCACCGTCCAGAATGGTGCGGCTGTCCACCTGACTGGACACCGCAAAGGCGATGCGGCTGGGGATGTTGGCCTTGATCAGGCCGGTGATCACGTCCACGCTGGGGCGCTGGGTGGCAACGATCAGGTGCATACCGGCGGCACGGGCTTTCTGGGCGATGCGGCAGATGGAATCCTCTACGTCCTTGCCCACCACCATCATCAAATCGGCCAACTCGTCGATGATAATGGCGATGTAGGGCATCTTTTCCAGCTCCGGCTGCTCGGCAGCCAGCTTGTTGAAGGACTTGATATCGCGCACATTGTTCTCCGCAAACAGGCGGTAGCGGCGCTCCATCTCCTGCACCGCGCTGCCCAGTGCACCGGCGGCCTTGCGGGGCTCGGTGACAACGGGCATCAGCAGGTGGGGGATGCCGTTATACTCGGCCAGCTCCACCACCTTGGGGTCGATGAGCAGCAGCTTCACGTCCTCCGGGCTGGAGCGGAACAGCAGGCTCATGATGATGCTGTTCACGCACACGGATTTACCGCTGCCGGTGCTGCCCGCGATGAGCAGGTGGGGCATCTTGCACAGGTCGGTCACCTGCGCTACACCGGCAATGTCCTTGCCAAGGGCGATGCCCAGCGGCGAGGTCATGCGCAGAAAGCTCTGGCTCTCAAAGATGCTGCGGATGGAAACGGCGGTCTTTTTGTGGTTGGGCACCTCGATGCCCACGGCGGGCTTGCCGGGGATGGGGGCTTCCATACGCACGTCCGCCACCGCAAGGTTCAGGGCGATATCGTCTGCCAGCGAGGTGATGCGGCTGATCTTCACACCCGCCATGGGCTGCAGTTCGTATCGGGTAACAGAGGGCCCGCGGGAGATATCCAGCACCCGGGTGCGCACGCCGAAGCTTTCCAGCGTGTCCACCAGCTTTTGGGCGTTGGCCTTCAGCTCCTCCTGTGCGCCGGGGTCGCTCTCCTCCTGCGTTTTTTCAAACAGCTCGATGGGCGGGTACTGGTATTCGTAGCGGTCCACCGGCTCGGTCTCCTCGGCGGGTGCGGTGGCGGCTGCCTGCTCGGAGACAGCGGGCTTTTCCATGGCCGCTGCCACCAGCGAGTTGATGTCTTTTTCCTCCACCGGCTCGGCGGTGATGCTGATCCAGCCGTCCTCGTCCGGCGCAGAGCGGAACGCCACGGCGTTCTCGGCGCTCACCCGGGGCACGGCGGGCTGGATAGGCGCAGCCTCCGGCTGCGTGGGCATCTGCGGCTGCACCACCGGCGCTGCCGGCTGGACGATGGGCGTATCAAAAGCGGGGGCAGGCTCTTCCGGCTGGGGGGCATCTTTGGCAAAGAAATCTGCCGCAGAGGCGACTACCGGGTCTGCCACGATGGGCGGCGGCGTGGGCTTGGATGCAGGGCGCAGCGGGTCCTGCCCGAAGGTGCCGCCCGGCCCGACGATCAGCGGCTCAATGGGCTCGCTGCCGCCCTCGGAGAGGGCGGTGTGGTCGGGGCCAAGGTCTACATCAAAGGCGGCGCGGGGATGGGCAACGCTGACCCGCACCGGGGTGATGGGCGGCGCGGCAGGCTCCGGCTGGGCAGGGGCGGCGGGCGCAGCTTCGGTGTCCGCAGCGTCTGCCTCCATCTCCTGCGTTACCTTGTGTCCCCAGCGCAGCACACCGGACATCCAGTCCGGCACCCCTAGATGCAGCCCGGCAGGCTCGTCCTCCTCGTCCAGCGGCTCGTCCTCGATTTCGTCGTATTCCTCGTCGATCTCCCGCTCTGCCTGCCGGATGGCGGCGCGCTCGGCGCGGCGGGCAGAGCGCTGCTCTGCAAAGGCAGCGCCGCGGGCGTGGATACCGCCGGTGACGGCACACAGCCAGACCCAGACCTCGGCGGGGGTGATATCAAAAATGTACAGGCTGCCGCACAGCAAGAGCACGACCATGGTGAGATTTGCTGCCGGACGTCCGCACAGCAAAAGCAGCACGCCGCCCAACACAAAGCCCATTGCGCCGCCGGAGAGCCATGCATTGACGCCGTTGGCGTAGCAGGCGGAAAGCATTTGCAGCGCCGACAGCCCCTGCGGCTGGATATCGGAAAACACGATGACCGTGCCGCAGACAAAGATAAGCCCCAGCACCAGCTTGAGGATGCGGGACAGCAGCTCCTCGCCCCGGGTGTACAAAACGGCCAGACAGCACACGGCTGCACCCAGCACAAAGCTGCCGCAGCCGAACAGCCCGAACAGCACATCATGGAGCACCCGCCATACGGAATCGCCCCGCACAAAGGCCAGCACCATCAGCAGCAGGCCGCCGAACAGGGTGCCAAGCCCTGCCGGAAGCCGCTGCTCTGCCTTTTTACGGCGGGCAGCAGTACGCCGTTTCGTTGATTTTCGTTTTTTCGTTGCCATTCTACTCTGTTCCCCAACTTCCCATAGACACAATAATTGATTCTATTATTGTACCACGCAAGGGCAAAAATGGCAAACCATAATGTTGTTTTTCTTGAGGAAAATGGAACGAACCCAGCCCCTCTCGTGAAAAGGCGTTTGGAGCGCTCCGCAAAGCGCGACAAACGCGAAATAAAAAATAATTTTTCCGCTGTTCCTGCGCAAAGCGAACGCGGAGCGCAGTTCAAATCGTCCGGCGGGGAGACGCAAGGCCTTACCCCCGTTCGATCTCCCCGTACAGCCACGCCAGCGCGTCCGAAAGACCGCCCAGCTCGTCGATGAGCTTTTCCTTTACGGCACGGCGTCCGTCCAGCACCGTGCCCATGTCCATGACCAGTTCCCCGGTGTGGAGCATCAGCTGGGTGTAGCGCTTTTCCGGCATGCCGCTGTGGGCGGCCACAAAGCCGGTGATGCGCTGCTGCATCTGCTCAAAGCAGTGCATGGTCTGCGGGACGCCTAAGATCAGCCCGGAGTGCCGCACCGGGTGCACCGTCATGGTGGCGGTGGGGACGATGAAGCTGTGCCGCGCGCTGACCGCCAGCGGGATGCCGATGGAGTGCCCGCCGCCCAGCACCAGCGTGGCGCTGGGCTTGGAGATGCTGGCGATCAGTTCTGCCAGCGCAAGGCCGGCCTCCACATCGCCGCCCACCGTGTTCAGCAGCACCAGCAGCCCCTCGATGCGGGGGTCCTCCTGCACCGCCACCAGCTGGGGGATGACGTGCTCGTACTTGGTGGTCTTTTGCCCCTGCGGCGCTTCGGTGTGCCCTTCGATCTGGCCGATGACGGTCAGGCAGTGGATGACATGACCGCCCCGGCTCAGGGTGACCGTGCCCAGATCCTCAATATCCTCTTTTTCCATCCGGTGCTGCTCTGCGGGGGTGTCTTTTGCCGTATCCATGCGCGTTCTCCTTCCGTAGCAGGGTCTTTGTGGGGTCAGTATCCCCCGGCTGCCGGGGAAGTATGCAGGAGAGCGAATACAAAAAACTTTGTGAATTTTTTGCTTTTTTACAAATAGGTATTTGACATTCGCCTTTCATGCTGTATACTTTAAATAATATAACAGGATAAAACGGAACATCTCTCTGCGCGCAAAGAAGCCCCTTGCATGGCGGCAGAAGCTGCAGCGCGTTGGGCAGAAAGGAGAATTTTGCTATGAACACCCCCCAAAAAGCATCGATCCCTGTGATCAAGCGTCTCCCCAAATATTACCGGTATCTGCGCTCTTTGCAGGACGACGGCATTACCAGCATCTCCTCCCGGGAGCTGGCCTCTCAGATGGGCACCACCGCCTCGCAGGTGCGGCAGGACTTCAACTGCATCGGTGACGTGAACGGACGGCAGGGCATCGGCTACTCGGTGGAGAACCTGCTTTCCATTCTGGAAAGTCTGCTGTTCGGCAACGGCGACCGTCTGCCCACCATTCTGATCGGCTGCGGCCGTCTGGGCAAGGCGGTGAGCCGCTTTATCACCACCGATACCAACGGCTACAAGCTGATCGCGGCCTTTGACGTGGCCGAGAACGAGGTGGGCAAGGAGATCAGCGGTATCCGCATCCGGCACATTGACGAGCTGGAAGCCTTCTGTGAGGAAAACAAGCCCAAGGTGGCGGTGCTCTGCGTCCCCCGCGATGGTGCACAGCAGGTCAGCGGACGGCTGGTGGATCTGGGCATCGAGGGCTTCTGGAACTTCTCCCACTATGATCTGTCGGTGCCTTACCCCGATGTGGTGGTGGAAAACGTCCATCTTGGCGACAGCCTGATGAGCTTGGGCTACCGTCTGCGCAATCAGGAGTGACGGCATGGCAAAATTGTATTTCCGCTATGGTGCCATGAACAGCGGCAAGAGCACGGCGCTGATGCAGGTGGCACACAACTACGAAGAGCAGGGCATGAAGGTGCTCATTTTGAAGCCGCAGGTGGATACCAAGGGCGGCGGGGAGCTGGTGAGCCGTCTGGGCGTGCGCCGCAAAGCAGACCTGCTGATCCCGCCGGAGCTGGACGTGTTCGAAGCCGTGAAGGCGGCAAACGATGCTTCTGGCCCGCTGGCCTGTGTGCTGTGCGACGAGAGCCAGTTCTTCACCCCGGAGCAGGCCGAGCAGCTGTTTATGATCACGGTAGATCTGAACATCCCGGTGATCTGCTACGGTCTGCGGGCAGATTTTTCCCTCAAGGGCTTCCCGGGCTCTACCCGTCTGCTGGAGCTGGCACACACCATCGAGGAGATGAAAACGATCTGCACCTGCGGGCGCAAGGCCATCTGCAACTGCCGCAAGGTGAACGGGCAGTTCGTCTTTGAGGGCGAGCAGGTAGCCATCGACCTTGAAAACGATGTGCAGTATGTCAGTATGTGCCCCCAGTGCTACTTCAAGGCACGGCGGGCGTTTTACGCTGCAAGGAAAAACTGAGATACTTTTATGTTGTATACAAGCCGCTGTACCGCGCCGGGTGCAGCGGCTTTTTTGCGTGATTTGCGGAAGGGGTTCCCCGCCAGAGTCTCCAACAGGCTGTATACAGACTGATATATCAATTTGTTGCATTTTGCGAGAGGAACTGATATATCAACCGGGCGGAATTCGCACGTTTTTTGCACTATTGATATATCAGTTCGGACCGGGCAGTTACTCGACGGAGGGGAGAGGGAATGGGAGAAGAAGAGAGCGACGGGGGACGGCAGAGCACAAAAAATTACAGGCGGAACGGTAAATGTAACAGGAATTATTGAGATTTTTCCTGTTCTGCCCTTGTTGCATCCCAGATTTTTATGCAAGTCATTGAAGTATACAAGTTGCACAGTTTTTCAGCGCAAGTTTATTCATTTCGGCAAGGACGTCGAATCTCTTTCAAAAACAAGAGCAATATTTGTATGTTTTTATCCTGTATCACTGTAAATTGCATCTTTCTTTTTTCGGTGGCTTTTGTTATCATAATTGTATACAAGGGGGATATGTGCAGACCCCCTACATGAAGATGTTTTCTATTAGGAGGAGAACAAAAATGAGCAAGGCAATTTCTCGTCGTAACTTCCTGATGGCTACCGGCGCTGTCGGTGCTGCAGGTCTGCTGGCTGCCTGCGGCAGCAAGCCCGCTGCTTCTTCCACCGCTTCTTCCGCTGCTTCTCAGGCCCCCGCTGCTTCCGCAGACGAGAGCCTGGCCCTGTCTGACGGCCCCGTCAACCTGAGCATCAGCTGGTGGGGCGGCGACAGCCGTCACGCTGCTTACCAGAGCGCTCTGGAGGCTTTCCAGGCTGAGCACTCCAACATCACCGTGGAGCCCACCTTCGCCGCATGGTCCGGCTGGGAAGAGAAGATGGCTGCTGCCTTCATCGCAGGCAACGCTCAGGATGTCTGCCAGGTGAACTGGAACTGGCTGTACAACTACTCTGCTGACGGCAGCAAGTTCGTGGATCTGAACACCACCTCCAAGTTCATCGACCTGACCCAGTGGGATTCCGCTGCTATGGACGCTTGCTATGTGGCCAACAGCCAGCAGTGCGTGCCCGTCTCCATGACCGGCCGTATCTTCTACTGGAACATGACCACCTTTAATAAGGCTGGCATCACCGAGGTCCCCAAGTCTCTGGACGATCTGATGGCTGCCGGTAAGGCTTTCCAGGAGAAGCTGGGCGACGATTACTACCCCATGCACCTGGGCGCATACGACCGTATGATCCTGATGGTGTTCTACCTCGAGTCCAA
>ENA-OYYK01001598-OYYK01001598.1-human-gut-metagenome-genome-assembly--contig:-NODE-1598-length-10606-cov-8.934698_pt1 | contig 10606 bp, 9 predicted proteins | sample MGYA00243247_ERZ653443 | MGnify/ENA primary metagenome ERZ653443 (study PRJEB26926, sample SAMN06165010) | human gut metagenome | biome: ENVO:00009003; feature: ENVO:2100002; material: ENVO:00002003... | reverse complement strand
AGATTACTACGCGTCTCGTGGGCTCGGAGATGTGTATAAGAGACAGGCGTAGATGATGTTGTCGTAAATGAACTTCATCACCTGCAGCACGGCCTCAAGGTTGTTCTGCATATTGGGGACCTCGACGTAGCTGATCGCGCCGCCGGGCGAGAGGTGCTGGAACTGCGCCTCGAACTTGAGCTTGGTGAAGGCGTCGATCGGCTCGGTGACGTGGACATGGTAGCTGTTGGTGATATAGCCCTTGTCGGTCACGCCCTCGATGATGCCGAAGCGCTTTTGCAGGCACTTGGCAAACTTGTAGGTCGTGGACTCGAGCGGTGTGCCGTAGAGGGAATAGTCAATGTTCTCGGCAGTCTTCCACTCCTTGCACTTGTCGTTCATCTTCTGCATGATGGACAGGGCGAACGGCGTGGCGGCGGGGTCGGTATGGCTCTTGCCGGTCATGTACTTCACGCACTCATAGAGTCCGGCGTAGCCGAGGGAGATGGTGGAGTAGCCGTCGTAGAGCAGACGGTCGATGGGTTCGCCCTTCTTGAGACGGGCGCAGGCGCCGTACTGCCAGAGGATGGGCGCGGCGTCGGAGAGCGTACCGCGCAGGCGGTCGTGGCGGCAGCGGAGCGCGCGGTGGCACAGCTCGAGCCGGTCTTCAAAAATATCCCAGAACTTTTCGATGTTGCCGCCGGAGGAGAGCGCGACGTCGGGCAGATTGATGGTCACGACGCCCTGATTGAAGCGGCCGTAATACTTGTGCTTGCCCGGCTCGTAGTTGCCGGCGTTGGCGATGTTGCCCACGCCCGCGTCGGTGAAGCGGTCGGGCGTGAGGAAGCTGCGGCAGCCCATGCAGGGATACACGTCGCCCTTGAGCTCGAGCATCTTCTTTTCGCTGATGTAATCGGGCACCATGCGGCGCGCCGTGCATTTTGCGGCGAGCTTGGTGAGATAATAGTAGGGCGAATCCTCGTGGATGTTGTCCTCCTCGAGCGTGTAGATGAGCTTAGGGAAGGCGGGCGTGACCCACACGCCCTGCTCGTTCTTCACACCCTCGTAGCGCTGGAGCAGCATCTCCTCGATGATGAGCGCAAGGTCACGCTTCTCCTGCTCGCTGCGCGCCTCGTTGAGGTACATGAAGACGGTGATGAAGGGGGCCTGTCCGTTCGTAGTCAGGAGCGTGACGACCTGATACTGGATCGTCTGCACGCCGCGGCGGATCTCCTCGCGCAGGCGCTTTTCCACGATGCGGGCGATCTTCGCCTCGTCCTGCGCGACACCGAGCTCCTCGATCTCGGCAAGCACCTGCTTGCGGATCTTCTGACGCGAAACGTCCACAAAGGGCGCGAGGTGCGTGAGTGAGATGCTCTGCCCGCCGTACTGGTTGCTCGCCACCTGCGCGACGATCTGCGTGGCGATGTTGCAGGCGGTGGCGAAGGAATGCGGACGCTCGATGAGCGTTCCGGTGATGACGGTGCCGTTCTGCAGCATATCCTCGAGGTTCACGAGGTCGCAGTTGTGCATGTGCTGGGCATAATAGTCCGTGTCGTGGAAGTGGATGATGCCCTCCTCGTGCGCCTTGACGATGTCCTCGGGCAGGAGGATGCGGTTGGTCAGGTCGCGGCTGACCTCGCCCGCCATGTAGTCGCGCTGCGTGGAGTTGACGACAGGGTTCTTGTTGCTGTTTTCCTGCTTGGCTTCCTCGTTGTTGCACTCGATGAGGGTGAGGATCTTGTCGTCCGTCGTGTTGCTCTTGCGCACGAGCGAGCGGGTGTAGCGGTAGGTGATGTAGCGCTTGGCGACCTCAAACGCGCCGTGCGCCATGATCTGATGCTCGACGAAGTCCTGGATCTCTTCGACCGTGGGCGCGCGGCCCAGACCCTGACAGGCCAGCTCCACGCTTTCGGCGATGCGCTGGATCTGGACCGGCGTCATGCGCGCGTCCTCCTCCGTGGCGGCGTTTGCCTTGGTGACGGCGGCGATGATCTTGACGATGTCGAACTCGACCTCCGCGCCGTTTCTTTTGATGACCTTCATGGCTGGCAGCTCTCCCTTACTCTAAAATATCCGATAAAATCTATCCTACAACACAATATCTTGTGGCAGTTGACCGTCTGCATTTCAAATTATGGCATACTCTCGCGCACAATGCAAGAGGTTTTTGAAATTTTCTCACAATATCTTGTGGTAGCCGAAAACAAGTATAGACTAAATGTGGTGGAATTGCCGTAGCTTTTGCAACAAAGCCGATAAATCGCGGCACTTTTTTCCCGTTTTTCCGCCGCACAGAAAATTTACCTTGCAAAAAGCGAACACTTCTGTTATTATATCAATCTGCGGGTCTGTGCAGTCCCGCAAGAACGAAAGAAGCCTTTCGGAGGTCATGATAGATGGCAGCAAAAAAGAACGATCCCAGGCGTGAGGCGCGCATCGCCAAGAATAACCGCAACCTGAACAGCGCCCTGACGCTCTTCACCGCCGGTTTCATTGCAGAGTTTTACCTTCTGCTCATCAACCAATACTTTGTCAAGGGCTCCGTCGATCAGGTCGTTGCGATCGCAGGTTATCTTGAGGTCATGGCCATTGTCGGCGCGGCCGCGTTCGGCGCGGGCGTTGTGCTCACGGTCATGCGCCGGAAATGGACGCGCTTTGCCGCGGCCGGCAAGTGGCTGCTGGGTCTCGGCCTGTTCTTTGGCGTGTCCTCTCTCCTGATGCGCAGGGTCTACCCGATGGGAACGACGGTCATGTGCATTCTCGTGCCCGTGCTGATGCTGCTGGCGGTCGTGTTCCTGCTCTATCAGCACGAGTTCGCCGTGCAGGCCATCGCCCTGACGCTGGCAATCGCCTCCGCTGTTCTGCTCAATCACGGCAGCTCCTCCATGCCCGCTCTGGTGACCGCCTTCTGCTGGGCCGCTATGGTGCTCGTTGCCGCTCTGCTCGTGCTGACCGTGATGCTGCAGAAGCATGAGGGTTCCTACAAGGGGACCGTCATTTTCCCCGCCAAGACCAATTACGCGCTCACCTGCGCGGTGCTGGTGCTGAGCATCGCCGCCATCGCGGTGTCGCTGTTCGCGGGCCTCGCGTACTATGTGATCTGGGGCGCGGCGGTGCTGCTGTTCGTGCTGGCCGTGTGGTACACGGTAAAGATGCTCTGAAAACCGAACACAGAGGAGGGACGCGCGGGCGTCCCTCTTTCTTTTTTCCTCCGCTTGCATTGCCGCGGGGGATTTGCTATAATCATATCACTGTTTTTCCAATTCATTTCGTGAGGTGTTTTTTATGCATGAGCTTGAACGTCAATATCATATCCACTGCGCACAGGGCGAGGTGGGCCGCTATGTGATCCTGCCCGGTGACCCGGGCCGCTGCCCGTCCATCGCCGCGCTGTTCGATAATCCCGTCAAGGTCGCGCAGAACCGCGAGTACACCACCTACACCGGCACGCTGCTCGGCGAGAAGGTCTCGGTCTGCTCCACCGGCATCGGCGGCCCCAGCGCGTCCATTGCGATGGAGGAGCTGCATCAGCTCGGCGCGGATACCTTCATCCGCACCGGCACCTGCGGCGGCATCGACATCAACGTGAAGTCCGGCGACGTGGTCGTCGCCACCGGCGCGATCCGCTACGAGCACACCTCGCTGGAGTACGCGCCCATTGAGTACCCCGCCGTGGCAAACTTCGACGTGACGCTCGCGCTGCGTCAGGCGTCGGAGAACCTCGGCTACCGCACGCACACCGGTGTCGTGCAGTGCAAGGACAGCTTCTACGGGCAGCACAGCCCCGAGAAGAGCCCCGTCTACTATGAGCTTCTGCAGAAGTGGGAGAGCTGGAAGCGTCTCGGCGTCAAGGCCAGCGAGATGGAGTCTGCCGCGCTCTTCGTCGTGGCCGACGCGCTTGGCTGCCGCTGCGGCTCGTGCTTCCATGTGGTCTGGAATCAGGAGCGCGAGAAGGCCGGTCTCGATCAGGACATGAGCGAGGACACCAGCTCCTCCGTCAAGGTCGCGGTCGAGGCGCTCAAGCTCATCATTCGCCGCGACCACGAGCTCGCGGCGCTGCCGAACCATGAGCAGAAGCTGCTGGACAAGTAAAACCGCTTTCCGGAGGACTGTACCATGAGCAAAAAAGTCATCGGCATCCTCGGCGGCATGGGGCCTCTGGCGACCGCCGACCTCTTTCAGAAGATCACGCTGCACACCGTCGCCGCGTGCGACCAGGCGCATCCGCGCGTGTGCATCGACTCGAACACGGACATTGCCGACCGCACGGCGGCGCTGCTCCACGGCGGCGAGGACCCCGTGCCGGAGATGATCAAGAGCGCGAAGCGGCTCGAGAGCATCGGCGCGGATTTCCTCATCATGCCCTGCAACACCGCACACAACTACTATGAGCAGGTCTGCGAGGCCGTGACCATTCCCGTGCTGCACATGATCGCGCTCACGCGCGACGCGCTGAAGGCGCGCGGCGTGAAGTGCGCGGGCCTGCTCGCGACCGACGGCACGGTGCAGACCGGCATCTACCAGCGCACCTTTGAGCAAAGCGGCGTGGAGCTTCTCACGCCGGACAACGCCGCCGATCAGGCCGCGGTGATGGATGTCATCTACAACGGTGTCAAGGCCGGCGACCTGACGCACGACGTCGCCGCGTTCCGCGCGGCCTGTGAGCATCTGCTCGCGCGCGGCGCCGAGGTGCTGATCCTCGGCTGCACGGAGCTGCCGCCCGCGTTCGAGCTTTACCATCTCGACTATCCCAACGTTGACCCCACGCTGGAGCTGGCGCTCGGCGCCATCCGCGCGGCAGGCTGCGAGACCAAATAAATGTTCAGGACCCCGCTGCGCGGTCTGCGCCGCCGTGCCGGCCGAGCCGGCTGTCCCTTCGCTGTGCGGCCGGAAGGAGATGTTTTTTCATGGATGAGAGAAAGCTGCTGATCGCGGACGATTCCGAGCTGAACCGTGCGATCCTTGTGAGCGTGTTGGAGAAGAACTTCGATATTCTCGAGGCCGCCGACGGCAAGGAGGCCATCGCCACGCTCGCGGCGCACGAGGGCAATATCGCCGCGCTGCTGCTGGATGTTGTGATGCCCGAGGCGGACGGCTTCGAGGTGTTGGAGGAAATGAACCGCCGCGGGTGGATCGACGAGATCCCCACCATCATGATCTCCGTGGAAACGGGCGGCAGCTACATCGACCGCGCCTTTCAGCTCGGCGCGGCGGACTATGTCAGCCGTCCCTTCGTGCCCAATATGATCCGCCGCCGCGTCATCAACGCCATCCTGCTCCACACCAAGACGCAGAAGCTGACGGGACTCATCGCCGACCACTTCTACCGCCGCGAGCGGAACACCGACATTCTTGCCGCCATTCTCGGCTACGCGGTGGAGTTCCGCAGCGGCGAGAGAGGCACGCACATGACAAATGTCAGCCGCATCACGGGACTGCTGCTGCACCGCCTGCTGGAACGGACGGACCGCTGCCCCATCGGGCCGGAGGATATCGAGACCGTCTGCATCGCCTCGAGCCTGCACGATATCGGCAAGCTCCTCATCCCCGAGGACATCCTGACCAAGCCCACCGCGCTCACGCCGGGTGAGTTCGACATCGTCAAGCAGCACACGCGGCTGGGCGCGAAGATCATCTCCGACCTGCCGATCTATCAGAATGAAACGATCATCAAATACGCCCTTGAGATCTGCCGCTGGCACCACGAGCGCTGGAACGGCGAGGGCTATCCCGACGGCCTCAAGGGCGAGGATATCCCCATCGCCGCGCAGGTCGTCTCTCTCGCCGACGCTTACGACGCGCTGACGAGCAAGCGCTGCTACAAGGAGGCGCTTTCCCACGAGAAATCGCTCGAAATGATCCGCGGCGGCGAATGCGGCAACTTCAACCCGCTGCTGCTGGAATGCCTGAATGACATTGCCGACACCCTCAAGCACAGCGCAGGGGCCGAGGCCGCCGCGGAGCCGCCTGCGTACCGTTGGGCGAAGGAGCTCATCTGGAAGCCGGACGGCAGTCGGCAGGAGCTCTCCTCTGCGCGCATGACGAAGCAGGTGGAGCAGGAGCTGTCCAAGCGGCGCTTTTTCAGCGACCTGACGGAGGAGTTCTGGTTTGAATTTACCCGCCATCCGGACGCGGTCGCTCTCTCTGCCGGCGCGGCCCGCCGCACCGGTCTGCCGCGCGTCATCGTCGGCCCGCTCAGCTGTACGCAGCTCTGCTCGGTCGTGAGCGCAGACACGATCCAAGCCATGCGGAACCGCCTGCTCTGCGCCGCCTCCGACGAGACCTATTTGGAGTTTGAGACTGAGCTGACGCTCGACGGCCATCCCAGTCTCTGCCAGATCGCCATACAGATCACCTGGGCCTCGGACGAGCCGGGCCGCTTCAGCAGCCTTTTCGGCCGGGTGCTGGACATTGGCGAGCGCTGCCGCCGGCTGGAGGATTACCGGCAGGCCTTTGCCGCCCCTGTGCTTCATCCGGCGCTCCTGCCGGTCACAGTGGGCGCGGACCATGTGCTGCGCATCACGGGCGAACAAGTCATCGGCGTGCTGGAGAGCTGCCGCAGTATGTTCGGCACCGTCCGCCTTGTGGACCCGGAGATCTGTATGCAGCTCACCGACACCTCAGACGGCGCGGTCGTGGAAAAAAGTGAGCACTGCTATGCCATCTGGAACAAGACGCAGCGCTGCGAGCACTGCATCTCGCAGGAGGTCATCCGCACCCGCCGTGCCCAGACAAAGGTCGAGGCCGTGGGCGACAAGGTGTTCTACGTCCACGCCGTATGCGTTGAGGTGGACGGAACGCCCTACGCACTCGAGCTGGTCAGCCCCATCCGCATGGAAGACCTGCGCGGCGACGAGGACGCGAGCGTGCTCAATCAGCTGCTTCTGCGCAACCGGCAGGTCTACATCGACTCGGCCACCCATGTTTACAACCGCCGTTACTTCGACGACCGCCTGCGCGATCTGGACGGTGAGTTCACGCTCGCCATGCTCGACCTGGACCATTTCAAGCACATCAACGACACCTATGGCCATCTCGCCGGCGACGCCGCGCTTTCCCGCGCGGCACAGGCCATCCGCTCCGCGATCCGCACCGGCGACGAGCTGGTCCGCTACGGCGGCGACGAGTTCCTCCTGCTCTTCCACGATATGCCGCGGAACGCGCTGAAAAAGAAGCTGGAAAGCATCCGCGCCGCGGTGGAAAGCCTTGAATTTCCGGAATACCCCGGCCTGCGCATCACCGTGAGCATCGGCTGTGCACACGCCGTCGGTCCGCTCGCCGACACCGTTCAAAAGGCGGACCAGGCACTCTACCATGCCAAGGCTGCCAAAAACCGTACTGTGCTCTACAAGGAGGACCTCCAATGACCATCCGCGAATTTTACACGCTCGTCGGCGGCAGCTATGACGACATGTCTGAGCGCTTCCCGAGCGACGCGCTCATTCTGCGCTTTCTGACCATGCTCCCGCAGGACGGGAGCATGGAGCTGCTTGCCCGCTCGGTGGACGCCGCGGACGCGAAAACCGCGTTTCGCGCGGTCCACACGCTCAAGGGCGTCGCGCTCAATCTGGGCTTGACCGCGCTCGCGGGCGTCTGCTCCGAGATGACCGAAGCGCTGCGCGGCAGCGATACGCTGCCCGCCTCCGCGCCCGCGCTCTTCGAGGCCGTGCAGCGCGAATATGACAAAGTGACCGGCGCGCTCGTGCAGCTCACCGCATGAGCGGCACGGAACGGCCCGCCCGCATCGAGCTGATGGACGCTCTGCGCGGCCTTGCCGTGTGTCTGATGGTGCTCCATCACTTTCTCTATGACCTGTGCGCGTTTCTCGGCGCGCCGTGGTGGCTGTTCACCAACCCGGTGTTCGACGTGCTGCACTACTTCTTTGCGGGGCTGTTCATCTTCCTCTCCGGCATCAGCTCGGATTTCTCGCGCAGCAACCTCAAGCGCGGCGCAAAGGCGATGGCACTCGCCCTCGGCATCACGCTCGTGACCTATTTTATGAACATGACCATCGTGTTCGGCGTGCTGCATCTGCTTGCAAGCTGTATGCTGCTCTTCGGCCTGACACGCGGATTCTGGGAGGCGCTGCCCGCGTGGGTGCTGCCGGTCCTCTGTCTCGCGCTCATCTTCCTCACCGCGCCCTGCGCGGACGGCGTGACCACGCAGACGCCGCAGCTGTGGCTCTTCGGCTTCACCACGCCCGACTTCGCCTCGGCGGACTATTTCCCGCTGCTGCCGTGGTTCTTCGTGTTCCTGCTCGGCACCTGGGCAGGGCGCTATGTCAAGGCGGGCCGCCTGCCGCAGTGGTTCTACACGGCCAAAGCGCCGCGTCTCGCCCTCGTCGGGCGTCACGCGCTGCTCCTTTACGTTCTGCACCAGCCCTTGCTCTACGCGCTCACCATGCTGCTCCGGCTCATTTTTATCCGATAGGAGGTCCGCGATGTACTACGGAGAGATCAAAAACTGCGACATTGCCAACGGCGAGGGCGTCCGCGTGACGCTTTTCGTCTCCGGCTGCACCAACCGCTGCAAAAACTGCTTTCAGCCGCAGACATGGGCGTTTGACTACGGTCAGCCCTTTACCGCCGAAACGGAGGAGGCTCTGCTGCAAATGCTCGCGCCCGCCTATATCAACGGTCTCACGCTTCTTGGCGGCGAACCGTTCGAACCCGAAAATCAACGCGGGCTGCTGCCCTTCCTGCGCCGCGTGCGCGAAAGATTGCCGGGCAAGACCATCTGGGCCTTCACCGGCTTCACCTGGGAGCAGCTGCACACCGACGGCTCCCATCCCCGCTGCGAGGTCACGGACGAGCTGCTCTCGCTCGTTGACGTGCTCGTGGACGGGCGCTTTGTGGAGGAACTGCACGACATCTCGCTCCGCTTCCGCGGCTCGAGCAACCAGCGCATCATCGACGTGCCGCGCACGCTGTCGAGCGGCGGCATCACACTCTGGGAGGATCAATAAACCATGGCTCAAGTCAAGATCAAGAAGTTAGACCCCAACGCTACCATTCCCACCAGCGGCTCCGCGTTTGCCGCCGGTTATGACCTCTATGCCTGCCTGAGCGGCGACGGCGAGGTGACCATCCCTGCGCACCACACCGTTATGGTGCCGACCGGCATCGCCGTGGCGCTGCCCGAGGGCACCTTCGGCGGCGTGTTTGCCCGCAGCGGACTGGCGAGCCGCGAAGGGCTGCGTCCCGCAAACTGCGTCGGCGTTGTGGACAGCGACTACCGCGGCGAGTGCTTTATCGCCCTCCACAACGATGCGGAGGAGCCGCGCACCGTCCGCACGGGCGAGCGCATCGCGCAGCTCGTCCTGCTGCCCTATCTGCCCATCGAGTTCGACGAGGTCGCCGATCTGCCCGAGACCGCGCGCGGCGAGGGCGGATTTGGCTCCACAGGTAGGTGAGCGCGCATGAATCCAACAAACAGAGCCGCGCTTGTCACCGGCTCCTCGCGCGGCATCGGCCGCGCCATCGCCGCACAGCTTGCCCGTGAGGGCTATGCCGTCGGCATCAACTATTACGAGCGGCGGGATAAGGCCGAGGAGCTTGCCGCGCAGCTTGCCCGTGAGGGCTGCCGCGCGCTCGCTGTGCAGGCAGACGTCTCGAAGCGTGATGAGGTCAACGCGATGGTCAAGACGGTCGAGGATACCTTCGGCCCGATCTCCGTGCTGGTCAATAATGCGGGCGTCGCCGGTCAGGCGCTCTTTCAGGATGTGACCGACGCGCTGTGGGAGCGCTACTTCGCCGTCAATCTCAACGGCGCGCGCAACACCATTCAGGCCGTTCTGCCGCATATGCTGCACGAAAAGGCCGGCGTGATCGTCAACATTTCCTCTATCTGGGGCCAGCACGGCGCGAGCTGCGAGGTGACCTATTCCTGCACGAAGCACGCGCTCATCGGTCTCACGCGCTCACTTGCGATGGAGCTTGCTCCCAGCGGCATCCGCGTCAACTGCGTCGCCCCCGGCGTGATCGACACCGACATGGTGCAGGTGCTCGGGCCGGAGGTGCTGCATGACCTCGCCGAGCAGACGCCCCTCGGACGGCTGGGCACGCCGCAGGACATCGCCAACGCGGTAGCGTTCCTCGCCTCGGAAAAGGCATCCTTCATCACCGGGCAGGTACTGACCGTGGACGGTGCGTTTGTCGGATAACCTCAACGAATGAAAGCAAGGGAAGCGAAGCCATTTCATGGCTTCCCTTCCCTCTGCCTTCCCCGGTCACAAAAAGAAAAGCGACGGTCTTTAGACCGTCGCTTTCGTGTTGGCGCTACCTATCTTTCCGGGCCGTTTCCAGCCAAGTATTGTGGGCAGAAGCGAGCTTAACTTCCGTGTTCGGGATGGGAACGGGTGGACCCTCGCCCTAATAAGCACCAACTATATTGGGGGCTGCACCCTCAAAACCGAACAACGTAACCGCGACTGTGAGTAAGGCTTGGATTGCCTGCATAATCGTAGGTCAAGCCCTCGGGCTATTAGTACCGGTCAGCTCCATACATTACTGCACTTCCACCTCCGGCCTATCAACCAGATCGTCTTTCTGGGCCCTTACTCCATAAAGGATGAGAGATCTCATCTTAGGGGGAGTTTCACGCTTAGATGCTTTCAGCGTTTATC
>ENA-OYYK01001597-OYYK01001597.1-human-gut-metagenome-genome-assembly--contig:-NODE-1597-length-10608-cov-4.005117_pt1 | contig 10608 bp, 14 predicted proteins | sample MGYA00243247_ERZ653443 | MGnify/ENA primary metagenome ERZ653443 (study PRJEB26926, sample SAMN06165010) | human gut metagenome | biome: ENVO:00009003; feature: ENVO:2100002; material: ENVO:00002003... | reverse complement strand
CTACACCCTAGAGTTCGTCGGCAGCGTCAGATGTGTATAAGAGACAGGATACAGGCTGCCAACGATTACGAACCGAGGCAGGTACTTCTGCAAAACCTTTATGAGGAAATCATGCTTGACGCACTGATGTCCTCCCAGGTGGGATTGCGTATCGACAAAAGCCAGGGGGTGGACTTTTCGCTGGTGCAAGGGGGAAAAACCGACGAGGAACAAACCCGGATACTCAAGGATAGCGGCCTTTTCGACCAGCTGGTCGAGCTGATTGTCGAAAGCAAGTTTTACGGCTGTTCCTTGATCGAGTTTTCCTATACGCCCGACGGTATCCGCGCCGACCTCGTGCGCCGCCAGAACGTGGCGCCCAAGACGGGACGGTTTTATCCCGACACCTACGGGAGCGAATTCGTGTCGTACCGGGAAGAACCGGAATTCGGCCGGTGGCTCGTCGAACTATACCCCCGGGAAGGGGATTTGGGGCTGCTCAACAAGGCCGTCCCCTATGTGCTGATGAAGAAGTTCGCCATGTCGTGCTGGAGCGAGCTGTGCGAAATCTTCGGCATTCCGCCGCGCGTCATGAAAACGAACACGTCCGACCCTGAAATGCTCTCCCGGGCGGAACAAATGATGAAGGAGATCGGTTCGGCCGCCTACTTCATCATCGATACCGAGGAGAACTTCGATTTTGCACAGGGTGTCGCTACAAACGGGGAGGTTTACAAGAATCTCATCGATACCTGTAACCAACAACTTTCTTTGCTGAACCTCGCTGCTGTGCTGGGGCAGGATACCGTGAATGGAAACCGCTCGAAGGAGGAAAGTTCCTCCAAATTGCTCGACTCCGTGGTGAAGGCCGATAACCGTTTCATAGAATCCTCTTTCAACAGGATCATACTCCCGGCGCTCGCCTCCATCGGCGTCCTCAAACCCGGGCTACGGTTGGTCATCGCCAAGGAGGTCGATGTGGAAAAGCTGTGGAAAATGGTACACGAGGGTTCCCAGTACTACGATTTCGACATAGACTGGATACGCGAGACGTTCGGCATCGAGGTTACCGGATTGCGTACCGACACGGCTCCGGCGGTTTCTCCGGCTCCGGGGAATAAAAAGGACGGAAAAGCGGGTGCTTCCGGAAGCGGGGAAACACGGGAGCTGCCGGATGATTTTTTCTTTTAAGGGCTGGCCGGCCAGCCTTGAAGTCCACCCTTGACGACCTCTATTTCAATGGTTCTTTAACGGCGTTGGAAGAGTGTTTGAAAGAGTTCGGGCAGTCGGTGGCGGGAATGTTCCCTCTGGCGGACGGGGAGATGTTCGGCAGGATCATCGGGGAGATTGCGGACGATTTCGATGCGGCCGTCAACAAACGCCTGCTCGACATATACGCGGGCAACCTGCTCGGAGGCGTCCGCGGCGTTTTCGGGGATACCGGGTACGGAAGCCGTTATTTCGGCCTTGCAAACCGGCTGGAAGCCAACGCGGCCAGGTTTGCGGCTTACAAGGCTTACCATGCTACGGAACAGGTCAAGAGGCAACTGACGGCCCGCGTGTCGAAAGAAGAGGCCCTGAAAAGGGCCGAAGGGGCTTTGCGGGCGTTCAACAGGTATCAGGCCGCGGAATACAACACGGCCGTGGCACGCTGCCGGACGGCCAAACAATGGATCGACTTCAATCGGGAAGGACATGCGGTCATTTTCCCGAATATCCGTTGGTTGCCGAGCCGGAGCGCCGAAAGGCGTACGCAGCATGTCCCTTACTATAACCGCGTATGGGCGAAGACCGACCCGTTCTGGCTGGAAAACCAGCCCGGCAACGAATGGAACTGCAAGTGCGACTGGGAGGAAACCGCCGATGACGTGGACCACGACGGGGTGAAGGTTACACCCCCGCCGGCGGGCCTCTCCGGAAATCCCGGCATCACCGGGGAGATCTTCTCGGAAAAGTCGATATATTTTACGGCCAACGGGCACGACCGGGTAGGCAGGGGGATATTGGAACTGGGCGAAGGCGGTTTCTTCGGCAAAGGGAAAATCGATGCGGCGGAGGTGCTGTCGCACGTGTTACACGAGCCGGGCGAAATCGCCGGGAACATGGAGGTCGCTACCCTGTTTTGCCGGCATAACAAGGGGGTAAGGCGTATAAAACTGCTGCCCAATGTGGTAAAAGAGGATGCCGGTCTGCGGCCCCGGTTCTACCCCAAAGGCATGACACCGCGCGGGGCGAATAAAAATGCCGATGCCGTTATCGAATGGGACAACGGCGACAAGTGGGTCGCCGACTTCAAGTGCATGCAGGGGAACGGGGGTAATATAGAGAAACGTTTATACGACGCCTACGAACAGGCCGACTATGCCGTCGTAAAAATCAAGGGAAACATCAAAAATAATGGCGATATAAAAGTTGCTGCGGATAGATTTTTGAAACGCAGGCCTCTATTTATGGGAGTCATTATATATGATTCTATGGATAATGTTATATATCAGATTATTAAATAAAAAATAGGAAAGCCATAGCTTCCCTATTTTAAGAATCCCACTACTGTCCACCCAACGGGTCGCCAAGGATTCTTTGCAAATGTAGTAAATAATTTCTCTACAAACAAAGAGGCTTCCGCCTCTTTGCCCAACTCAAGTGTCCCAGCCAGCGGCTCGATCGCGAGTTGTTTCGCAAATATAATGATAATTTCTTACAAACAAACATTTTATGGCAAAAATGACTCCCGGACAATTCAAAGCGGAAATAGAACGGCTGCAACGCATCTCGCCCGACTTTATGGCCCGTATAGCCCCGTTGGTGGCGGCGAATACGGCGGTTGCGGAGTTTAAAGACAACTTCCGAACCGAGAGCTTCGACGGGGTGAAGTGGAAAGAGGTACAACGCCGGGACGGGCATTCTCCGGCTTACCGGTATGCGGCAAGGCACCACCCGGCACGGACGACACGGAACATATTGACCGGCGATACCGGCGACTTGGGCCGTTCCATCGAGGTGAAGGAGGTGGGGGAAGGACGGGCTACCGTATGGACTTCCCCGCAGGAATTCGGCAGCAAGGAGCCTTACGGGGCGGTCCATAACGAAGGCTTGAAAGCGGGACGGGGCACCGGATTCATTATGCCCCGACGCCGGTTTATGGGAGACACCCCCGGTTTGCGGGAGAAAACCGTGAAAGAGATCGGGAAAGCATTGGACCGGCTCTTCAAAAAATAAAGGCGGAGTCGATTTTACGACTCCGCCTTTTCATTTACTTCCGGGGTATAAGGTTATCTTTATCCCTTCGGGGTGTACGGCCGTCCCTTCTCCGGCATGGCCCGCCGTGAATTGCGTCGCATAAGAGAGGGCATACACTTCGAACGTGTTGCCGACATGAAGTTTCCGCCAGTTCGTCCGCACCAACGGTGCGAACCCCTTTTCATAATACAGCTGCAGGGCATCGTGCACGCTCTCCATCAGTTCGATGGCGGCATATCCGTCTTCTTTCCGGGGGGCATACAACGACGTGGGCGTGAGCCGCTGGTCGGCGATGGTGATCGTTACCGATACGTCCGCCAGTTGTCCGCCTTTGCCGGTTTCACTGAAACCGGCTTGTTCCAGGTCGATGAGCGCACAGGGATATTTCACCGCAGGCTGCTCATAGCGTAACTGCCCCCAGTCCTTGTCGATGTATTTCAGCTCCGGCACCGTGGCGAGCCGTTCCTGTATGCTCAACAGCAAATCTTTAAATTGTCCCATCGTGATCGTTTTTGTCAAATAGTGATAACTGACCGGGTCTCTCCGGTTGTTCCCGGGTCTCCCGCAAGGGCGTGGCGATGTAACGCAGCAGGGTGCGGTAACACATAGGGTAAACGGGGTTGACGTACCGTTCCCAGACTTTGAAATAACTTTTGGCGTAATTCCCCGGCTCGTAATGCTGCTGGACGATGTCGCAGACCAACTTTATCCGCCGGAGGGTGTTTTTACGTCGACCGCCCATTGCTTTTCCCGGATTTTGTTTTACCTTTGTTACAACTTCCCCAAATTGTAACTCGCTTGCCGGATCCGGTGGGCGGGTTATTTTTTATACCCCGTCTTTACCCGTGTGTTTCATGCCTCGGTCATGCCGAGGGGAATCTGTTTCCATGCGCCGCTCTTTTCGTCCTTGTATTCGGCGTAAATGTAGGTTTTCGACAGTTGGGGGATATAGGCCTCTTCTATGATGGTGATCCCTTCGTTCAGCCGTTCGTCGTTCAACTCGTTCGCCAGCTTGCGCAGTTGCAGGGCCTTATTGGCTTTCAGGTTCCCTGCGGCGTCCCGGGAGAGTAACCGCATCATTTGGTTGACGAGCGCCCGCGTGGTGTCGTCTTTGATGAGCGAGAGGCACGCTTCTTTGACAATGGCAACTCCGTCGTTTACGGTGTCTTTCCAACCGTCGCACTGGTGGCGGCCGATGGTGATGCGGCGGGTACCGTCGGAAGTGGTGAAGGTATGGGACTTCTGGTCTTCTTTTACCCGGCGCAGGACATCGGCTTTCATCTGCAATATGGCGGAAAACCGTTCGAGGATTTCTCCCTTGACGGCCGAAATCGTCCCGCTCAGCTCTTTGAGCCGGGGAAGGGCGGCGGTTACTTCTTCATCGACCAGCTGGCCGTAGGCAGCACGGTCGCGTTTGGCTTGTTCCTTTGCCGTCTTGGCGGCTTTGGCCCGTTGGTAGGCTTCATACTCGGCAAGTTGCGCCTCCGTCATCATGACGGCCTGTTTCTTCTCTTCGTTCATGGTTGTATTGATTTTAAATGATTGAATACTGGTTATTTATCCTCGCAAACCAGAAAATCACACGGCAAAGCCTTGACCTTGATTTCTTTCTCTACTTGCTCAGGGGCAATACCCAGTTGGCTATACTTGATACGGGTTTTGATAAAATCCCAACATTGCTCTTTTATCTTTGATGCGGAGCATTCATCTCCTTTGGGAATGAATATACCCTCCAAATAGACTTTATTAAATCCCTGTGGCTTAATAAGCACCTTTACAACATAATGCCGGGGTGTGCTTTGTTTTTTTTCCATCGCCATACATTTTAATCGTTATCGAAATGTTGGTAAAAATCCATGTCATCGGCTCCGGGCTCGTCGTCGATGAGCATCGCTTCACTGTTGGCATAGGCCCAGTCGGCCAGTTCGCCGAGGAATTGCGCAGCTTCGGCCCGCTCCATCTCCGAAGTCTGCAACGCCAGTTCTTTCTTCACCCGTTCAAGGGCGGATACGTTTTTCTTTTCCATAATGTTTCAGTTTATAAGGGTATGACGGTCGAGAACGATGCAGACCGTTTTCCCCGGTTGTTTGACAGTGGTTTCAATAGGCTTCAAGCCTCCTTTGCGGGCAATGGTCCGCAATTTCTTTTGTAAAATAGGGAGTTCGTCGAATGTTATCCGGGCAAATGGTTTTCCTGCTATACGGGGGTGGCGGCAAAAATGATCGACACGCGACCAATCGGTCGTATCAATGCCTAATTGCTGCATTTGTTTGAGACAAACGGAACGCCGTTTCTTCATCTCGTCTTTACGCCCCGTCAATTTTTCCATGCCGGCACAGCATGTGTTGTATTCCGATTTTGTCATTTCCCGCAGGCTTTCTGTGCGTCCCGACGTATATTCCCGGACGATTTGGCGCTTCAACTCCTCCCGGTCGCCGGTATAGGGCAAACGGTTGAACAAAGCGTAAAAGCGCGCAAAATTGGTTATCTCTTGTGTCATGTTCTTATTGTTTTGAAGGTTTCCACTCTATGGTAACAATGGCGTCGAGCTCTCCACTGCCCCTACATACGGGACAATCCTTGTGTATTGGCTCTCCTTTCTCATTCTCGCTCCATATCCAACCGTTGCCCTTGCAACAACTGCATACATGCCCTGGGCTACAAAATACCTCCCGACCTGATCTGTTGACAGTGAGGTATGGCGGTACCTTTAATTCGATAATGGTATTTCTTGTACTCATATATTAATCTCCTACTACAAATTGCACATAAAAATCAAATTCATCTGTCAGTCGCTTTATCTGTATCACGCTCATCGGGTTTAAGCCATAAGGGCACTCTATCATGCGACGTTTGGTGATGCACCGGACTCCTTTCTTCCGGAGACGGTACAAGAGGTTTACCCGCCTTTTTCGCATTCGCTTTTCCATGTCATAAGTTGTTACTCGTTTGAATGATTCCCTCTTCCCATACAACAAAGTAACTTCCCGGTTCACCGATGGCTCTTCCTTGACAGTAAGCCTTATAACCCACCACACGCAATTTCATGTCGCAGATATATCTCAGTTTCAGTGCACCGCTTCCCATCGGTTGGCTTTTTTTCTCTTGGCTTACCCATATAAAGCACTTTCTCGGAAAGCGCTTCATCAATGCCTCGGCATCGGGATATTCCCACGGGGCGACCTGAAAAGAATCGATGATAATGAACTTCGGACTTTTCGGCTTTTTCAGCCGCTCTATGACCTCTTCATAACTTTCGCCTACTGCAACCCGGAACTTCCCCTGCACCTCGTCCATTTTCAGGTAACCAATCCTGCGTTGGAAGCTCTGGTTCACACCCTCCTCGTAGCTGAGGTACAACACCGTCCCGTAGTTGCACAGCTCTTTGCCCAGTTGCATCACGAAAGAACTTTTTCCGCTGGCCGATGCTCCGCTGATGAACCACGAGGCGGTGTCTGCGGGGAAACCGAACGGCTTGCTCCACTTCTCGCCCCATGACAATGTTGTCCATTTCTTGGCGGCTATCTCTTTCGGGCTGTACGCTCGTTTGGGCATGGTTATACGCGTTTGAGTTTCTCAATCTCTGTATATACCCGACGCAGACCGCCTCCGCTTTTTCGCACGATGGCCGAAATGTCACTCCCCTCCGGTGCGTTCACCTTTGCCACGACACGCGCCTGCTCGTTAAGGAATTGTCCGCGCTCTTTTCCGTCATCGGGAGTTACTTTGCTGTAACGGTCGCCGAAACGGCTCAACATTTCGGTATAACCCACTTTTTTGCATTGTACGGCCCGATTGATTTTTTCCTTTAACCCGTCGGCTCCCATCATATACCAGGCGCAACACCTTTCGGTGGCATTCCACAAGGCTTTCAACTCCAAAAAGGCTTCATATTGCAGATCTCCGGCCTCATCGAGGACGATAAGGGGATTTTCGATCGACCGCAAGTAGTAGACGAGGTCATCGTACACGTCGGCATAACGGCCGTTATTGCCCACGCCGTACTCTTTGGCAATGAAACGGATAAGTTTCTGCTTGCTCTTCACCTGCGAGCAGTCTACATAGATGGCGTTCTTATGGCTTTTCACGTAGTACCGGGCCGTAAATGTCTTGCCGATGTTGGGTAGGTCGCACAATATCGCGCTGATATTGCCTGCTTGGCATAGTTCCAACTGCGAGGTTATGAAGTCGAACGTTGCTGTACGGGCTGGCTTCCATTCTATTTCCCCGCGTAGGCTGACACCCAGCTTTCGGGCGATGGTTATCCAGTTTGCTTCGCTGAGAACCCTTTCTGTCTGCCCGTTTTTTACGGCACTGTATATGGCACTCGATATACCCAACGAGGCCGCATGTTTCGCGTCGCTCGGGTAGTTTGACCGGTGAGCCGAAATGGCTTCCGAAATCCGTTTTTTACTTTCTTCTGTTATCATATCGGAATTGTTTTTAATGTCGTTTTAAAGGGATTCAAACGCCTTTTTTCGGTAATCTTCTTCGATGGCCGTATAATCGGGCAGATCGCAGTTTTCCATCGGAACTTCCTCGAAGGGACAGGTTTCTGCGGCCTCTTCCTTTTCCGGCTGTATGATTGCCGTACCGACCCGGTCAACGGCATTGTCGCGGACGTATTTGCCGAATCTGCTTATCTTTTTCTGCTGCTCGATATAGTTCACCACGTCCTCCTCGGTCTGTTCGGCCAGCACCCTGTTGTAAGTCCCCACTTTCTCTACCTTATCGATAAAACGGTCGCCCTGGAATATGTACACGTCTGTGGGCTTCCCTTCCTCGTCCGGCAGATAGTAGGCCGTTACCTTGTAGTCGTTCGGTTGCAGGCGCTCCAGCACCGACGTGTCGCTCAGCCACCAGTCCTCATAGGCTACCCGCACCGTCGAGTTGCGCCGTATGCTGGTTTCCACACGTTCGCCTATGAAGCGGCTCAGCGTGAGTTTGTCGTACTTGCGCAGGGTCGGGTTGATGTTCGCCATCAGTACCTGGAGGCGGGTCATTCCCGGATATTTCTTCTGGTTGGGGTGAAGCGAGTTGTTCCATTCGGCATTGTCCCTGCGGTCATCGGCCACCAGCTGCTCATAGCTGAAATACTCCCTGTCCTCGTAGGTGTCGTTGGACTCGTCGCTGACTTTCTTGTATTCCACGCGCCACTTGCCTTTGCCGTAGAAACGTCCGATGCCGGCATGGTTCTTGTGAATGACGCTGCGCTTCTTCGCACCGTTAAGTGGTTCGGCATATTTCTCCTGTGAATTTTGTGGGGCGCAGAAGTGGACGAAGTTGAATGCGACCCCGGCTTGTAGGAAACCCTCCTTATATTCGCTCATCAGGTGGTTCTCCACCTCTATGCCGGCAGGAATGCCCCAGCCGTTGCGTTCGATAAGCCTGAACATATCTCGGAAGCAGTCCACGACAAGCATTTGGTCTTTTTTGCGCCCGTAACTCGCCCCTACCACACACTGGCTCACCACGTCGTAGGCATAGTAGGCATGTACACGCTGCTTGGTATCCTTCAACTTGCGTGTCAGATCCACGTCATCCATCGTAATTTGCGACAAGGAGAATTCCCCGTTATGGCGGTGGACGTGCGGCATCTGCTCGTGCATGAACGTGGTATATCCCATGAGAGCATGGTTGACAAGCAGCTTGTTGTTCGGTTTGTTCAGCACGTTGTTGATGGTGCTCTCGCTCAGTTCTTTCGGGTCGCCGTTCTTGTCGGTGAAGTCGTCGGGGTTGAATATCTCACCGGTGCTCAGGTCCCATGCCTCGCGCTCGCCGCAGACAAAAGCGATGTACATCTCATGCACGTTGCTGTTGTATGGTTTGTTCTCCTGTGCGGCAAGGCTCAGTATGAGCCGCTCGGTCTTATGGTCCACCTTCCTCGCGCTCTGGTTGCCGAACTTGCCGCTTATCAGGCAGGCATAACCGTCACGTTTGTATTCGGCCACTTTTTTGCGGAACCGGAGTGTCGATGCCGGCAGGTCGTGGCCGAACTCCTCGCGCAGCGTCTCGATGACGGTGGCCATCATACCCCAGTCGTACTTTTCGCCCATCAACTTGCGGTAATCACGGCTGCGGTTGTACAGCCTGATGCAGGTGTTCAGTACCGATGCGTTTACCGCATACTTTTTGGCCAACTCGGCCGAGGCCTTGTTGCTGTGCTGCTTGGCAGCCCAATCCATGAAGTAGGCAATGGCGGTTTGGTCAAGTTCATAGTTCGATATTATCCAGCCTCGTAACAGCACAGCATTACCGCCGGGGTATTTCTCTTCTACCTTTTCTTTGCAGGTGGTAGGCAGACTGTCAACGGCAACCAAGGCATAATTACCTGCCGCACCTCCACCACGACGAACCACATTGATTCGGCCACGGTTTACCCAGTTCCTGTAACAGGATTCGGTAATAAAGCCTTCATCAATGAGTGTACGTGCTGATATGCAAAGTTTGTTGCCGAAAAATTCCATACCGTTCTCCTATCTCAAAGCCATCGCTTCGCGTTGTATCGTTTCCATTTCACTGATCTTGGGGTTGTCATAGCTCCGGGTCACTTTTCCTCCGACAAGAAGGACCACTTTCCCGCTCTTCTTGTCTCCGTCGAGAACCACTCCGTTGGGAAAATACTGGCGCACATGGCCGTCCGTGTCGTGCCACGTCTCTATCTCCGCGACTTCTACCATGACGGTGCCGCCACGCTCCAAAGCCAACTTCCGGATACGTTTCGCCAGCTCCGTGTTACCACGTAAGGCGTCGAACGTGATAGCGTTCAATATCGTTTTGTCTGTTACCCCGAATGCCTTCTTCAGGAATTCGCGATTTTCCTTCGTTATATCAATGTATCGCTTCACGATTCGTTTACTTTATTGTTTCAAAACTTACTTCTCCGTCAAACCGGGTGGTAATTAAAGCCTTGGCCCACGCCATCGCGGTATCGTTGGAGGCGCACAGTAGAAATTCGTCCACATTAACGATGGCGGCAACCAGATTATGCTCTTGATTCAACTCTGGAACCAACTCCACCATTTCCTTTACGTCAACTCGGTCGATAAAAACTTTTACACCTTTCATATCCTTTTTCCTGTTTTAAGTTCGTAAAATCGACCGTCTTTTTGTATATTTACGGCCGTTCTTTGAAGAACACGCAGCAAAGATAATACGCATTTGCGAATAAACAAAGCAAAAGCGTACAAATTATTCGCTAATGAGTATATTATTTGGAATTATGACTGTTAATGAACGTTTTGAGACAATTATAAAAGTCTTATTTGGAGGCAATAAACGAGCTTTTGCCTTACATGTTGGAGTTAGTCCAACCGTAGTTGAAAATATTGTAGGGACAAGACCTGTCTCTTATACACGTCTGACGCTGCCGACGAACTCTAGGGTGTA
>ENA-OYYK01001592-OYYK01001592.1-human-gut-metagenome-genome-assembly--contig:-NODE-1592-length-10637-cov-4.513136_pt1 | contig 10637 bp, 10 predicted proteins | sample MGYA00243247_ERZ653443 | MGnify/ENA primary metagenome ERZ653443 (study PRJEB26926, sample SAMN06165010) | human gut metagenome | biome: ENVO:00009003; feature: ENVO:2100002; material: ENVO:00002003... | reverse complement strand
GTACTCAGGCACAGGCTTTTTTGGTAAGGACCTTGGCAAGCTTGGAATAGATGTAGCTTACACGCAGACAGGAATAGTTGTGGCACTTGTTTTTGTAGGCATTCCCTTCGTAATAAGAGCTGTACAGCCTGTGCTTGAAAAGATGGATAATACATATGAGGAGGCCGCTTATATGCTTGGCGCCACACCCTCTAAGACATTTTTTAAGGTAATACTTCCGGAGCTTCGCCCGGCACTCTTAACAGGCTTTGGTCTTGCCTTTGCCAGAGGCATAGGAGAGTACGGAAGCGTCATCTACATATCAGGCAACAGTGCAAGGCACAGGACGCAGGTGGTATCCTACGTCATCATGCAGAAGCTTAGCTATATAGATTATGCCAGCGCAACTGCCATAGCACTTGTGATGCTTGTCATATCATTTTTATTGCTGCTATTTGTAAACATAGTGCAGGTTAAACAGTCACAGCGCACTAATTTGTTGTAGAAGGCTGCATATAAATCAAATGCGATGCACACAAACAGGAAAGGAGCACAATGCGATGACCGAACAGGTAAAGCTTGAAAGAAGAAAAAAGATCACAAAGATAATACTCGTCACTGTCACGGTGCTCTTTATATTTGTCATGCTTGTAGTTCCGCTTTTTTCTGTGATGGCAAGTGCTTTAAAGGAAGGGCTTGGATTCTATCTGAAAGCTATCTCCACAAGCTACGTGCTTTCAGCACTCAAGGTGACTTTGATAGCAACAGTTTTTGCGGTAGTTATCAACACCTTCTTTGGAATATGGACAGCGTGGCTGTTGACCAGGTTTTCGTTTAAAGGAAAACAGGTGCTTGCAACACTTATTGATATACCGTTTTCTATTTCTCCGGTCATCGTAGGACTTGCGTATCTTATGACCTTCGGACGGCTTGGGTGGTTTTATCCGGTTATCAGATGGTTCAATGAGATATTCGGCACGAATGTGAGAATCACCTTTGCAATACCGGGAGTTGTGCTTGCTACGATATTTGTCACGTTTCCGTATGTGTCAAGGGAAATTATACCGGTGCTCAATGCAGAGGGAAAGGATGAGGAAGAAGCCGCAGCGCTGATGGGAGCATCTGGCTTTACGATATTTCGGAAAATAACACTTCCGCAGATGAAGTGGAGCCTGATTTATGGAATCATACTTTGTACGGCGAGAGCCCTCGGCGAGTTCGGCGCGGTAAATGCGCTCTCGAAGACAAGAGGCGAGACATTTACACTGCCGCTTGAGATTGATGCCTTGTATATGTCGGGCACAGACAGCTCGATAACATCGGCATTTGCTGTATCGTCGATACTGTTAATTATTGCATTAATCATTCTTTTTGCAAGAAATATAGTTGAGCATAAATTTAAGAAATTACACTGAGATTTATGGGAAATATGATTTACACTAATGAAATTTGTTACTGCTTACACACCGGTGTGGCAGACAGCTATAGAGTGGCTGTACTAAGAAAGCAGGAAGGAGATAACGTATATGTACGTTGAGATGAAAAATATATACAAAAAATACGGAGACTTCCTGGCATCCGATAATGTGAGCTTTGGAGTGGAAAAGGGAAAGCTTGTGGCGCTGCTTGGTCCGTCCGGCAGTGGCAAGACAACACTTCTTCGTATGATAGCAGGGCTTGAGACGCCAAATTCAGGTGACATATATATAGATGGAAAGCGGGTGAATGATATTCCGGCCTCGAAGAGAGGCATAGGCTTTGTGTTTCAGAACTATGCGCTGTTTCGATACATGACAATATACGACAATGTGGCATTTGGGCTGGAGCTTCAGAAGATGCCGAAAAAGCTTATAAAGGAGCGTGTTACCAAGCTTCTTGAGATGACAGGCTTATCGGGGCTTGAAAAGAGATATCCGAATCAGCTTTCCGGAGGACAGCGTCAGAGAGTGGCATTTGCAAGGGCGCTGGCGCCGAATCCGCAGGTGCTTTTACTGGATGAGCCATTTGCCGCGATAGATGCAAAGGTGCGTGGGGAGCTTCGTACCTGGCTGAAGGAGCTGGTCGAAAAGCTTGGAATCACAAGCATTTTCGTCACACATGATCAGGATGAGGCTGTTGAGGTGGCAGATGAAATCATTATCACAAACCACGGCACGATAGAGCAGATGGGTACACCTCTTGAGATATACAAGTCGCCTGATACACCTTTTGTGGCGCAGTTTATAGGACACACCACAGTCGTTGAAAACTATGACAGGCTAAAGGGCTTTGACAGGATAGAAAATGCCGACAAGGCGGTAATCAGACCTGAGTTTATCAAGATATCAAAGAGCGGCAACTTAGACCGCTATCAGTCAGCGGCAGAGGAGGGCATCGTTACAGATGTGGTATTCAGAGGAAACAGGATGGATATCACAGTCAGCATAAACGGCATTGAGGTGGTCGGCGAGCGCTCACTTGAAAAGGATCTGATAGCTGTCGGCGAGAAAGTACATGTGCTGATTTACAGGCTGTATATATTTGATGAAGAGAAAACATACCTGATGGAAAACAGCGAAATGCAGGAGCAGGATGTATTCTACATTTAGATATAGGAATAGTCTAAAGCTTGTGATTGAAAGAGGAAGCAGAGGGAGATAAATGAAGATAGAAAACAAAAAAATCCTACACACGGACATCCTCATAATAGGAGGTGGCACGGCGGGCTGTTATGCAGCGCTCACAATCCGTGAGAAATCGGATTATTCGATTATAATTGCAGAGAAAGCGAACATAAAGCGAAGCGGATGCCTTGCAGCAGGTGTCAATGCGATAAATGCATACATAGTAAAGGACAGAAAGCCTGAGGACTATGTAGACTACGCCAAAAAGGATGCTGACGGCATAGTAAGGGAAGACTTACTCATGACTATGTCCGAGGGCTTAAACCGTGTGACGGACAAGATGGAAAAGCTTGGACTTGTCATATTAAAGGATGAAAACGGTGAGTATGTAGCCAGAGGAAACCGTAATATCAAAATAAACGGCGAGAACATGAAGCCGCTTTTGGCAGAAGCTGTATCAAAGCTTACGGACTGTACAGTGATAAACAGAATCAATATCACGGACTATATAGTTGAGAACAACACCATAAAGGGTGCATACGGATTTTCAATCGAGGATGCTACAGCCTATGAGATCAGGGCTAAAAAGGTGCTCTGTGCTACAGGCGGAGCGGCCGGTTTATACAGACCAAACAATCCCGGCTTTTCAAGGCACAAGATGTGGTATCCACCTTTCAACACAGGCGCCGGATATGCGATGGGCATAAGAAGTGGAGCTGAGATGACCACCTTTGAGATGAGATTTATCGCACTCAGATGCAAGGACACAATTGCACCGACAGGAACAATTGCACAGGGAGTCGGGGCAAAGCAGGTCAATTCACTTGGAGAGGTTTACGAGACAAAATACGGTCTCACCACATCAGAGCGTGTATACGGAACGGTCATGGAAAATCTTGAGGGAAGAGGCCCTTGCTACTTAAGGACAGAGGGCATCTCTCCACAGCAGGATGAGTCATTAAGAAAGGCACATCTCAACATGGCACCAAGCCAGACACTCAAGTGGGTGGAGGCAGGTAAGAATCCAAGTGAGCAGAATGTGGAGATAGAAGGTACCGAGCCGTATATCGTAGGTGGGCACACAGCGAGCGGCTACTGGGTAAATACCGAGCGTGAAACCACAATCCACGGACTTTATGCCGCTGGAGATGTGGCAGGAGGATGTCCACAGAAATACGTTACAGGAGCCATGGTGGAGGGCGAAATCGCTGCGATAGATATGGTTTCAAAGCTTGATGCAGATACCTCCGACGGAAGTCCTGACACATCGGCATTTGATGAGAAAAAGGCGCTTGACGCAAAAGCTTCAGAGTATGACCATTTCCTCACTGAAAGGTCTCAGATGTTTACAACAGAGGCTATAGAGGAAGCCATGCAGAAGGTCATGGACAACTACGCAGGCGGTATTTCCACACATTATCAGTTCAACGGCAAGCAGCTTGCCCTGGCAAAGGAAAAGATAAATCATCTGATAGAGCTGACCGGTGATTTATATGCATCGGATATGCATGAGCTTATGTTCATATATGAGCTTAAGGAGAGGCTTACGGTATGTCTTTCGGTTATAGCACATCTTGGTGCGAGAAAGGAGACCAGATGGCACAGCTTTGCCGAGAATCTGGATTATCCCGACAAGAGTGATGACTGGATGAAATACGTCAATTCCAAATACGAAAATGGGCAGCTTCATATGATTTACAGAGAGCTTGTCGGAAGGGAGGCGCGTTATGAGCATAATGATTGATAAAGCAAAGTGTAAGGGCTGTGGCATGTGTACAAGTGTATGCCCGGGAAGCCTGATATATCAGGACTCAGAGAAAAAAGCCTTTATCAAATATCCTAAGGACTGCTGGGGCTGTGCCTCATGCATAAAGGAATGTCATTTTGGCGCTATTGCTCTTTATCTTGGAGCAGACATAGGAGGCATGGGAAGTCTCATGACAGTAAAAAGCACACCGGATACGCTGACCTGGGATATCAAAAAGCGCGACGGAAGCAAGGAAGAGATTCTTATCAACAAGAAGGAATCCAATAAATATTAAAGAAAAGGATGGTAACAGACATGGGTGAATTATCACATCTTGACGAACTCGAAGCAGAGGCAATATACATAATACGTGAAGTAGCCGCAGAGTGCGAGAAGCCGGTTATGTTGTACTCAATTGGAAAGGACAGCTCGGTAATGCTTCATCTTGCAATGAAGGCATTTTATCCGGAGAAGCCGCCATTTCCGTTTTTACATGTAAATACAACCTGGAAATTCCATGAGATGATAGAATTCAGAGATCGCATTGCTAAGGAAAAGGGCATCGAGATGCTTGAATATATAAATCAGGATGGCGTAAAGCAGGGCATCAATCCATTTGACCACGGCTCAGCATACACAGATATCATGAAGACACAGGCGCTCAAGCAGGCGCTTGACAAATACGGCTTTACGGCAGCGTTTGGCGGCGGCCGAAGAGACGAGGAGAAATCAAGAGCCAAGGAGCGAATCTTCTCCTTCAGAAATGAAAACCACGCATGGGATCCAAAGAACCAGCGCCCGGAGATGTGGAAGCTCTACAACTCCAGAATCAAAAAGGGCCAGGAGGTACGAGTTTTCCCACTGTCAAACTGGACAGAGAAGGATATCTGGCAGTATATAAAGAGAGAGAATATCGAGATTCCTTCACTTTACTTTGCAAAGGAAAGACCTGTTGTATACAGAGACGGCAACATCATCATGGTAGATGACGACAGAATGAAGCTTCGTCCGGGTGAGAAAATCCAGATGAAGAGTGTACGTTTCAGAACTCTCGGCTGCTATCCACTGACAGGTGGTGTGGAGTCGACAGCGGATACACTTGATGAGATTATTGATGAGACACTCAGTGCTGTTTCCTCAGAGAGAACCACCCGTGTCATAGACAACGAGGCGGCAGGCAGCATGGAAAGAAGAAAGAGGGAGGGATATTTCTAAAATGAGCGGATTACTTAAATTTATTACATGTGGAAGCGTGGACGACGGAAAATCAACTCTGATCGGACATATATTATACGATTCAAAGCTGCTCTATGCAGATCAGGAAAAGGCATTGGAGCTTGACAGTAAGGTCGGAAGCCGTGGCGGCGCCATCGACTACTCACTCCTCCTCGACGGACTGATGGCAGAGAGAGAGCAGGGAATCACAATCGATGTGGCTTATCGTTACTTCACAACAGATAAGAGAAGCTTTATCGTGGCAGATACACCGGGCCATGAGGAGTACACAAGAAACATGGCTGTAGGTGCATCCTTTGCAGACCTTGCGGTAATTTTAATAGATGCAAAGCAGGGCGTATTGGTTCAGACAAGAAGACACGCAAGAATCTGCGCGCTCATGGGAATCAACTACTTTGTATTTGCTGTAAACAAGATGGATCTTGTAGGCTACGACGAGAAGCGTTTCGATGAAATCACAAAGCAGATTATTGAGCTTACAAAGGAGCTTGAACTCAAAAATGTAGTAATAATTCCTGTTTCTGCAACAGAGGGTGACAATGTCACAACAAAGTCTGAGAATATCCCATGGTACAAGGGACCTGCTCTCTTATCATACCTTGAGGATGTTGACATAAAGGATGAGAACGAGGAAGAGGGCTTTTACATGCCTGTACAGAGAGTCTGCCGTCCTGACCACACCTTCCGTGGATTCCAGGGCCAGATAGAGGCCGGAGAGGTAAAGGTGGGCGATGAAATCACCACACTGCCAAGCAATGAGACAGCCCATGTAAAGAGCATCCATGTGGGTGATAAGCTAAGCGATAGCGCATTTACAGGCCAGCCGGTTACAATCCAGCTCGACAGAGAGGTGGACGTATCAAGAGGCTGTGTGCTCACAATCGGTTCAGGAGCAAAGGTTGCGTCATCCATCACAGCTACAATACTCTGGATGGATGACGATGAGCTCTTCAAGGGAAAGAATTTCTTCTTCAAGCTAGGTACCAAGTCAATACCGGGCATCGTAACAGAGATAGAGCATACAATCGATGTAAACACAGGTGAGGAAAAGCCTGCCGACAAGCTTAAAAAGAACGAGATAGCAGTTGTAAAGATTGCATTCTCGGACAAGATAGTCTGCGATAAGTTCAAAAATCACAAGACACTCGGTGAGTTTATCTTAATCGACCGTGTGACGGATATGACATCTGCCTGTGGTGTGGTTGAAGAGGTACACACAGAGGAAAGCGGCCTCTATGAGGGCAGAGTAGACAGAAACGTAAGAGCTGCAATCAAGGGTCAGAAGGCAATCACCGCCGTATTCGTAGACGGAGTGGATGGTGTAAACCGCGGATTTGTGGAGGATGTCGAGAAAGCCTTAAATATAGACGGACGCCATACTTATCTCTACGCACCAAAGGAGGGTGAGGACTTCGTAAATGTAGTCAAGCATCTAAGCCATGCCGGAATACTCGTACTTCTGCTCATCAGCCAAAAGCAGGAGAAGGCGCTTGAAGCCGACAAAGTTGAGTTCACAAAGGACTGGAACAAAAACGGCAGAGATGTGGACAAGGCTGCGGAGTTTATCAAAAAGCAGTCAGTATATGACGGCGTGATTGTAAACACAAGTGAGTATATCTGATAAAAATATATAAGCAGATGAACAGCATCCCATATTCATTTAATATGAAGGGATGCTGTTTTTGTAACCAATTTCCACGTTGAAAAGCACGCCCCAATGTGGTAAAATTGACAAAGATAATTTATAGAAAACATACAGGAGGATTAACATACAATGGAAAGTTACAAGAGCGAATTTATAGACTTTATGGTGGAGAGTGACGTGCTGAAATTTGGTGATTTCACATTAAAGAGCGGTCGTAAATCACCATTTTTCATGAACGCGGGAGCATATGTGACAGGCTCACAGCTTAAGAGACTCGGAGAGTACTACGCAAAGGCTATCCATGCAAACTACGGAGATGACTTTGATGTATTATTCGGACCTGCATACAAGGGAATTCCGCTTGCAGTGGTAACAGCCATCGCATACCATGAGCTCTATGGCAAAGAGGTGCGCTACTGCTCAGACAGAAAAGAGGCAAAGGATCACGGTGCAGACAAGGGAGGCTTCCTTGGAAGCAAGCTTAAGGATGGCGACAGAGTAGTCATGATAGAGGATGTCACCACATCAGGCAAATCAATGGAGGAGACAGTACCAAAGGTAAGAGGAGCTGCTGATGTCACAATCGTAGGCCTTATGGTGAGCCTTAACAGAATGGAAGTCGGACAGGGCGGCAAGGTGAGCGCGCTCGACGAAATCCATGAGAAGTACGGCTTTGAGGGCAAGGCAATCGTTACAATGGAAGAGGTCACAGAGTATCTCTACAACAGAGAGCATGATGGCAGAGTAGTCATTGATGACACAATCAAAGCAGCTATAGATGAGTACTATAAGCAGTACGGCTGCAAATAGGAGAATATAAATTGCTTGGCAGAAGAAAACGTAACAGGTATAAGTTTACGGAAAAGAAGCAATCTAAGAGGGGGATAGCTGCACTTGTTGTGGCTATCCTCATAGAGATTGTATATATAGTTTTTTTGAATGCGGCATTCAGAGGAGATGGCAATCTGTCTATGTATTATGGCAGTGCCGGTATACTGATGCTTGGCATATCTCTGGCAGATTTCGGGTTTGCCATCAGAAGCCTCTTTGATGAGGAATCATTCATGACATTTCCACGACTGGCAGTGTTTTTTTCACTCATAGCGGTAATCAGCTGGGGAGGAACATATGCTGCAGGTTTTATTATATGAAAGAAAGATTATAGGGACATATGAGTTATAAAGAGATTTATGAACTCTCCAATGAGCTTTACGCAGAGCGATTAGAGCTTGTGGAGGAGCGGATAGAGCAGATCGTCAGAGAGCCTGCGATAGAGCCGGCTTTTGCAGATTATTTCAGAAGTGTTGCACAGTGCATCAACACTATTAAAAACCATAGTGAAGATAAAGAATTTAACGATTTATTCTATTCACAGTTTGATAAAGAAAATTACGAGAAAAGCTATGCCAACCCGGCATATGCCGTAAAGGTGCTCGGCGATGAGTATGGTCAGCTTTTATCGGCTGTATATGCAAAAATTGCCGGAAGCATCACGCATATCTTTCAGGGTGATATAAAGTATCTCTGCATCTATGCAGAGCTTATTGTAGAGCTTTACAATTATTTTGAGAATGCTGATGAGCTGAGTCCTGATGAGATAAGAGGCTGCATATACTCGTTCATGCATGATTATGAGGAGCTTTTTGCAGAGGATGACAACAGGGCACTCCTTGACCCGGCTTATGATTACTATACAGAGCTTGTAAATGAGGCAGATTTGTCAAATGATGATTATCTGTATTCCTACGGACTGTATGTCGGAGAGAATGAGCGCGCCGGCAGAGCACATCTGGCTTCATTTTCAGATGAGGAGATACAGGCCATGGCAGATACCTATACAGAAGGATACCGCATTGGCTTTATTACCTGCAACAAGGATATCTCAAAGAAGTCGGTGGTTCAGGTGCTTTATCCGCTTGGCTTTGAGCGTATGATAAGAGCAGCATTAAAGAATTTTGAGAAAATGGGTATGAAGCCTGCCATGAGGCCTTTTTCCACATCGGTCAATAAGCAGTTTGAATATGACCACAAGGAGGATATGGCACTGTGGCTTGACAAGGCATATGTGGAGTATCGTCTTGAGTGCATGCACAATGCACTTGAGCGAATGAAGGATGTAGCATGTAAATGTGGTGGACCGGCTGTTATAGAGATATTTGGAGAGGAGCCGTTTGCTCCGGTTTCAAAGAAGGAGGCTGCGCACTTTAATGATGAGCAGCAGAAGCTTGCAGTCCATATGACAAGCGTGCGCTCACAGTATATGAACAGCTATATTCACAGCGAGGACAGAAGCTTTACGATTATTGCCTATCCGTGTGCTGCAATCGGACCTGATTATAAGGAAATTTTTACGGAGACTGTAAAGATTAATACTCTTGATTATGCACTCTACAGAGATATGCAGCAGAAAATCATAGATGTGCTCGATACAGCAGACAGGGTGCATATCGTCGGAACAAACGGCAACAGGACAGATTTGTATGTTAAGATTCATGAGCTTAAGGAGCCTTCAAAGGAGACGGCTTTTGAAAACTGTGTGGCTGATGTAAATATCCCTGTCGGAGAGGTGTTTACTTCACCGGTGCTAGAGGGTACAAACGGCAAGCTGCATGTCAGTCAGGTATATCTCAATGAGCTTAATTTCCTTAATCTGGAAATCGACTTTAAGGATGGCATGATTGATAAATATACATGTACCAATTTTGAGGATGAGGAAGAAAACAAAAAGTATATATCTGACAATGTGCTTTTCCATCACGACACACTGCCTATGGGTGAGTTTGCCATAGGCACCAATACGACAGCCTACCGTATGGCGAGAGTATACGATATCGCAGCAAAGATGCCTATTCTCATAGCAGAGAAGACAGGACCGCACTTTGCGGTGGGTGATACCTGCTACACATACGATGAGGACAATATGACATACAACCCTGACGGAAAAGCCATAATTGCCAGGGACAATTCAGTTTCCATCCGCAGAAAAGAAGATATATCAAAGGCATATTTCAACTGCCACACAGATATCACAATACCATATGATGAGCTTGGAGCCATCACAGTTATTCGACACGATGGCTCAACATGTGATATAATAAGAGATGGCAGATTTGTGCTTGAGGGCGTAGAAGAGTTGAACAAACCGCTCGATACGCTTGATGCAGAAAGCAAATAATTGTTAGACGTATAAGGAGGATAAAATGGCAAAGGTTGGAATAGTTATGGGCAGCGACTCAGATTTAAAGGTGATGAGTAAGGCGGCAGATATGCTTGAAGAGCTCGGCATAGAGTATGAGCTCACCATCATCTCGGCACACCGTGAGCCTGATGAGCTTATTGAGTGGACAAGAGGCGCTGAGAATAGAGATGTAAAGGTAATAATAGCCTGTCTCTTATACACATCTGACGCTGCCGACGAACTCTAGGG
>ENA-OYYK01001582-OYYK01001582.1-human-gut-metagenome-genome-assembly--contig:-NODE-1582-length-10693-cov-3.407501_pt1 | contig 10693 bp, 8 predicted proteins | sample MGYA00243247_ERZ653443 | MGnify/ENA primary metagenome ERZ653443 (study PRJEB26926, sample SAMN06165010) | human gut metagenome | biome: ENVO:00009003; feature: ENVO:2100002; material: ENVO:00002003... | reverse complement strand
CGAGATTACTACGCGTCTCGTGGGCTCGGAGATGTGTATAAGAGACAGACATCATACTCAACAAACGCGTTACTGATTATCAGGACGGGAAAGTGATACTGGACGACAACTCCACCATCGCAACCCAAACACTCGTATGGGTTAGCGGAGTAACTGCCACCCATTTCGAACATATCGATAAAGAGGCGTTGAACCGCGGCGGACGAATAACGGTTAATGAATTTAACCAGATGCCGGGAATAGCAAACATTTTTGCCATCGGAGATGTCTGCTTCCAAACAGAGGAAGACTACCCGAACGGTCACCCACAGGTAGCCCAGGTAGCAATCCAACAAGGTAACCTGCTTGCCGACAACCTCAAACGGCTGGAATCGGGCAAAGAATTGAAAGCCTTCCATTACCTAAATCTCGGAACACTAGCTACCGTTGGACGCAATAAAGCAGTGGCCGACCTGAAAAAGTTAAAGCTGCAAGGGTTCATTGCCTGGATGGTTTGGATGGGAGTCCACCTCCGTTCTATCCTAGGTGTCAAGAACAAACTGATGGTACTGATCGAATGGGTATGGAGCTACTTCACATACGACCAGTCTATTCGCCTGATATTGTATATTCCTAAAAAGAAAGTGGGGAAGAGTTAACGTTCAGCCACCCCTTCCCCACCTATATAGTTCCGTTTATTACAAACTATAGGTCAATGTCAGCCAAGTCACCCGTGCATCCCGGTTGCGTACTTGCTCCATGTGCATTTTGCTTGTATCGATAAGGGTTGTCTCTTCCAGGCCGTCAAAGATATTATTGATACTCAGATTGGCACGCAGTTTACGATGCATGAAATATTGGGAAAGCCCGGCATTCACACTGCTGTGGCTTTTGATTTTACCCTGCGGAGTCAGTTGGTCCGAGATAAAGAAACCATCCAGCTGAAACTCCGTGGTCGGGGTGATATAGATACTCACACTTCCTTTCAGGTCGGTGCAAACCATTGACTTCTTCTCCTCATACCCAACCGTTCTGCCATCAATTTCATCTCTGTACACATTACCGGAAAAACCGATATTCAGGATACGGATAGGATTCCAGTTTCCGGAAAGTTCAAAACCCAATGCCTGGCTGTGGCCTATATTCTCTTTCTGCCAGATAGACTCCTCGTTTATCACTTCCATAATCCGGTTCGATTTATTACGGTAATAAATGGCCGGAGAGAAACGGAAACGATTTGCAACCAACAGATAAGACAATTCCAAAGAATGAATGAACTCATCCTTCAAATCCGGATTCCCCTGTGACAGATGAGTCGGGTCACTATAATTGGTGAAAGGACTCAAATCCGCTCCATTAGGACGAATCACGCGTTGCAGATAACTCAATGACAAACAACCCGCGTTGCCGGTCTGCAAAGAAAACTTTACCCGGGGATATACATGAAAACGAGTATTGCTTTTCTGTGTTTTGAATTTCTGCGCATTGACTTCCGCCTGTAAACCGGCTTCGGCAGAGAAGCGGTCCCAGCGTCTATCGACCGAGGCGTACAACAAATGGGTATTCCGGTTGAAAGAATAATCGTATGTTTTATTGGCAACGGGAGTCCAGTTATTATCATCCAGGCCAATGTCGTTTGTCTCCGTCCTGTAAGTTTCATCCTTGATACGTCCGATATATCCGGCTTTGAAATACCATTCATCGGCAAACAACTTACTGAAGGCAGCAGAAAAATAATAATTATGCTTGTCCTGATTGATGAACATATTGTCTTTCTTCAGGATAGTTCCGGTTCCCGGCTTCTCATTTTCATAGTAATTGTCCTCATCATAACCGAAGTCATTATAGTTGAATGTTACACTTAACTGATCCTGCGGATTGGAAAAATGATGGTTCCAACGGGCCTCCAAGGCATAAGCATCCTGACGCTGGTCGTTATAACGATGGCGGGTCATTTGGTTCTTTACACTTCCATCCGGATTCAAGACCTTATTATTGATTCCCCCATAACGGCTGTAATCCATCAAATGATATAATCCGTAGACAGTCAGCAAGTCTTTTGAAGTCAGGTCATACCCCACACTCAGGTCGGCCAGATGAACATCCGGACGTGCCGATGCATTATTATTCATTATGGTTGTACCGGCATCCGTTTTTGTCGTCTTGTCAAACGAACGTTCGCGGTATTCCTTCCGGTAGTTATATTTCCCAATGATATGAAATTTCCCCGGATGCAGATTTACGATTGCCCCGGCATTATACCGTTCCTGCAATCCCGCCCCCAACGTCACCGTCAGCGGCGAATCCGATTTTGTATAATTAGTAGAGGAAAGGTTCAGTACACCGGCATCCCCATCAGGCACCAGCGAAATATCAGGCAAGGCAGACATTGATATCCGGTTGAAAAATAAAGCAGGCAACTGGATAAGGACATCTCCGCTATATTCCTCCAGCAACCCGTAAGGAATACCATTAATCAGCATCCCTGCTTTACCCGACCCGCGATAAGTGACTCCCCCTTCAATATCGGTCACCAGCGAAGGCATTTGCCGGAAGGCCTCCGACACCGTGCCCGTCATACTGCTCAGGTTCTTGTCTACCTGAAGACGTTTAACCTCACCGCCATTGAGACCGGCAATACGTTTACCCTGTATTTCCACATTCTGCAACTGCAAATTCATGTCAACCGGGGTCTGGGCATACATCGTATGACTCAACAATGCGACAACTGGGATAATGATTCGATTTCTTTTCATATTGAATACCGTTATAAACAAAAAAAGTCTGTATGTTTGAGCATACAGACTGTCCTTTTAACTGATTACTGAATATTATTCAGCAGGAGCAACTTCTTCTGTTACTGTTTCTTCTTCAACAACTGCAGGAGTAGTTTCTTCTACTGTAGTTTCTGTTTCAGCTACTTCAGCATTTGATTCTGCAGATTTGTTACCACATGATGTGAAAGAAACGGCTGCAACGATAGCAGCAAATGCAACTAACTTTTTCATTTTGTCTTTAATTTAAACGGTCTATAATATCTTCTTGTTGTTGTAAAACGATGCAAATGTATGTATTAATCATATATGTTGTACAACATAAGATGCTTTTTTTTCAATTATTTTTTGCAACAAGCGTAATAGACTGTTAATCAAGACATGGATACGTATCAGTAGTTGCTATACAAATACCTCTTGATACTCTTCTTCGGTGTTTTTTCAAACTCTGTCGGGTATAATTGTATTTCTGAAACAACTTCATAGGAAGCCAGCTGCTTATTTAACTCAACCCGGTTCTGTTCCATAATGACCGGCAGGTCGGTATGGGATATTCCGGTACCGTCTACCGTATCGTAATCCGGATAGACCAAAGCTACCAGCTTGCCGTTTTTCTCGATAACGATACTTTCCATGACGAAAGGCAGGTTATTGATTTTCGACTCAATCTCTTCCGGATAGATATTCTGTCCGCTTGCTCCCAGAATCATCGTCTTGCTACGACCACGGATAAAGATACGGTTATCCGCATCAATCGTTCCCAGGTCGCCGGTATGAAGCCAGCCGTCTTCAGTAAAAGCATTCTTTGTCGCTTCTTCATTTTTATAGTAGCCTTTCATTACATTCTCACCCCGGACCTGGATTTCCCCTACCTTATTATAGGGGTCATCAGAATCAATACGTACTTCCATGATTCCTTTCAGGACTTGTCCGCAGGAACCGGGCACATATTCATAATTGTGGTCGTAGCTAATCAGCGGCCCGCATTCGGTCATTCCGTAACCGATAGTAAACGGGAATTTAATTTTATACAGGAAATCGCTCACTTCCTGGTTCATGGCAGCTCCACCGACAATCACTTCACGGAAGCGTCCTCCCATAGCATCCACCAGATGTTTACGAATCTGGGCATAGATGCGCGAATCCAGCAAAGGAATATTCAACGCCAGCTTCATCGTTGTTTTGCTCAACTGCGGAAGAATCATCTTTTTGTATATCTTTTCCAGAATCAGCGGAACAGTCAGAATCAGATTCGGCTTTACCTCTTCAAATGCTTTCAACAAGATTTTCGGAGAAGGAACTTTTCCCAACATATAGACATGGGCGCCCACCGCCATCGGTACAAGGAAGTTGAAAGCACAGCTATAGGCATGTGCCAACGGAAGAAAACATAATTCACGGTCACCTCGAAACAACAGGTCGAGCGTCTTGGCATAAGTAACATTCCCTGCCAGATTGTTTCCGGTCAGCATGACGCCTTTACTGAAACCGGTCGTACCGGAAGTATAGTTCAGCAGGACAACCTTGTCGTTATCCAGTTCGGCATATTTTATATCGTTCTTGCTGAATCCTTTCGGATACTTTTCCGCCATCTTCTCATCCATCGACTTCATCAATTTCTGAATGCTTTCGCCATCACGCTGATGCAGGCAACGGAAGTCGGAAAGAGAGAATACACCGCGTATCTCTTCTATCTTATCCTCTTCCAGCGAATCCCAGATACGGTCGCTGACGAACAGGAAGACCGATTCGGAATGATTGATAATATGATGTATATCATGAGGGTTGAACTCTTGAAGGATCGGAACCAAAATAGCACCATACGAAACGGTGGCCATAAAGGCGATACACCAGTTAGACGTATTTTTTCCCACTAATGCGATCTTATCGCCTCTTCTGATTTGACAATGGCGAAAAAGGATATGCAATTTTGCGATTTCTCGCGCCATGTCTTCATACGTGAGCGTACGTTGTTCATTATAATCGGTCAAAGCTGGCAAATCCCAGTTTTCACGAAAACTTGACTCATATAGCTTTATAAAATTTTCGGGAATCATATTCAAGATTTAAATAGTTTGGTAACAAAGATAGTACAAACGGAAACAGAAACAAATGATATTCGGTTGTACCAAATCCTGTTTATTTGTGCATTTGCCGACAAATATACAACATAGTTTGCAAAATAGTTCCCTCATAAACAACTATTAGAAATCTATGGGAAGGTATTTTCAAACGAAATGAGTACCTTTGTTTTTTATTTTGCATCACGACCGGCTGAATATGATAGACGTCCATACATTCGAAAATAAAACAGCGGCCTACTATACATTGGGCTGTAAACTTAATTTTGCCGAGACCTCCACACTTGGAAAAATTCTCGAAGAAAACGGCATTCGCAAAATACGACCGGGAGAGAAAGCAGACATTTGCGTGGTCAATACTTGTTCGGTAACCGAACTGGCCGATAAAAAATGTCGTCAGACAATCCGTAAGATAGCCCGGCAACACCCCGGAGCGTTTATCGTCGTCACCGGCTGCTACGCACAACTCAAACCCGAAGAAATATCCCATATTCCCGATGTCGATTTGATCTTAGGAGCTGAACAAAAACTCGATATCCTGCAATACTTGGGAGACTTGCAGAAAAAACAAAAAGGAAATATCGTCACGACCCCTACCAAAGACATCAAAAAATTCTCTCCCTCTTGTTCCCGAGGTGACCGCACCCGATATTTTTTAAAAGTTCAAGACGGTTGCGACTACTTCTGTACCTATTGTACGATTCCGTTCGCACGGGGCAGAAGCCGAAGCGGAACCATCGAACAACTTACCGAACAAGCTCGGGAAGTAGCCCTGTCCGGAGGAAAAGAAATTGTCATTACCGGAGTCAACATAGGAGACTTCGGCAAACAAACCGGAGAAACCTTTCTCGACCTCATCGAGTCGCTCGATCAAATAGAAGGAATCGAACACTACCGTATATCCTCGATAGAACCCAATCTACTGACCGACGACATCATTTCGTTCGTCGCCCGGTCGAAACGATTCGCCCCTCATTTCCATATACCTCTGCAATCGGGTAGCGACACCGTTTTGAAATTGATGCACCGTCACTACGACACCGATTTATTTGCCCGTAAAATCGAAACCATACGGGAAAAGATACCCGATGCATTCATCGGTGTCGATCTCATTACCGGTGTACGGGGCGAAACCGAAGAACTGTTCGAGGAAAGCCGTCGTTTCGTCGCAAGCCTCGACATTTCACAACTACACGTGTTTACTTACTCCGAAAGACCCGGAACGCAAGCGTTGAAAATCAATCCGGTCGTTCCCGTCCCCGAAAGACACGAGCGTTGCCGTCGCATGCTCGAAATCTCCGAGAAGAAATTGCACGACTTCTATTATAAATTTCAAGGGACAATACGTCCCGTATTGTTCGAGCAACCGCGCAAAGGGGCTCCTATGCATGGATTCACAGACAACTACATACGGGTAGAAATGCCCTATCGTAAAGAGTGGGTAAATACTTGTCGCCCTGTTAAATTAGGAGAATTTAACGAGTCGGGAGATGCTCTGCTCGCAATCGAAATATAAATTCGTGATATGAAAAAAGAGACTCTTCAAAATATCGTCTATTCTCCGCTTTACCTGTGGTTCAAACTGCATGCTATTTTGCCCATGCGGATACTATATATTCTATCCGATATTTTATATTTCCCTCTATATTACATCGTTCATTACAGGAGAAAATTAGTATCCGAAAATCTGCGCAAAGCGTTTCCCGATAAGACCGACAAGGAACTGAAACAACTGGAACAGAAATTTTATCACCACTTCTGCGACTATATCGTCGAAACTATAAAGCTAATGCATATCTCCGACGAGGAAATGCGTCGCCGCATGAAATTCGAACAGGTAGAAATCATAGACCGTCTCTTTGAAGAAAACCGCTCTATCATTATCCTGTTAGGGCATTTCGGTAATTGGGAATGGGTTCCGTCCGTAACGCTGTGGACTCGCACACCCGGATGTCATGTTCGCACAAATATATCGCCCCTTGAAAAACAAGTGGTTCGATCGTTTTTTCCTGAAACTTCGTTCCCGATTCGGTTCCGTATGTATTGCCAAACAAGATACGTTAAGAGCCATCTTACAAATGAAACGTTCGGGCAAACCGTCCATTACAGGCTTCATGTCCGATCAAACCCCCTCACCGACAAATATACACCATTGGGCTCGATTCCTTTCGCAAGACTCTCCCGTATTGACCGGCTTCGAAAAAATCGCCCGTAAAACGGATTTCGCCGTTCTTTACTTCGATGTCGAAATCGTTAAGCGCGGATACTACAAAACGACTATACGAGAAATAGCCCTGCGCCCCAACGAACTGCCCGAATTCGAAATCACCGATCGCTACACGGCCATCATGGAAAAAACGATTCTCAGGAATCCGTGGGCATGGTTGTGGACTCACAAACGTTGGAAATACAAACACGAGGATTTTCCCGGTACATGATATGAAAAAAATCGCCGTCATTATACTCAACTGGAATGGAGAGGATTTACTGCGTAAATTTCTTCCTTCGGTATGTGCCCACACCAATGCCAATATAGCCGATGTCATAGTCGTTGACAATGGTTCCGACGATAACTCGGTCGAAGTTCTCAAACAGGAATTTCCACAAGTTAAAACGCTGCTATTCCCTCAAAATTACGGATTCGCCGCAGGCTACAACAAGGCGTTGGAGATGCTGGATTACAAATACGCCGTATTGCTTAACTCCGATGTCGAAACCACTCCACACTGGCTCGAACCTCTGTTGGAATTTGCGGAGGGCAACCTCGATGTAGCGGCTTGTCAACCCAAAATCAAGTCATTAAGGAAGCGTGAAGAATTCGAATACGCAGGTGCGGCCGGCGGATTTATCGATCGTTACGGTTACCCGTTCTGCCGGGGAAGAATTTTCAATACCCTCGAAACCGACCGAGGACAATACGACGATATATGCGACATCTTCTGGGCCAGTGGTGCGGCTCTTTTCGTCCGCTCTGAAATCTATAAAAAAGTCGGAGGATTAGATCCTTCATTCTTCGCGCACATGGAAGAGATTGATCTTTGCTGGCGCATCCATCTCGCAGGATACCGCATCGCTGTCGTACCGCAAAGCACGGTCTATCACTTGGGAGGAGCATCACTCGATGCCGCCAATCCCCGGAAAACCTATCTCAACTTTCGCAACAACCTTTTAATGTTGCACAAGAACCTGCCCTGCAAAGAAGGGAAAAAGACACTGTTTGTCCGCAGGCTTTATGACACGCTGGCTTTTGTGCGGTTCGCCCTTTTAGGACAGTTTTCCCATGCCCGTGCCATACTACGCGCCCACAATGACTTTCGGCAAATGCGCAAACGATACACCGAATTTCCGAATACCGATTTGTTAAAAACATTCCCCGAATCCGGGCGCAACATAACAATAGACTATTTTCTCAAATGGAAAAAACGATTCCGATAAAAACCGGTTCTACCGAAACATCTGAACGACACGCTTCACAGCCGCAACAAATGCTTCCGCTTCGGCTTTCGTATTATATGCGGCGAACGAGGCTCGCACTGTACCCTCGATACCGAGAGAGGTCATCAACGGTTGTGCACAATGATGCCCCGTGCGAACGGCAACACCCAATTTATCGAGCAACATACCCATATCGTAATGGTGTATCCCGTCCACCAAAAACGAGATAACCGAACTTTTATGTTCCGAAGTACCGAATATGCGCAAACCTTCTATGTCTTGCAATCGATCGGTCGTATAACGCAACAATTCGTTTTCATGAGCGGCAATAGATTCCAATCCTATATGATCGACATAATCCAAAGCCGTCGCAAAAGCGCTCGTCCCCACATAGTCCGGTGTACCGGCCTCGAACTTGAAAGGCAACTCCCCGAAAGTCGTACCCGAAAAATCGACATGAGCGATCATCTCCCCGCCTCCTTGATAAGGAGGCATGGCATCGAGCCACTTTTCTTTACCGTATAACACACCTATCCCCGTAGGTCCATATACTTTATGAGCCGAGAACACATAGAAATCGGCATCGAGCTCCTGTACATTCACCCGCAAATGAGGTACGGCTTGTGCGCCGTCCACCAAGACAGGAACCCCCTGCGCATGAGCGTAAGCGATCATTTCACGCACCGGATTAATCGTCCCCAATACATTCGAGACATGGGCGACACCGACCAAACGAGTATGCTCATTGAAAAGAGACTTATATGTATCGACGTTCAAATCTCCACGTTCGTCGATGGGAACTACCCGGAGTTTGATATTGCGCCGGCGCTGCAAAAGTTGCCACGGCACGATATTGGCATGGTGTTCCATAACGGTGAGAATAACCTCGTCGCCGTCGTGCAGGAACTCATCTCCAAAAGAAGAAGCCACCAAATTGATTGCCTCCGTTGTTCCTCTTGTAAAAATAATTTCCGAAGACGAACAGGCCCCGATGAACTGTTGCACCCGACAGCGGGCAGCTTCGTGGGCATCGGTAGCCTCTTGGCTAAGCGTATGGACTCCACGATGCACGTTTGCATTTACCCGATAGTAAGTATCGGCAATATGATCGACCACACACTTGGGAGTCTGAGACGTAGCGCCGTTATCCAAATAGATTAACGGTCTTCCCGAAATCTCCCGACTCAGAATAGGAAAATCTTCCCTTATTTTTTCGACATCAAACATAACGGCACTCCTTTCTCATAAATCTTAATGACACGCTTGACAACCGGAGCATTTCGCCAACTCCCCACGGAACCTTTTCTCAACCAATTGGCGTAGCCGATCTTTCAAGGCATCGAGCCGTACCAACTCGATGACATCGTTGGTAAACGCAAACATCAACAACATGCGAGCTTCGGGCTCAGGAATACCGCGCGACCGCATATAAAACAAGGCATTTTGGTCGAGCTGACCGACCGTGGCTCCATGACTACACTTCACGTCGTCTGCATAAATTTCGAGTTGAGGTTTCGTGTACATCTTAGCGAGTGGGGATGCACACAAATTCTTATTACTCTGATAGGCTTCGGTTTTCTGCGCCCCGTGTCGGACCAATATACGCCCGCTGAACGAACCTCGCGCCGAATCGTTCAACACGTATTTGAACAACTCGTTACTGTGGCAATGAGGCACGGCATGATCTATATGCGTATACGTATCGACGACCTGTCCTTTATCGGCGATAGCCATACCGCATAGAGACAATTCGGCATGCTCTCCTTCAAAAGCCGAATAGTAATTATTACGGGTTACTCCGTTATGCAATACAATACCATTGACCAATACGTTAGATCGTTCCCCTTGACGCACGAACACCGACGAAACTTTCGACGTATTCTCCGAAGACTCCTCTATATCGTAGTAGTCGAACACTGCGTCGTCGTCCACGAATATCTCGCAAACTTGCGACGACAGGAATTTAACGGCAGCCTCGTCCGAGTGATCGCACACCAGCAATTTGGCCTGCGCCCGTTTTCCTACGACAATCAACAACCGGCGATTCACCATAAAATCGACATTGCCCCGAAGGATATTTACCAACTGTATCGGTTTTTCCACGACGACTCCGTCCGGAATATACAAAAAGAAGCCGTCTTGGGCAAAAGCCGTGTTCAAGGCAACGGTTCCGTCTCGTTTCATATCGGCGACCTTTCCGTAATAACGCGATACCAAATCGGGGTATTGCAAGGACATGTCACAAAGGCTACCCACCAAAACGCCGTCAGGGAGTTTAGATGATACCGGCTGAACCCGTTTGTAAAAAGAGTCATTGACAACGAAATAGAGCAACGTACTCAAATTAGGCACATCGCAACGAAACACTTCATAAGGATTGGTCTCTATCTGTCTCTTATACACATCTGACGCTGCCGACGAACT
>ENA-OYYK01001558-OYYK01001558.1-human-gut-metagenome-genome-assembly--contig:-NODE-1558-length-10809-cov-3.229868_pt1 | contig 10809 bp, 10 predicted proteins | sample MGYA00243247_ERZ653443 | MGnify/ENA primary metagenome ERZ653443 (study PRJEB26926, sample SAMN06165010) | human gut metagenome | biome: ENVO:00009003; feature: ENVO:2100002; material: ENVO:00002003... | reverse complement strand
TATAAGAGACAGCTTTATGTTAATGGCGGATCATAAGTTCGGAAACTTTTCTTTAGACGGTTTTGTCGGGGGGAATATTTACTTTTATCAGGACAATAAACATACCAGCCATACGAAAAATGGGTTGTTGGTTCCAGGCTTTTATTCTTTAAAATCTTCCGTAGATCCGGCTGCGACTTCCTCTTCGGTGGTTAAAAAACAAACGAATAGTTTGTTTGCCAAAATGTCTGTTTCCTGGAAAAGTGCTTTGTTTTTAGATGTGACCGGACGTAACGACTGGTCATCGTCGTTGCCATCCGATACTCGTTCTTATTTTTATCCGTCTGTTGCCGGAAGTGTGGTTTTGTCTGAATTTATTCCAATGCCTTCATGTATTGATTTCTGGAAAGTGAGAGGCTCCTGGACAATGTCGAAAGATGATACAAGCGTGTATGCGACCAACAATACTTATTCAATCTCGACAAATATATGGGATGATGTCACGACTGCTTATTATCCAACAACGATTCGGAATAAATCGGTTAAACCGAGTACTTCAAAATCGTATGAACTGGGTACAATGGTAACTTTCTTCGGTAAACGACTGATTTTAGATGCTGCTTATTATAACAAATATTACTATAACCGGATTGTGAATACAACAATCAGTGCTGCTTCCGGATTCGATAAAACACAAGTGAATTCTAAAGAAGAGTATGTAAGGCGTGGTGTAGAAATACAGGTGAGTGGAGATATCATAAAGAATAGGGATTTGAACTGGAATTCAACTTTCAACTGGGCTTTGGATCGGAAATACTATGCCAAACTCGACCCGGATTTCTCCTCTAAGAAACCTTGGGTGAAGGAGGGAGGTCGTACAGATTATGTAACATACGCTGATTATGAATATGACAAAGATGGTAATATGATTCATGAAGCCGGTTACCCATTAGTCGGTGATTATTCCACCCTTCATGGCTATTCGAATCCTGATTGGATATGGGGATGGGTAAATACGGTCACTTATAAGAATTTTACGTTGAGTTTTACAGTAGACGGGCGTGTTGGGGGGATCGCTTATTCAAATACCAATCAGGCATTATGGAATACCGGAGCGCATATAGAAAGTGATAATCAATGGCGTTATGATGAGGTAGTGAACGGATTAAAGAATTATATAGGTAAAGGAGTTAAGGTTGTATCCGGTACAGTGAAGTATGATTCGGATGGGAATATAACTTTTGATGATCGTGTATTTGCGCCCAATGATGTTCAGGTCTCTTACGAACAGTATATTCGTGAGTATCATTGTAATGCCTATACGGCAAGACCTCAGAATTATTTCAAGCAGACATTTATTAAATTAAGAGATTTGTCACTGACTTATCAGATGCCTCGGACACTTTGTGAAAAAGTCAGATTGAAGGGGGCCTCTATCGGTCTGGTAGGACAGAATTTATTGATTTGGACTAAAGAGTTTAAGTATGCTGATCCGGATGTAGGAAGTGATAATCTGAATGCTCCTTCTACCCGTTTGTTAGGTTTTAATATAAAGTTGGATTTATAATACGGAAAAGACAATGAATAAATATATAAAATTGGCTGTTTGCCTGATTACTGTAGCTTTCTGTTTTACCTCCTGTGGAAATTTTGATGAGATAAATACAGATCCGGATGTGCCAACCCGTGTTACTGCGGCTATGCTGGCTTCCGGGGGAATAAAAAGTATGCTTGGAAGCCCGGGTGCAAAAGATTTTGTTCAAAACAACCTGGCTTGTAAGCATATTGCCTGGGGTGAAAATTCACAGGGCTATCTTTATAATAGTTTTGGACGGAGTGGCCTAAGCGGATACAGTACGATTATCAATATGGAGAAGATGGTGGAACTGGCTCCAGAGCAAGATCAGAGTGCTTATTCCGGTCTCGCTCAGTTTATCAAAGCTTATAAATTGTTTTGGGTATCAATGGATTTAGGGGATATTCCTTATAGCGATGCTCTGAAGGGGGAAGAAGGAAATATGAAACCGAAGTATGATACGCAGAAGGAGGTAATGTTGCATGTGCTTGATGATCTGGATAAATCCTACGCTTTCTTTTGTGAGGCAAAAGATTTCGACGGTGATCCTTTCGTCGGAGGAAGTGTCGAAAGATGGAAAAAGATAGTCAGTGTGTTCCAGCTTCAGGTATTAATGTCGCTGTCGAAGAAAGTTGATGACCCTGATTTAAGAGTGAAGGAGCGTTTCGAGAAAATTGTAAGTTCATCAACTCTGATGACATCGAATGCGGATAATTTCCAATTGGTTTATTCCGATAAAGACGGACAGATTTATCCTTTATATTATACTACTATGTATTGGGATTATCCGATGGTATCTTCTTTTCTCATTGATATGTTGAGAGATACTAAGGATTATCGCTTGTTCTATTATGCAAGACCGGCTGAAAGTAAATTGAAGGCAGGGGTTGCAGCCGATAGCTGGGATGTTTTCGTCGGAACAGATGTTACATTGGATTTTGCATCTCATAAAGACTTATATGTAGCCAAGAATTTTTCCGGCCTGAACTGGCGGTATACTCATACCAGGGAAGGGGAACCGGTTGTCCGTCTGGGATATTCGCAGCAGAATTTCATTTTGGCGGAGGCTGTGGTGAGAGGCTGGATTACAGGAGATGCTTCGACGTATTATAAACAAGGGATAAAAGCCAGCATGGACTTTACAGTAGCGCATACTCCGGATGAGGATACTTATCATCAGGGACGGAAAATGACCCCGGAGGTTATTAACGACTTTCTTGCCCAGTCCTCCATACAGCTGACCGGAGATAAGGAAGGCGATATCGAGAAGATCATTACGCAGCGTTACATCTCGAGCTTTATGCAATACCCCTGGGATGCTTATTTCGAATATCGCAGAACCGGTTATCCGAAGTTGCCGATAAATCCGGCAACCAGCCTGAACACCAATGCAAAGGATAAGATTCCGGTACGCTGGATGTACTCGACAGACGAGTATTCGTATAATAAAGAGAATGTGGAAGAAGCCGTGGCACGCCAGTATGGCGGAAATGATGAAGTGAATCAATTAATGTGGATTTTAAAATAATATCTGATCATGAAACAAAGTAGATTCTTTTTGTTGATTGTCTGTGCTTTCCTGTGTGTGAATGTCGCTAGTGCGGCAAAGTGGAAAGCCAAACATGTCGTGTTGATCGGCCTCGACGGCTGGGGTGCTTATAGTGTGGAAAAGGCGGAGATGCCGACTGTCAAGAAGTTGATGGCGGATGGTTCTTATACGTTGAAGAAGAGAAGTGTATTGCCTTCTTCTAGTGCGGTCAATTGGGCATCCATGTTTATGGGGGCAGGACCGGAGATTCACGGGTTTACGGAGTGGGGTTCGGAAAAGCCGGAGCTTCCGTCGCGTGAGATCAGCCATTACGGTTTGTTCCCTTCTGTGTGGGGATTGTTCCGTGACGCCAATCCGGATGCGGAGATGGGATATATTTATGAATGGGGCGGCATGAAGTATCTGGCGGAAATGCAGGCGATGAATAAGGAAGTGAATATCGCTCCTTCTGAAAGCAATCCGCGGGGATGTACGGATGCGGCTGTCTCTTATATAAAGGAATCCCGTCCGGCTTTTGTCGGTATCATCTTTGAGCAGCCTGACGGAGTGGGGCATGGCGACGGACATGATACTCCGGCCTATTATACGAAGTTGAAAGAACTGGACGGATATATCGGCGAGATTGTAAAGGCCGTAGCCGATGTAGGCATGCTGGATGAAACAATCTTTATTGTTACTGCCGACCATGGCGGTATCAACAAAGGACACGGCGGCAAGACTATGCAGGAAATGGAAACACCTTTCATTATCTCTGGTAAAAACGTAAAGAAAGGATACGAATTTACTGAAAGCATGATGCAGTTTGATGTCGCTTCGACAATCGCTTATATCTTTAACCTGAAACAACCTCAGGTTTGGATCGGAAGACCGATGAAACAGGTTTTTAAATAAGACGAATGCCGATAGCAGTTGGTTAGTAAAGTGCGGATAATAGTCCGTGAAGAAATCGATAGTTACCCGTTGGAAGGCCGGTAACTATCGGTTTTTGTTTTCCTGCTATCCCTAATAATGAAATTGAAATAGCTTGTCTCCCTGTATTTGTTTATCTTTGCACGAAATAAGACAGTAAACACTATATGACGAAAGATATAACACCCGAATATGTGCTTGGTGACCTGCGTTATCTGCAATTGCTGGCACGTAGTTTCCCGACAGTTGCGGATGCCAGTACAGAGATCATTAACCTGGAGGCGATCCTGAACTTACCGAAGGGTACGGAGCATTTCCTGTCTGATATTCACGGAGAACATCAGGCGTTCAATCATGTGCTGAAAAATGCCTCCGGAGCGATCAAGCGTAAAGTGAATGAGATATTCAGCAATACATTGCGCGATTACGAGAAGAAAGAACTCTGTACGCTGATCTATTACCCGGAACAGAAACTGGAACTGGTCAGCTCGAAGGAACCCGATCTGGACGACTGGTATCTGATCACCTTGAACCAACTGGTGAGGGTGTGCCGTAATGTATCGTCCAAATATACCCGCTCGAAAGTGCGCAAGGCATTACCGAAAGAGTTCTCCTATATCATCCAGGAGCTGTTGCATGAGTCGTCGGTCGAGCCGAATAAGTCGGCCTATGTGGACCAGATCATCAAAACGATCATCTCGACCGGGCGGGCAAACGATTTCATTATCGCCATGTGTAACCTGATACAGCGGCTGACGATCGACCTGCTGCATGTGATCGGCGATATCTACGATCGTGGCCCGGGAGCACATATCATTATGGATACGCTTTGCGACTATCATCATTTCGATATCCAGTGGGGTAACCACGATGTCCTGTGGATGGGGGCGGCCTCGGGCAACCTGGGGAGCATCGCCAATGTGATCCGCATGTGCCTCCGTTTCGGTAACCTGGCAACCCTGGAGGATGGCTATGGCATCAACCTGCTGCCGTTGGCTACCTTTGCGATGGATATTTATGGCGATGATCCATGCGAATTGTTCATGCCGAAGACTAATGGGGCCGACTCGGCTTTCGACGAAAAGACGATCCGCCTGATCTCGCAGATGCACAAGGCAATAACGATCATCCAGTTCAAGCTGGAAGGGGATATTATCCGCCGCCGCCCCGAATTCGATATGGACGACCGCCTGTTGTTACACCATATCGACCTGAAACGCGGGACCATCCATCTGGACGGGAAAGAATATGAACTGAAAGACAAAAACTGGCCTACCATCAACCCGAAAGACCCGTACGCGCTGTCTATAGAGGAGGAAGACCTGATGCACCGCATGCTCCACTCGTTCGAATGCAGCGAGAAGCTGAAGAAACATATGCGTTGCCTCTTCCGGCATGGCAGTATGTATCAGGTTTGTAACTCTAACCTGCTGTTTCATGCCTCTGTCCCGATGAACGCCGACGGAACGTTGAAGAACATTTGTATCGAAGGGCAGGAATACAAGGGTAAGGCTTTGCTGGATAAGGTCGACCAGTTGATCCGTACCGCTTATTTCGATTCGGACGGCTCTCCGGAGAAGGACTTTGCCCTCGATTACATCTGGTATCTTTGGGGAGGAAAAGACTCTCCTTTGTTCGACAAGAGCAAGATGGCAACCTTCGAACGGGCTTTTATCGATGATAAAGAGGTGCAGAAGGAAGAGAAAGGGGCGTATTATACCCTGCGTGAAGAAGAAAAGGTATGCGATATGATACTGGACGAGTTCGGGGTGACCGGGCCTCACCGCCATATCATCAACGGTCATGTGCCTGTCCGCTCCATCCAGGGAGAAAACCCGATCAAGGCAAACGGCAAGTTGCTGGTTATCGACGGCGGTTTCTCCAGACCTTACCATCCCGAGACCGGTATTGCCGGTTATACGCTGGTTTATCATTCCCGCGGTTTCCAGTTGGTACAGCACGAACCGTTCCTGTCTACCGACCAGGCGATTAAGGAAGGCCGTGATATTCGTTCCACCACGATTGTGGTCGAGTTGAGCTCTCACCGCCAGATGGTGAAAGATACCGATAAAGGCGCCGACCTGCAACGCCAGATTCATGACCTGGAAAAGTTGCTGTATGCCTACCGCAACGGATTTATCAAAGAGAAGGAACGGAGTGAGTATTGAATCTAGAAATAATTGAACCTACTTTTCCCTTGATGGAAAAGTAGGCAAAAGATCAAGGCTACACCTGCTTCGCTACTTCGCATCCTACGTTCGCTGTCGTCTGTGAACTCGCTGCGCTCAAACAGCACAGCCTCCGGGCGCTCTCTACGGATGCTTCGTTTAACGCTCATCAGCTGAGGCCTTTCATAGAACGCTTTGCGTTCTCTTGGGATTGCTGATACTACCTGTTAAATCCGAAAGTTTTTGTTTTATAAGTATCGGTGTCGGCCATCCTAAGAGGAAGTACAGCTTCCTTGGAAAGGCCTAAGCGGTGAAGCCGGTTGAGCCTTGATCTTTTGGTTACTTTTCTATCAAGAGAAAAGTGATATTTAAATCTGATAAGTCATGAAATCTCATCTACTGATCGGAGCCGCATCGTCAGGAAGCGGTAAGACAACATTTACACTCGGTTTGCTTCGGGCGTTGAAGAATCGGTATGGAAAAGTCCGGCCGTTCAAATGTGGTCCGGACTATATCGACACGCGCCATCATAAAATGGCCGCCGGTTGTCCTTCCGTCAATTTGGATAGTTTCATGATGTCCGAACAACATATATGTGATTTGTATCGACGCTATACTTCGGTAGCCGATTATGCGGTAACCGAAGGCGTGATGGGCCTTTTTGACGGATACGATGCTATGCAGGGAAGTAGTGCTGAAATCGCGCGTACATTAAATATACCTGTCGTCCTGATCGTAAACGCAAAAAGTACAGCCTATTCCGTTGCCCCTTTGCTGTACGGTTTCAAAAACTTCTATAAAGAGATAAACATTGTCGGAGCCGTTTTCAATTTTGTAGCTTCCGAAACTCATTATTCCTTTTTGAAACAAGCCTGTGAAGATGCCGGTGTCGAAGCATTAGGATACCTTCCCAAACAGGCCGACGTAGAGATACCGAGCCGCCATTTGGGCTTAACCCTGGATGAGACATTTTGTTTTGATACATTTGCCGACCGTGTAGCCGCCCTGGTAGAGAAACATGTCGATATCGACAGGCTATTGGCATTGACCGCCTGCCAACCTGTTTCTAACTCTCATATGGTTCAGCTTGAACAAACGCTGCCTTCTCCTTTGAAAATCTCGATCGCTCGTGATACCGCCTTTAATTTTGCGTATGAGGAGAACATTCAATTGCTGCACAGGCTGGGAGAAGTTACCTTTTTCAGTCCGCTTCACGATTCCGTATTACCGGAATCCGATTTTGTATACTTGCCCGGAGGCTATCCCGAATTATACCTTCCCGGTTTATCATCAAACCGTTCCATGCTTCAATCTGTCCGCGATTATGCAGAAGCAGGAGGGAAGCTACTTGCCGAATGCGGAGGAATGATGTATTTATGCAATAAAATAAAATCGTCGGATGGGAGTAGTTTTCCGATGGTCGGTTTACTGAACCAGTCGGCTACTATGGAGCAAATGAAACTTCGTCTGGGATACCGTACATTATATTATAATGATTATGTAATGACCGGACACGAGTTCCATTATTCCCGTATTGAGCCTCAGAAAGAGGAACTGCCTTCCATCGCTACCGCCTGCACAGCCAAAGGAAGCCCTGTCGCTACCCCTTTATACAGATATAAGAACGTCTTAGCCGGATACACCCACCTTTATTGGGGCGATCCGTCAAGAAACCAATGGTTTATCGACTATCTGAACGGACTTATCTAGCCATTGCCAACACTTTCATCTCTTTCGGCATCTTTTCGATCGCATATCTTAACGAAGCATAAGAGGATATGATATATTTACTACAAACATACATATTTTTCTTATATATGCTCGTTTTAATAAAATAATCCTTATTTTCGTGTAAACTAATAATTCAATGCCATGGTCAATACTATTTTTCTTGGAATCGCAGTTGTTGCTTCCGCTATATTTCTGATACAGTTCATCATGTCTATCTTCTTTGGAGACCTGGATACGGACACGGATATTGATGTCGATCTCAGCAGCGCAGTATCTTTTAAAGGATTAACCCACTTCTGCATCGGTTTCGGATGGTATATGTATATTGCCAAAAGTACGGCCATCTCTACTTTCCTGATCGGCATCCTGATCGGGTTGCTCTTCGTTTTTATCCTATGGTTTCTCTATAAGAAAGCCTATCAGCTTCAAAAAGAAAACAAACCGGAAAAGACAGAAGCCCTGGTGGGCCGGGAATGTACGATCTATGCACACGACGGAGTTCGCTATATCGTTCAGGTCGCCCAGAACGGAGCCTTGCGTGAGGTGGAAGTCCGTTCTCTGGAAGGAAAAAAGTATCAGACCGGCGACCGTACGTTGATCTGCAAGGTTGAATCAGGAACAATTTATATACAATAAATAATAAACTCAACGATTAAATTATGACACAGGAAATGTTAATCATGGTAGCCATCCTGGTAGGGGTTATCATTCTTTCTTTTATCGGGATATTGTCCCGTTACCGTAAGTGTAAGAGCGACGAGGTGTTGGTAGTGTACGGTAAGACATCCGGAGAGAAATCAGCTAAACTCTATCACGGTGGAGCCGCTTTCGTATGGCCTATTTTCAGGGATACGAGTTCCTTTCCATGAAACCTCTTCAGATTGATTGTAAACTGACTGGTGCCTTGTCCGCGCAGAATATCCGTGTAGATGTTCCGACCACCATTACGGTAGCGATCAGTACCGACCCTGAAGTGATGCAGAATGCAGCCGAACGTCTGTTAGGTTTGCAGCCGGAAGACAAGCAGAACCTGATTACCGATGTTGTGTATGGCCAGATGCGTCTGGTTATTGCCGATATGACGATCGAAGAGTTGAACTCCGACCGTGATAAATTCCTTTCCAAGGTACGCGACAATATCGATACGGAACTACGTAAGTTCGGTCTTTACCTGATGAACATCAATATCAGCGATATCCGTGATGCCGCCAATTATATCGTCAACCTCGGTAAAGAAGCTGAAAGCAAAGCCCTGAACGAAGCACAGGCCAATATCGAAGAACAGGAAAAACTCGGTGCCATCAAGATTGCCAATCAGATTCGCGAACGTGAAACGACTGTTGCCGAAACACGCAAAGATCAGGATATCGCTATTGCAGAGACAAAGAAACAACAGGAAATATCAGTTGCCAATGCCGATAAAGAACGTATTGCCCAGGTTGCCGTTGCCAATGCCTCGAAAGAGTCGCAGGTAGCCAAAGCCGAAGCAGATAAGAATATCAATATAGAAAAAGCAAATACTGAAAAAGAAAGCCGTATCGCAGAACTAAATTCCGATATGGAAATCAAGAAGGCCGATGCCGGAAAGAAAGCCGCTGTCGGACGAAACGAAGCAAATAAAGAAGTGGCCAAGTCTGATGCCGAACTGGCAGTAACCCAGGCCGAAGCAAGCAAACAAGCCGGTGAAGCAGCAGCCCGTTCGGAAGCCTCTGTGCAAGCTGCCCGCGAAATCGCCCAGCGCGAAGTGGAAGAAGCAAAAGCCAAAAAGGTTGAATCAGCCCTGAAAGCACAAAAGATCGTTCCGGCAGAAATCGCCCGTCAGGAAGCCATTCTGCAAGCTGAAGCAGTGGCCGAAAAGATGATCCGCGAAGCCGAAGCGAAAGCAAAGGCAACTTTGGCCCAGGCCGAAGCCGAAGCCTGTGCCATCCAGATGAAACTGGAAGCCGAGGCCGAAGGTAAAAAGAAATCATTACTTGCTGAAGCGGAAGGTTTCGAAGCAATGGTAAGAGCAGCTGAATCGAACCCGGCTATCGCTATCCAGTATAAGATGGTAGACCAGTGGAAAGAAATTGCCGGCGAACAGGTGAAGGCATTCGAACACATGCAGCTCGGTGATATCACCGTCTTTGACGGTGGCCAGGGCACAACCGGTAATTTTCTGAACCAATTGGTTAAAACCGTTGCCCCGAGTCTCGGCGTATTGGATAAATTGCCTATCGGCGAAACCGTAAAAGGAATCATTCGTCCGGAAGAAAAAGACGAAAAGAAAGATACAACGAAGAAGTAATATGAGAATTTACACCAGGGGAGGAGATAAAGGCCGTACCGGTATCCACGGCGGCGAACGGGTTGATAAAGACGATATCCGTATCGAAGCCAACGGTACGCTTGACGAAGTGAATGCACAAATCGGTATCGTGCGGGCTTTATTACCTCCCGAACATGAATGGCAGGATGTCTTAGGTAAAATACAACGGGAGTTGATGGTTGTCATGTCGCACGTGGCAACCCCTTCGGCTATCCGTGATAAGAACCCTAACAGTTTATCGGAGGACCTTGTGTCCTTCTGTGAGCAACAAATAGATCTACTTACCGGACAGATGCAGGATAATGGTTTCTTTATCCTGCCTGGCGGTACCCTGATCTCCGCCCATTTGCAGTTGGCACGTACCATTGCCCGTCGAGCCGAACGTCGTTTATGGACATTATACCGGAAAGATCCGCTTCCGGAAGAAATCATGCAGTTCGTGAATCGCCTCTCAGACCTACTTTTCACTATGGCCCGTTACGAAATGTTTCAACAGGACCATGCTGAAGAACGTTGGAACTCTTTCCTCTATAAAAGAAAAAAGAAAGAGTAATCCATATCCGGCAATAGTTAAATTAAACTCTAAAAT
>ENA-OYYK01001554-OYYK01001554.1-human-gut-metagenome-genome-assembly--contig:-NODE-1554-length-10841-cov-5.835713_pt1 | contig 10841 bp, 10 predicted proteins | sample MGYA00243247_ERZ653443 | MGnify/ENA primary metagenome ERZ653443 (study PRJEB26926, sample SAMN06165010) | human gut metagenome | biome: ENVO:00009003; feature: ENVO:2100002; material: ENVO:00002003... | reverse complement strand
CGGCTGTGCTCCGACAGCCAGTACGTCATCAACGGGCTGGAAAAGGGCTGGGCCAGGGGCTGGAAGCGCCGGGGCTGGAAAAAGTCCGACGGCTCCCCTGCCCTGAACCCCGACCTGTGGGAACAGGCATTGGAGCAGGAAGCCCGGCACAAGATCACCTATGTCTGGGTCAAGGGCCATGCAGGCCACCCGGAAAACGAGCGCTGCGACCAGCTGGCCGTGGCACAAAGTCAGGCACACGGAGGGAGACAGGGACGATGAGCGATACATTTCTGCCCGGCAGCGGGTTCGATACTTATGAACAGCAGGACAAGGTGCTGGTGGGCCTGTGCGGCGGCACGGGCTGCAAAGCAGCTGTCCGCATTTTACAGCAGCAGGGCTTTGCGGTGATGGGCGCTGTGGTGCGTCTGTGCACCGATGACCCCGTTGTGGATGCCGCCAAGGAAGCCGCCAAGGCTCTGGGCATCGAGTGCATCACCCTGAATGCCAGCGAACTGGCCAGCCAGCTGGCTGAGGAGACCGCTGCCCCGGCCGACCTGCGCTTCCCCGCCCTGCTGGCGGCGGCTGACCGGCTGGGCATCCAGTACATTGCCACCGGGCACCACGCCCGGGTGGAGCTGGGCAGCGATGGTGTGCACACCGTCTGCCCTGCTGTGGACGCTGTACTGGACGAGAGCGCCGCACTGGCAGCGCTGCCGCAGGATACCCTTGCCCGGCTGCTGCTGCCCTTGGGCGAGTTTACCGCCGCTGATGTACAGGAGATGGCACAGGATTTTAAAGTGAACGGAACGGTCTGAGCCAACCGCTTTCTACACAAAAAGAAGCGCCGCATCTGTACGATGCAGCGCTTCTTTTTTACATACTTTAGTTCTGGGGGTGCACGATATCGCGCCAGTCCAGATCTCCGCGCTCGAGGCCGTGGATCAGCACCTCGGCGGTGGCGATGTTGGTGGCCATGGGGATGTTGTGCACATCGCACAGGCGCAGCAGAGTCATCTCATTCGGCTCGCTGGGCTTTGCATTGATGGGGTCGCGGAAGAACAGCAGCAGGTCGATCTCGTTGCAGGCAATGCGGGACGCGATCTGCTGGTCGCCGCCCTGCACCCCGGCCAGAAAGCGCTGTACCTGCAGGCCGGTGGCCTCGGAAATCAGTTTGCCGGTAGTGCCGGTCGCCACCAATTTATGCTGGCTCAGAATGCGGCAGTACGCCGTGCAGAACTGAACCATCAGCTCCTTTTTGGAGTCATGCGCGATCAGGGCAATCGTCATCTGTAGATCTCTCCTCTATTGAAACATTTGTATATAAAACACTTGCTAAATTTCCTTTGCTATACATGATATCACAAACGCAACTCATTTACAACAGGTTTTTGGACACAATATTCAAATTTTCGTTCAAATTCACTGCTTTGCACGCAGCTGCGCCTTACTGCGCAAGCAGTGCATCGTTATTTTCTTCCTCTATCACCCCTGTGGGGGCAGTTGTCTGCTGCGGCTCCGCGGCTGTGGTATCGGTCTGTGCATCATTTGCAGCATCCGGAGCGGTCTGGGCGGCGGTATCCGATGCTGCGGCGTCCTCCTGTGCCACGGTGCGCGGGTCCACATAGGGGTCTACCTCCAGCGTGCCGTCCTTCATGGCAAAGTAGGCGTTGGCGATATCCACCACCAGATCACCGGTGCGGGCACCGTAGCCGCCGTACTCCACCGTGATGCCGATGGCGATCTCCGGGTCGTCTGCCGGGAGATAGGCGATCATTATGGCGTTCAGATAGTGCTTGCCCGAAGCGTAGGTCTCGCTGCGCTGGGGGGTACCGGTCTTGCAGGCGATGGCAATGGGATAGCTGGAGATCTTGCCGCTGATGGTGCTGGGCACCAGTGTCATGCCCTGCCGCACCAGCGCAAAGGTGTTGCCGTTGCCCTCGATGACATCCATCACCTCCGGCTGAGTCTCGCTGAGCACCTCGCCGGTGTTGGTATCCAGAATGGCCTTGACGAAGTGGGTGCGGTAGCGCACGCCGTTGTTGGCCAGTGTGGCGGCGTAGGTAGCCAGCTGGATGGGGCTTACCACCGTGTTGCCCTGCCCGATGGCGGCCTGAATATCCAGCGATGAGGTGTAGTTTTTGTCTGTCTTTTTGGTCAGCCGTCCCACGGCCTCGTTTACCTCCACGCCGGTGCGCTGCCCAAGACCCAGCTTGTAGGCGTAGGCATCGTAGACGTCACTGGTCAGGCGGCGGCCCACGTCGTAGAAGAAGATGTTGCAGCTCCACTTGATGGCAGTGACCACATCAATGTTGCCGCTGTGGCCGTGGCGGGTGCAGCGGGGGTGGTAATCCTTATAATAGGTATACACGCCGGTGCAGTTGACGGTGGAGTACTGGTTGATGAGGCCGCTGTCCAGCGCCGCCACTGCCACCGAGGGTTTAAAGGTGGAGCCGGGGGTGTACAGGCCCTGCAGCGCCCGGTTGAACAGGGGCAGGCTGGGGTCGGCGCTGTACTCGGAATAGTTGGTGGCGTACAGATTCTGGTCAAAGCTGGGGTAGTTTGCAGCCGCCAGCACGCTGCCGTCCTTTACGTCCAGCACCACCGCAGCGCCGGCGGCAGCTTTCATATCGCCGGTGTTGTACACCCGGTTGATCATGTCAATATTGTTGGCAAGGGCCTTGTCCACCGCCCGTTGAAAGTCGCTGTTGATGGTCAGCTGCACGGTATGCCCCGGCTCCGGCACGGTGGTGATCTTGGTGTCCACGATCACGCCGTCCGAATTACGGGTGATGGTCTCCACACCATCCTTGCCGCGCAGCTCATCCTCGTACACGGACTCAAGGCCGGAGATGCCGATCACATCGTTCATGTTATAGCCTTTTTCCTTGAGCGGATAGGTCACCTGACCGTTTTCGTCGGTCACCTTCCACTTTTCGGCGGTGATCTTGCCCACACGCCCCAGCACGGCGGGGAGGATATCTCCCTGCTCGTAGCTGCGGGTGCTGGTCTCCACGATCTCCACGCCCGGCAGCGTGAGAGAGTGCTCCTTGATGGTAGCCACCGTCACCTGACTGACGTTTTCCGCCATGACAAAGTTGTTCACGTTGGAAAAGGCCTGCCGGTCCATCTCGTAATGGATGCCCGCCAGCACCCGCTGCCACGGCAGGGAGAAGCTTTCCAGATGGTTTTTCTCCACCAGCATCTCCATCACATCGTTGGCGGTGGCGTACTGCTGCAAGCCCAGCGTCTCCTTCATGTCAGCCAGCGTTTTCTGGTCGCTGGTGCTGTCGGCGCTGTCCGTAAAGGTATAGTTCCCGGCGGCATCCGGCTCGCTGATGAGCAGGGTGTCCAGCCATTTTTCATCGTTCTTGCGCAAAAGTTCCACGATCTGCTGCAGCATGGTGTCCAGATCCTGATCCCCCATCTGCAGCTTGTTCAGCACCACATTATAGCCGGTGCTGGTGGTGGCGATGCGCTTGCCGGTGCTGTCCACGATATTGCCGCGCGCGGCGGTGACCGTGAACTTATAATCCGTGGTGTTGGTGGCTTTTGCCTTGAAACTGTCCCCGTTGACCAGCTGCAAAAAGATCAGCCGGAAGGTATACAGCCCCATGATGATGCAGGCCACTGCGATGAGCAGCAGCATCCGCCGCACCACGACCTTGCGTTCATTTTCGTTCATCTGGTTCTCCTTTTACGGGTTAGACCACACCGTTGTCGATCCCAAACCCGTCATGGATGCGCTGCACCAGCCAGAAGGCCAGCAGCGCCGCCGGGAGGGTCAGCACTGCACTGGGCAGTACAAAGGCAATGTACCGCAGCGCAGCGCCAGCATAGCCCGGCATATAATAGAAAAACAGCCAGTCCAGCGAGAGCACCAGCAGCGCCGTCATAGTATTTACGGCGGCAAAGTTGCCGGGGTTCACCTGCAGATACAGCTGCACCAGCACCGATACCCCAAAGCAGAGCAGCAGCAGTTCCAGCGCCAGCATACCCACCGTGCGCCCGGCGGCGTAGTCCCACAAAAGGCCGCCCACCGTGCCCAGCAGCGCCCCGGCGAACTCCCCTTCAAATACTGCCACCGCCAAACACAGCGGCAGCACCAGCAGCGGCTTTGCCTGCCCCAGCTGAAAAAGCCCGGGCGTGGTCTGCAACGCGGCGCACACAAACAGCGCCAGCACATAGCAGCCCCACTTCAGCAGCTGGCTGCGGCTGCGCTTGCGGCGAGATTCCATAGCAGTGTGCCCTCCTTAGTACGCAGTAATGATAAAAACGTGCTTGGCGGTGCGGGGGTCGGCACCGGGGCGCACCACCGCAATGGAGGATTTGCCGCTGGCTTCCGGCACCACATCCTGCACCGTGCCCACCAGAAGATCCGGCGGGAACACCCCGCCCAGACCGGTGGTGATGACCTGATCGCCCGCACGGGTCTCGGTGCTGCGCTCCAGATTGGTCAGGGTGCACAGGCCGTCCGGCGCATAGGTGGTGTTGCCGTTCAGGATGCCGTTTTCCCGGGTGCGGGAGACCACGCCCGCCGCATTGAAGCTGGGGTGCAGGATGGTCATTACCTTGCAGCTGGTCGGGTCAGCCTCCACCACCATGCCCAGCAGATAGCCCCGGTCGCTGATGACGGCATTGTTCACCGCCACACCGTCTGCGGTGCCCTTGTCCAGCGTGAAACCGCCAAACTCGTCCAGCGGGTCGCGGCCGATGACAAAACCGGACACATAGGTGGCGTTGCTGTTCTTTTTCTGAATATTGGCCAGCGCCTTGTAGGCCTCGTTCTCGGCCTTGATACGGTCGTAGTCCACCATCTGCTGGCGCAGCTCGGCGTTTTCCGCTTCCAGCTGCTCGTTCTGCTCCATGACTTTGTCGATGCTGGTGTATTTTTCCCACACCGTACCTACGCCGCCGCTGACCACAGCCGCCGCCTTCTGGAAAGGGGTCAGGATCACGCCCAGCAGCTCCTGCGGGGCAGCGGTCAGTCGTCCGTTGGCACCGGCGTAGGCCATGATGCCCACCAGAAATACCGCCACGGCCACAAGGATCTTGAATTTCCAGGTATCAAAAAAATCTTTCAAAGGGTCCTTCCCTCCTGTCGGGATGCCCGCGTCCTACCGCAGGCCCTTGCATGAAAAAAGCGCGGACAGCCGTGCCATCCGCGCAAGATGCAGTGTTTGCAGCGGAAAAACGCACAGCTGCTGTGTCTGAAACTTTTCCGCATTCTGAGCAGCACTCTCCCCAGAGAGCCGCTCTTACATATGTCCTCCATCGGTGTCCAGCACATCATGCAGCACATCCACATGATCCAGCACTGCACCGGCACCCTTGGCCACGCAGTCCAGCGGGTCCTCCGCAATATGCACATCAATGCCGGTCTCGCTCTGGATCAGCTGATCCAAGCCGCGCAGCAAAGCGCCGCCGCCGGTCAGGGTGATGCCGCGGTCGATGATATCTGCGCTCAGTTCCGGCGGGGTGCGCTCCAGCGTCTCCTTGATGGCGGTGGTGATCTTGACCAGACACTCCAGCAGAGCGCCGCGCACATCCTCAGAGTGCACCACGATGTTCTTGGGCAGGCCGTCCACAAGGTTGCGGCCCTTGATCTCCATGGTCAGCTCCGGGTCCAGCACATAGGCAGAGCCGATCTCGATCTTGATCTGCTCGGCAGTGCGCTCACCGATGAGCAGGTTGTACTTGCGCTTGATGAAGGCGATGATAGCCTGATCGAACATATCACCGGCCATGCGCACGCTGCGGGAGGCCACGATGCCGCCCAGAGAGATGACGGCGATCTCCGCCGTGCCGCCGCCGATATCCACGATCATGCTGCCGGTGGGCTCGCTGATGGGCAGGCCTGCACCGATGGCAGCAGCCATGGGCTCCTCAATCACAGACACCTGACGGGCACCGGCCTTCAGGGTAGCTTCGCGCACAGCGCGGCGCTCCACCTCGGTAACGCCGGAGGGAATGCAGATGACCACCCGGGGACGGGAGAACATACTGTTGCCGCAGGCCTTTTTGAGGAAGTTCTCCAGCATATTTGCGGTGATGTCGAAATCAGCGATGACGCCGTCCTTCAGGGGACGCACCGCCACGATGCTGCCGGGAGTACGGCCGATGACAGCCTTTGCCTCGCCGCCCACGCAGCGCACTTCGTCGGTCTTGGTGTCCACCGCCACGACCGAGGGCTCGCGCATGATGATGCCCTTGCCCTTCATGTAGACCAGAGTATTGGCAGTACCCAGATCAATGCCAACGTCCTTTGACAGAAAACTCATTGTTCCAAATCTCCTTACGATCGTTCCTTAAATCTATCCCAGAATGCCGGACAGTCTGCGGTAAACAGACCCTCCTGCGCAGAATAACACGGTTCTATTATAGCCGCAAGTGCTTCATTTCTCAAGCGTTTCGGCAAGTTTTCTATCATTTTTCCATTTTTCTCACAAAAAATGCGCCAGCAGCTGTACGGTGCGGCTGACCGGCAGCCCCATAATGGTGTAATAGTCGCCCTCGATGCGGTCCAGCCACAGGGCCGCGCGCCCCTGAATGGCATAGGCACCGGCCTTATCGTAAGGCTCCGGGGTGGCGGTGTAGAACGCGATCTCCTCCTCCCCCAGCGGGAAAAAGGTCACCTTGCAGCTGTCCACAAAATGCTCTGCCCTGTCCCCTTTTGCAATGCACACGCCGGTGTGCACCTGATGGGTCTTGCCGGAGAGGGCGCGCAGCATCCGCTTGGCGTCCTCTGCATCGCGGGGCTTACCGAACACGGTGCCGTCCACGTCCACCACCGTGTCGCAGCCGATGACAACGGCATCCGGGTGCTGCTTTGCCACCGCAAGGCACTTGCCGATGGCCAGCTGCTCCACCAGCTGCGCCGGGGTGGGTGCTGTGACGGCGCTCTCGTCAAAATCGCTGACGCAGACGGTGAAATCGGTGGTGTACAGGGAAAGCAGTTCCCGTCTGCGGGGACTGCCGGAAGCTAAGATCAGGTTATTTTCCTTCATTTTCTCCGTGTTCCCTTCTTTAGCGGCCGGTAGAGCCAAAGCCGCCCGCGCCGCGCTGGGTATCGCCCAGCTCCTCGGCGGGCACAAAGGCGGCGGTGTACACCGGGGCGATGCACAGCTGCGCCACCCGCTCGCCGGGCTGAATGGTATAAGTCTCGGCACCCAGATTGACCATGGGCACCTTCAGCTCACCGCGGTAATCGCTGTCCACCACGCCCACACCGTTGGCCATGCACAGGCCGTGCTTGATGGACAGGCCGCTGCGGGCGTACACCAGCGCCACGCTATGGGCACCCGGCAGCTCGATGGCAAGGCCGGTGGGCACCAGCACCCGCTGCATGGGGGCAACGGTCAGCGGTGCGTCCAGCACAGCGCACAGGTCGGCGGCAGCTGCGCCGGGGGTGGCATAGGCGGGCACCTTTGCCCGGGCATCCAGTACCTTATATTTTACAGTGATGGGTTCCATCGTATAACCTCGTTTCGTTTTTTCTGCTTTCGTCAGTTCGTTCCTTTAAAATACAGACCGCGGGTAAAATCGCCCTCAAAGGGGGCGTGGGTGCGGATGCTGTCCAAGATCTGCGCCGCTTTCTCGCGGGATTCCAGCGTAAAGTAGGCCACGCCATAGTCCACCGCCAGTGCGCCGGGCTTATCGCCCATGTAGATGGGCACCGGATTATAGATGGTGCGCACTCCAAGGCCGCACCGCACCGGGAACTTTTTGGCCTTGCGGTCGGTCAGCACGCCGGTCTTATCGCAGTGGGCACAGTCATGGATATTTTGCAGCGGACAGGCGCGGGTGAGCATCAGCGGCATATGACCGTAGATCATCACGCCGGTGGGCACAGGCTTACCGTTCCGGGTGGGCGCAATGGACGCAATATCGCTGTCTTTTACCTCCGGCAGGATGAGCAGGCTGGAAAGTCCCTGCTCTGCATAGAACTGTGCCGCCACATTGTTGGTGATGTTCAGTCCAAAGCCGCCGGTCATGGGCAGGCCGCGGCACAGCCGCAGATGGGCGATGTTGCTGACCTCGTATCCGGCAAAGCCCGCATCCTGCGTGGCTGCAATGCGGCGGGCAGTGTCCTGCTCCAGCGCACCAAACATGACCCGGGGCAGCTCCAAAAGGGTCTTTGCCCGCCACTCCCGGGGCACATGGTCGGCCTGTGCAATGGGCAGAATGAGATATTCCACCCCGTCAAGCACCCGCTCCGGCACCTGTTCCCAGCGCTCGAACCGGACACGCAGGGTGCGGCGGGGCGGCAGAGTGCGCTGCGGCAGGGCGGCGACGTGCTCCTCGGTGGTCGGCCAAGGGCGCAGCACCTCCCGTTTTTTGAGCAGGGCATCCAGCGCTTCCCGACGCAGCTCGTTCACAGCACTGCCGGGGATGAACCACGGCCCGCCGTCCATTTCCACTGTGATCTTCTCTGCCGCAAAGGGCGTGCCGCCGGTCTTTGCCAAGCTGCGGTTCAGGCTCTCGGTGGGGTCGGTGCGGGCAGGCTGCGGCTCGGCGTCCCCATAGGCAAAGGCCTTGTTGCCATCGGCATCGGTAACGGTCAGCTTTTCGCCGCCTTCTTCAATTTCCAGCTTCATCTGCACCGGCACGCGGGAGCGCTCGCGGCGGTAAAGCTCGCGCAGCATGGGCAGGGTCTTTTTGGTCAGCTCGGCGTCAGCTTCGCTGCGCACACCAAACATGGTGCCGTCGATTTTTCCGTCCAGATAGCCGGAGGTGAAGCCGGAACGGCTGAAAGCATTCTTCAACAGGTCGCGGTCGTAGGCGCGGCCCTCGCGGCCTGCAAGACAGGCGCTGACTGCCGCCGCCACATACTCCGGCGTGCGCAGACGGCCCTCGATTTTTGCCGATGCCACGCCAAGCGCCTGCAGTTTGTCCAGCTTATCAATGACCGAATTATCCTTTAAGGACAGGTGATGCAGGCGGCCCGGCTTGCCTTCCGGCAGGGTGTTGGCCTCAAAAGGCAGGCGGCAGGGCCCGGCGCAGGAGCCGCGGTTGCCGCTGCGCCCGCCCAGAAAGGCCGACATATAACACTGGCCGCTCATGCTCATGCACAGCGCACCGTGCACGAAGCACTCGGTCTCGATGCCGCAGTGCTTTGTGATGTGCTCCACCTCGGGCAGGCTCAGCTCACGGGCCAGCACGACCCGGGCAAAGCCCAGCTCTTTCAGTTCCAGTGCGCCCTGCAGGGTGTGGACGCTCATCTGGGTGGAGCCGTGCCGGGGCAGCTGCGGGGCAATTTTACCAATTAAAGTAGCCACTGCCAGATCCTGACAGATGACCGCATCCGCGCCGCTGGCTGCTACTGCGCGGATAGCCTGCTCCAGCGCAGGCAGCTCGGTGCCATACACGGTCGTATTCAGCGCAACGTGCACCGCCACGCCCCGGGCGTGGCAGAAGCGCACCGCCTCCTGCAGGCTGTCTGCATCAAAGTTGCCGGCACCCGTGCGGGCGTTGAAACCCGAAAAGCCCAGATATACTGCGTCCGCGCCGCTGAACACCGCAGCGCGGAGCATTTCTTCACTGCCCACCGGGGCTAAGATCTCGATCCTTGCCATAGTTCTCCTTCTGACTTCTATTTATATAAGGTACATTCAGTTGGTCTCGTCTGCCTGCGCGCTGTCTGCCGCCGGGGTTTCCGGGGCTGCGGACTGCTCCTGTGCCGTCTCTGCCGCAGCGCGGGCGGCGCGTTCTTCCCGGCGGGTCTCGCGCTGGCGCTCCTTTGCAAGCTGCTCCCGCAGGGCGGCAGCTTCCCGGCGCAGCACGGCATTCTCGGCCAATGCCTTGTCCTCGGCCAGCTTTGCCCGGGCTGCATCTGCAATGTAGTCCTGGATCTGGCTGCGCATATTCTCGGCGCTGCCGGTGCTCTTGCGGTATTCATCCAGATAATCCATCGCGCAGAACACCGCCGCCTTGGTCACCGAGAGGTTATCATTGGTGTCCAGCAGCTTTGTGATGTCCTCGTCCAGCTTTTTGGCAAGACCGAGGATGTACTTTTCCGAATCTGTGGTGGCGATGGCATACGGCGTGCCCGCGATGTTGACCCTTACCTTGTTTACCATGGTGTTTTCCCCTTTTTATCCTGTATCTGTACGGCGCAAGGCCGTTTGTTCCGCATTTTACCGGAATTTGGCACCGTTCCCGGAAACGTTTCGGCTTTCGGAAACGTTTCGGCGGAGTTTCCTGTGCCATTACTGCCGGAATTACTCCCCGAAAAACGTTTCGCGGTTCAGTTCTACCTTCTATTATAATATAAATACGCCGCAAGAAAAAGTGGAATTTTTGAAATTTCGGCATATTTGTCAGAAAGTGGCCTGAAAAAATAGCAGTTACGGAAAAAAAGCGCCTGTTTCCTTGCATTTATAAATCGTTCATATTATAATAACTTTGTTATGTTGGCAGCCGGACGAAAGAGGGAACGTTTCTGCTGCTATTATCTACTCAATTATTTTAGCAAAGCAAACGCTTATGCGGATAGGAGCACACTATGACATCAAAAGAATTTGGCAAAATTCTTCAGGACAAGCTCACCAGTGAGTACGGTGTGGAGCTGAATGTTGCCTCCAACCAGCAGATCTACCGTTCTCTGGCTCTGATCTGCCGTCAGATGATGAGCGAGAACCACAAAAAGTTCCAGTCCAAGGCTATTGGCACCGGCACCAAGCAGGTCTACTACCTCTGCATGGAGTTTTTGATGGGCCGCAGCCTGAAGATGAGCCTGTTCAATCTGGGTCTGGACGAGGTTGCCAAGAAGGCACTGGCCGACGCCGACATCAATCTGGACAGCATTTTTGAGGAAGAGCCCGATGCAGGCCTGGGCAACGGCGGTCTGGGCCGTCTGGCTG
>ENA-OYYK01001525-OYYK01001525.1-human-gut-metagenome-genome-assembly--contig:-NODE-1525-length-11031-cov-4.579628_pt1 | contig 11031 bp, 8 predicted proteins | sample MGYA00243247_ERZ653443 | MGnify/ENA primary metagenome ERZ653443 (study PRJEB26926, sample SAMN06165010) | human gut metagenome | biome: ENVO:00009003; feature: ENVO:2100002; material: ENVO:00002003... | reverse complement strand
AGCTTTTTCACAAATGAAGTACATCCCGTTTTGTAGGGTAAAACGGTACTTCTTAGTAGAGCTTTGCACCTGCCGGAATATGGTCATCTACCATAAGCAGATGGAGCTTTTCTTCGCCTTCTTCTTCGTGTACTGCACTCAGGAGCATACCGCAAGAGTCAATGCCCATCATTGCTCTCGGAGGAAGATTTGTGATTGCAATAAGTGTCTTACCGACAAGTTCTTCCGGCTCATAATATGCGTGAATACCGCTTAAAATGGTTCTATCTGTGCCTGTTCCGTCATCAAGAGTAAACTGCAACAGCTTCTTTGATTTCGGTACTGCTACGCACTCTTTAACCTTAACGGCTCTGAAATCAGACTTTGAGAATGTATCAAAATCAACATCTTCTTCAAACAAAGGCTCAATCTTTACCTTAGAGAAATCAATCTTTTCAGGCTCTGAATTTGGTGTAGAAACTTCTTTATCCTTTACACCATTTTCGGATTTTACACCACCGAGGGTCTTCATTGTCGGGAACAGCAGAACGTCTCTAATTGAATAGGAATTGGTGAACAGCATAACCATACGGTCTATTCCTATACCCAACCCGCCCGTAGGCGCAAGCCCGTATTCGAGAGCGGTCACATAGTCCTCGTCCATCATCTGCGCTTCGTCGTCGCCGCTGTTGCGCTGCTTTACCTGCTCGGCAAAACGGTTGTATTGGTCAATGGGGTCGTTAAGCTCGCTGAAAGCGTTGCCCATTTCTCTCGCATAGATAAAAAACTCGAAACGCTCCGTCAGACGGTTGTCGGACGGTTTTTTCTTGGCAAGCGGACTCACCTCTACGGGATAATCGTAAATAAACGTAGGCTGAATCAGCTTTTCCTCCACCTTGCGGTCAAACACCTCGTAAAGAGCGAATCCCCAGGTGCGTTTCGCCTTGTCAAGCTCAACGCCAAGCTTTTCGGCGGCTTTGACTGCGGAATCATCGTCCAAATTTTGAAAATCGACGCCGGTATATGTTTTTACCGCCTCAATCATGGACATTTTGCTCCAATTGTCAAGGTCGATTTCCGCGTCGCCGTAAGGCAGTTTGCGCGTGCCCAGCACCTTGTCCGCGCAGTAACAGAAAAGCTCCTGCGAAATTTCCATCATGCGGTTGTAGTCGACATACGCCTGATACAGCTCGATAGTGGTAAATTCAGGATTGTGCCTAATATCCATACCCTCGTTTCTGAAAAGCCGCCCTATTTCATACACCTTTTCAAAGCCGCCGACTATCAGACGCTTGAGATACAGCTCCGTCGCTATTCTCATATACATATCGATATCCAACGTGTTGTGGTGCGTCACAAAGGGGCGCGCGTTTGCGCCGCCGGGTATGGTATTGAGCACCGGAGTTTCCACTTCTATATATCCGAGTCCGTCGAGATACTCGCGGATACAGCTGATGATTTTAGAGCGTATGACAAACGTCCGCTTGACCTCGGGATTGGCAATGAGGTCGACGTATCTCTGTCTGTAACGCGTGTCCGTATCTTTAAGTCCGTGGAACTTTTCGGGCAGCGGTCTAAGAGACTTTGAAAGCAGAGTGAGCTTTTCGGCACGGACGGAAATTTCGCCCATATGCGTGCGGAAAACCACTCCCTTAACTCCGATTATGTCGCCTATGTCCCAGCTTTTGAACGCGGCGTAATCTTCGTCGCCCAGCTCGTCGCGCCGGACGTAAAGCTGAATGCTGCCCTCCCCGTCAAGTATATGACAAAAGCTAGCCTTGCCCATAATGCGCACGGATATTATTCTGCCTGCAAGGCTGACAACGGTGTTTTCCAGCCTTTCAAAATCGTTTTTTACGTCGGAGGAATCGTGCGTTTTGGGAAATTTTGTGATTTCAAAGGGATTTTTTCCTTCGGCAACAAGAGCCGCCAGCTTTTCGCGGCGTATTCGCATAACCTCGTTTAAATCCTCTGCGACAGGCTCGGCGGCAGCGTTGGTTTTTTCCGTATTGTTTTTTTCTTTAACGTCCATTTCGGGTGTTCCTTTTAAATAAGGTAAATCAGTTTATATCGAGAATTTTAAGACGCAGCGTCCCCGTAGGCACCTCCACGTCGATAATCGCGCCCTTCTTTTTGTTGAGACTCATCCGTCCGACGGGAGATTCGTTGGAAATGCGCGCGTTCAAAGGGTCTGCCTCGGTCGTACCCACGATTTGATACGTCATGCGCGTATCGTTGCTCACGTTGAGAAAAGTGACCGTGCTTCCGAGACGCACAACCTGACCCGACGCCGAGTCCTCGTCGATGATTTTGGCGACGTGCAGCTTGTTTTCGATTTCAAGAATTTCGCCCTCCACCATTGCCTGCTCGTCCTTGGCGGAGTCATACTCGGCGTTTTCCGATATATCTCCGAACTCGCGCGCGATTTTGATTTTTTCGCTGACTTCGTGGCGGCGTACCGTTTTGAGATACTCCAGACGCTCTTCCAGCTCTTTGTAGCCCTGTGCCGTTAAGAAAACTTCCTGCATTTTGCACCTCTTTTAGATTAAACAAAAACCACCCGAAAATGTCAGGTGAGTTTATTGTCGTTTATTTTAACAAATTTTTCGTTTTCAGTCAAGTATAATCAGCTCTTTTGTTTTTATCCCTGTTTTTTCGTTTTTTTGCTTTTGGAAACCGACAAAGCGCGCATAACTCTGTATAAAAACGGTTTTTTCAGCTTTACCGCATTGAAAGGACAAAGCTCCTGACAGCAATAACAGCGTATGCACTGCTTCGAGTGGATAAACGCTCTCTTCTTTTGCGTTGATTTGTCGGATTTCATTTCTATAGCCTGACGCGGACAATGTCTGAAACACTTTTCGCAGCCTCTGCATACCGACTTTTTTATTACGGGCTTTCTTGTAACCCACTCCTTGCGCAAAAATCTGCGCAAAAAGCCGCGCTTGTTGAACAAGGCGTGAAGCACGCTCACGCGTTTGAAATCCTCGATGTAGGCTTTTTCGCACTCGGAATAATCCACGCAAGACGCGCCGAAATCGGAGTTGAGCAAGCCCCGCTCGACCGCTTTTAAAAGCAACGGCATTTTCGACGGTTCGTCAAACAGCTTTACCGCCGCGACGTCCGTGATATAAGCGTCGTCGCAGGCTATGATTTTACCGACAAAACGCGGTGTGCCGTTTGTGGGACCCTCTCCCTCCATACCGATTACGCCGTCCACGACATGGAGTAAAATTTTCTCCGAAGCGAATCTTTCTATATCAATCAGATTGTCGCAAAAGTCGTCGAGCTCGGGATATTTGGAATGCACCTCGGCTTTGACAAGTCCGGGTATAAGACCGTACAGATTTTTTACCGCGCAGGAGTAGCCCGTGAAACCGTGCGTTTTGAGCTTGCAGACGTTGATTACCGCGTCGGCTTTTAAAAAAACGTCGATAATTTCCTGATGACGGTTGACCTTGCCTTTGAGGTCCACCGTCGAAAAACCGAAATCGTCGTTTAACTCCGCACCCGAAGCTTTGCAGGCTTCGGTCATACCCGTCACTCTGTAAATGTTGTTCATGTAAGCGCGTGTGTACGCGCCGCCCGAGCTGTCTCCGACAACGACGCGGGCGCCTGCCTCCACGAGACGGCGGGCAATGCACTCCACCAACATCGGGTGAGTGGTTCCGTGTCTTTCGGGCGGCAAATCCGTCACCAGATTGGCTTTGATAAAAATATTTTTTCCTTTTACGAGAAATGCCTCCGCGTCTCCGAAATCAGCGAAAATACTGTCCACGCACGCAGATACGTGTTCCTTTGAATAGTCCTCGCAAGGCAAAACAACCAATTTAGCCATGATATAAATGATACCAATTTAGAAAAAAATTTGCAACCGATTTGTTTGCCTCGAAAACTCAAAATGTATATAATTGTTTTAACGGAGACTCAAATGAAGCTTTGGATAAAAATAATACGCAACGAAAAGATAATAAAAGATACGGTGACGGAAGGCAACGCGGAAAATGCCAAGGAGCTGCATGCTCTGCTTGCCGACGTCTGCGACAGACTGAACTGCCCCGTGCCTCTCGTCACGACCACGGACGCCTCCAATCTGCAAAAATTCAACCATGCTAAATTTAAAGCGCGGGACTTCGTGGAAAAAGTGGATTTCGATTTTCTTGAAGCGATACGCCTTTCCGAAAAGAAGAAAAAGCAAAATCTGCAAGAATAAAATACCCCGAACACAAAAGTTCGGGGTACTATTTTTTAAATAGTATTTTAAGATTGCCGCCAAAACAAAATTATTCTTTGACGTAAGGCTGCAAAAGTCCGATTTTTCCGTCGTGGCGGCGATAAACGATTTCGACATTGTCGGTAGCTCTGTTGACAAAAACATAAAAATCGTGACCTACCATTTCCAACTCTTCCACTGCGTCCTTCACGTCTATTGCATAAATTTCAAATTTTTTGGTCTTGACTATTTCCGGCGTTTTTTCCTCCTCCACGCCAGTCACAAACGCAAACTCTCCGAATTCGGGCGCAGCTCCGGCTTTGTCGGTCAGCTTGCCCTTGTGCTTCAATATCTGCCGTTCAAGCTTGGGCAGAGCGTCGTCGATTGCATAGTACATCGTATTGCCGTCCACTTCCGTTCTGAACTGCCGACCGTTGGAGGAAACCGTTATTTCCATACGACAGCTTTTTCCGTTTGTGGAAAGCACTACCTTTGCTTCGGCGTCGTCGTTGGGGAAATATTTGTCCAGCTTGTGAATTTTCTTTTCGAGAATATCCTTAAAGTTGCCGCGCATGGTATAATTTCTTGTTGTGATTTCGAGTCTCATGATATTTCTCCTTTATGCTTATTACTTCTACAAACAGTAAAAGTTATTTTTTGAATTGAATTTTGCCGTTGGAGGCGTCTATTTTTATACGTTCACCGCTCTTTATTTTTCCTTCCAGCAAAGCCTCGCTCAGCTTGTCCTCAACAAGACGCTGAATGACTCTTTTTAGCGGACGCGCGCCGTATTCCTTGTCAAACCCCTGCCCGGCGAGCAGGTCGAGCGCCTGTTCGGTAAAGACTATTTTAATATCCTTTTCGGCAAGCCTCGAAGTAAGCCCCGCGGTAAAAATTTCGGCGATTCTTCTTGTGGCGTCTTTATCAAGCTTGTGGAAAACAATAATGTCGTCCACCCTGTTAAGAAACTCAGGCTTGAAGCTCTTTTTCAGCTCCTCCGTAAGCTTGTCGCGCATCTTGTCGTATTCCGACTCCGCGTCGGCGCCTCCGCCGAAACCGAGACGCATATTTCCCGAAATCTGAGACGCGCCGACATTGCTCGTCATGACGATGACGGTATTTTTGAAACTGACTACCCTTCCGCGGCTGTCGGTAAGTCTGCCCTCGTCGAGAATCTGCAAAAGCATATTGAACACGTCGGGATGCGCTTTTTCTATCTCGTCGAACAGCACTACGGAATAGGGCTTTCTGCGCACCTTTTCGGTAAGCTGCCCCGCTTCGTCGAAACCGACGTATCCGGGAGGCGCTCCGACAAGCTTGCTTGTGGTGTGCTTTTCCATATATTCGCTCATATCCAGCGTAATTAGCAGGTTTTCGTCGCCGAAAAGGGCTTCCGCCAGAGCCTTGGTAAGCTCGGTTTTTCCCACGCCGGTAGGTCCCACGAAAATAAAGCTGCCTATCGGACGTTTGGGGTCGTTTATGCCCGCGCGCGCCCGTCTTATCGAACGGGCGACGGCTTTGACCGCTTCGTCCTGCCCCACCACGCGCTCGTGCAATGTTTTTTCCAAATTTAAAAGCCTTTGCGCTTCGCTCTCGTTGAGCTTGACTACCGGTATGGAAGTCCATTTGGAAACGATTTCCGCAATGTCCTCCTCGCCTATCGTGGGGCGTTCTTTGGCGTAGTTGTCCTGCACCTGCTGTTTAAGAACGATTATTTTGTCGTTTAATTCCTCTATTCTGTCCTTGCAGCGCTGAGCGGTATTGAAATCGTCGGAAAGCTTGGCTTTGTTCTTTTCCTTTTCAAGCTCGTGCAGCTCGTCCTCGAGCTCTCTCAATTCGGGAGGAATTACAAAGGTTTTGAGCTTTGCCTTGCTCGCCGCCTCGTCAATCAGGTCAATCGCCTTGTCGGGAAGAAACCTGTCGGAAATGTAACGGTCCGACAGCTTCGCCGCCGCTCTTATCGCTTCGTCGGAAATTGTTACCCGATGATGCTCCTCATATTTTTCTCTTAGACCTTCGAGTATTTTAACCGTCTCGTCCGCCGTGGGCTGCTCTACCATGACAGGCTGAAAGCGCCTTTCCAACGCGGGCTCCTTTTCGATATATTTTCTGTATTCGTCAACGGTCGTTGCGCCGATTGTCTGCAATTCGCCGCGCGCCAAAAGCGGTTTAAGAATTTCGGCAGCATCCATTTTTCCCTCGCTTGTGCTGCCCGCGCCTACAAGATTGTGAATTTCGTCAATAAACAAAATTATTTTACCGTTTTTCGTTATGAAATCTATCGCGTTTTTCAGCCTCTGCTCAAAATCGCCGCGATATTTCGTGCCTGCAAGCAATCCCGCCAAATCAAGAGAAAACACCGTCTTTCCCTCCAACAGAGACGGGACGTTTCCGTTTACTATCGCTTCGGCAAGTCCGTCCACAACCGCAGACTTGCCAACGCCCGGCTCCCCGATCAGCACCGGATTGTTTTTGGTGCGGCGGGACAAAATCTGAATTATCCTTTCTATTTCCTCCTGCCTGCCGACGACCGGGTCCAGCTTGTTTTCCCTCGCTTTTTTTGTTATGTCCGTGCCGAACTTGGCAAGCTCGCCCAAATCGCCGTTTTCTTCCTCCTCGGACTTTTCCTCCTCGGGCACTTCGAGACCTGTTCTGTCAGAAATAAACTGCATGAGATTGGCGTCCTGCGCGGCTTTTATCAACAGCTTTTTCATGTCTACGCCAAGGTGCTTCAAAATACGTACCGCATTGTTATCGGACAAAAGAACAGCAAGCAGAATATGCTCCGCACCGATATAATTGCTGTCCGCCTGCCTGGCAAGAGCTTTCGACTGGTCGAACACCAAGATTGTAGGCGGCGAAAAATCGAGTAGCTGCCTAGCCATTTTGTCGGAAGTCAAAATAAAATTGTGAGTATAAATGCCGAAACTGTTGAGGGTTGTTTTGGAAACACAGTCCACGCTCAAAAGTCCGTATACGACGTAAGGCGTATCGATACTGCTGTTTTCCGCCTTTACGGTTATCCTTTCCGCGATATTGAGAGCCTTTTTGACCGTTTCGGTAAAATTGTAATTTCTGTATATCATGCGAGCCTCTCTGCTTTGATTCGTCAAATAAAAAATAAAATTTCTTTTGCCGCCGCAAACGGCAGCTTTACCGTTGCCCAATTTACGCCTACAAAACATTGCTCCCGTAGGGCACGGTTTAATTATATCACAAAAACTTCCTTGCGAAAAGAGGTTTTGAAAAAAACGGTCAAAAAATTTGACCGTTTTTGTAATTTAGATTTTATTCTTTTTCGGCAGCCTGTTTTTTGGCGTCCTCTATGATTTTGGGCACCTGCGTTGCCGGCACTTCCTCGTAGCGGACAAATTCCATCTCATAGCTGCCGCGCCCCTGAGTCATGCTTCTCAAATCCGTCGCGTATTTGAGCACCTCAGCCAACGGGCATTCGGCGTTGATTACCTGCTTTCCGTCCACCATCTCCATACCGAGTATTCTGCCGCGGCGCTTGTTCATGTCTCCCAAAATGTCGCCCATGAAACTCTCGGGAACAGTGATTTTGAGCTGATAAATGGGTTCGAGTATTGCGGGAGCCGCCTTTGCAACGCCTTCGGCGTAGGCAAGCTTTGCCGCAGAGACGAAAGCCACTTCCTTGCTGTCCACGGGGTGGGATTTGCCGTCGAACAGGGTGCATTTCAAGTCTACCATGGGATAGCCCGCAAGCACGCCTTCCTTGATTGCCTCGCGCAGTCCCTTTTCAACCGCAGGGATAAACTGCCTAGGAACGGCTCCTCCGACAACCGCGTCCACAAACTCGAACTGTCCGTCCGCCGCGCCCGGCTCGAAACGCACGCTGCACTGACCGAACTGTCCCGCGCCGCCCGACTGCTTTTTGTGCTTGCCTTCGGCCTCCGCCATTTTCTTGATTGTTTCCCTGTAAGCGATGCGGGGCTCTTTGAGCACTGCCTCGACTCCGAATTTGTTTTTGAGCTTTCTGCACAGGATTTCAAGCTGAGTTTCGCCCACGCCGCTCAAAAGCATTTCGTTTGTTTCCGCGTTTTTGGTAACGGTAAAGGAAATGTCCTCGTCTTTGAGGCGGTTGAGTCCGCCGAAAATTTTGTCCTCGTCGCCCTTCTTTGCGGCGTAGACCGCCATGGAAAGCACGGGCTTGGGCAGTTCTATCGGAGGCAGACGAAGCTCCCTGTCCTCGCTCAAAGTGTCTCCCGTCGTCGCGTTGGACAGCTTTGCCAAAGCGCCTATATCTCCCGCGCAGGCGGCGTCCACCGTCTCCTGTTTTTTGCCTTTCAAGAAATAAATCGAACTGATTTTTTCCTCGCTGTCCTTGGAGGCGTTTTTGAGGGTAAGTCCGCTTTTGAGCGTACCGGATACGACCTTGAACAGACTCAGCCTTCCCACAAACGGGTCGGCAATTGTTTTGAATATGCGAATCACGACGGGAGCGTTTTCGTCGGGTTTAAGCTCTGTCGGCTTGTCGTTTTCGTCAAAAGCGACGACAGGCTTGGCTTCCGCCGCAGAGGGCATCATGGAAATAAGATTGTTCATAAGATTGAATACGCCGAAATTGGCAAGCGCACTGCCGCCGAACACTCCTATCGCGGCGCCCTCTTTCACGCCCTGCTTCATGCCCTTGACCATTTCTTCAGCGGAAAGCTCTCCGCTGTCGAAAAATTTCATAAGAAGCTCTTCGTCGCTCTCGGCTGCCTTTTCCATAACGACGCCTTTGAGTTCTTCATACTTGGATTTCAGGGAATCGGGCAAGGGCTGCCCGTTTTCGCCGTGCGCGCCAACCTTGTAAAACAGCCCTTCGAGCACATTGGCGTAGCCCGTCATCTTTCCGTTTTCCATAAGAGGAATCATAAGCGGAACTATCTTAGTCGAATATTTCTGCGAAACGGCGTTTACCGTGTCCCAATAATTGGCGTTTTCCTTGTCCATTCCGTTGATGAAAATCATGGTGGGAACTTTGTGCGCCACGCAGTAGTCCAATGCTTTTTCGGTGCCTACCGGCAGCGTGCCCCCGGGACCCGTGACCACCAGCGCGCAGTCGGCAACCGTCATGGCCTGCACGAACTCGCCTTCAAAGTCGAAAAATCCGGGAACGTCTATAAGATTGAGCTTGACGCCCTTGAAGGTTGCGTTTGCCGTTGCAAGACTTATGGAAATCTTCTTTCCTATTTCTTCGGGGTCGAAATCCATCGTGGTATTGCCGTCGTCTACTCTTCCCTGCCTGTCTATTGCCTTTGCATTAAACAATATGGCTTCGGCCAGCGTAGTCTTTCCTTCACCGCCGTGTCCCAAAAGAGCTATGTTGCGAATGTTTTTTGCTGAAATTCCTGCCATAGTGATTACCTCTTTGAAATGGTTATGTGTGCATTGTACAACAAAATCAAAATTTATTCAATACTTTTTAAGGAATTTCGGGCAAAATTTATGAATTTTGTTTTCGCTCTGTACGGACGCATGGAAATCAATTCGGTTTTACCTCTCAGGCGCGCGCAGCAATCTGACGTATCTGTTTATTTCAGAGCGCTCGGGTCTGGTCAAAACAAGCACGGTGCTCGGCACAAAATGTCTGTCGTTTATCGAGTTGTTTTTTTGAAGCAAATCCCTGACTCGCCGGGCGACCCCCTCGTTTCCGTCGAAAACCGCGGCGGAGGGAAACATTTTTTCAAACAGCCCGCGTTTGAGACAGTAATGCGTACATCCGAGCACTATGTTGGAAAATTCCCCGTCGGAAACGTACCTTTTTACGTAAGAAGTTATTTCCTCGTCGGGAGCGCCGTATTCGATTAAAAGCGCAAGGTCGGGCAAAACGACTGTTTTCGCGTCAAGTCCGTACAGCTTGCTGCTTTGCAAAAGGTTTTCTCCCGTAACCGCCGTACAGAGCACCGCCGTTTTGCCGCCCTTTTCGCCCGCGGGCTTGTAAGCGGGCTCCATTCCCACTATCGGCAGGGAGGGAAACTCCTCTCTCAAAATTTTTACCGCCGCGCCCGTCAGAGTGTTGCAGGCAAGCACCGCCATTTTGAGTGCATAATCCTCCGAAACCTTTTTTATTATTGCCCTCGCGTTTTCGGCGAGAAAGGCTCGGCTTTTGTTCCCGTACGGCATATTCTTGTTGTCCGCAAAGTATATGTAGTCCTCGTAAGGCAAAACCTTTCTCAAAACTTTAAGCGTGCTTATGCCGCCCGCGCCGCTGTCAATCACCAAAATGCTTCCTTTCATTTTTCTTTTCCTTCCGATTTTTCAATGCTCTATTATATGAAAAAACAGTTTTTCTATATACAATTTTTTAATAAAAAAGGGTTAAAACCGTTGCATATATTTCGGATGTGTGATAATATAATCAAAGCGAATTTTAAAGTACAGACACAAGGAGTGTTTTTATTATGCCTAACATTAAATCAGCTAAAAAGAGAGTTTTGGTATCCGACAAAAAAAGGCTTGAAAACAAAATGGTTCGTTCTCAGATGAACACGGCGGTTAAAAAGTTCAACGCCGCCATAGCCGAAAACAATGTAGAGCTTGCGGAATCGCTTCTCCCTAAAACATCTTCGATGATAGACAACGCCGCTGTCAAAGGCGTTATTCACAAAAACGCAGCCAACCACAAAAAGGCGCAAATAGGAAAAGCGCTCCATCAGTTGAAACAAGGCATCATCGTCGTCAAGGCGGACGCGAAAACCCTCAAACAGGCCGAGCAGCGCGCCGCAGCGGCGAGAAAAGCCGCCGAAGAAGAGGCGTTGAAACAGGAAAGAAGCGCGGCGAGAAAAGCAAAGGAAGAAGCTGCGGCAGCCAAAAAAGCACCTGCCAAAGCG
>ENA-OYYK01001522-OYYK01001522.1-human-gut-metagenome-genome-assembly--contig:-NODE-1522-length-11058-cov-4.648460_pt1 | contig 11058 bp, 6 predicted proteins | sample MGYA00243247_ERZ653443 | MGnify/ENA primary metagenome ERZ653443 (study PRJEB26926, sample SAMN06165010) | human gut metagenome | biome: ENVO:00009003; feature: ENVO:2100002; material: ENVO:00002003... | reverse complement strand
TTACTACGCGTCTCGTGGGCTCGGAGATGTGTATAAGAGACAGGAAGTCAAGACTGCTGTGCATGCTGCGATCCAGCTGCTGGAGCAGAACGGTGCTACTGTAAAGGAAATTTCTCTCCCCAGCACAGAATATGCGATCAATACTTACTACATCATTGCTTCTGCTGAAGCTTCTTCCAATCTGGCAAGATTTGACGGTGTAAAGTATGGCTTCCGTGCAGAAAATTATGATGGTCTGACAGACATGTATGAAAAGACCAGAAGTGAAGGTTTTGGCGATGAAGTAAAGCGTCGGATTATGCTGGGCACATTCGTGTTAAGTTCCGGTTTCTATGATGCGTACTATAAAAAAGCAAAACTGGTACAGCGTCGCATCGGTCAGGAATTTGCAGCAGCATTTCAGGATTGTGATGTAATTCTGACACCAACTGCACCTTCTGCCGCATTCAAGATCGGTGAAAATATTGGTGATCCGTTGAAAATGTACTACAGCGATGTCTGCACAGTCACTGTCAACATTGCAGGTCTGCCGGCTGTCAGTGTTCCCTGCGGAAAGTCTGCTTCCGGTCTGCCGCTGGGTATGCAGCTGATCGGTAACAAGTTTGCAGAACAGACCATTCTGAACGCAGCATATGGTTATGAACAGCTGGTCGGCGGATTTCACGCCATTGCAGAAACCCTTTGAGCAGGAGGAAGAAATCAATGAAAGATTATGAAATTGTCGTTGGACTGGAAGTCCACGCAGAACTGAATACCAAATCTAAAATTTACTGCAACTGCCGTAACGCATTTGGTCTGGAAGTCAACACACAGGTTTGCCCTGTCTGCATGGGCATGCCGGGTACATTGCCGACACTGAATGAAAAAGTGGTAGAATATGCAATCAAAATGGGACATGCTATGCACTGCCAGATCAACGGTGTTTGCAAACAGGACAGAAAGAATTACTTCTATCCGGATCTGCCGAAGGCATACCAGATTTCTCAAGCAGAAGTACCGCTTTGCGGAAAGGGTTATCTGGACGTTATGGTAGACGGACAGATGAAGAGAATTGGCGTAACCCGTATCCATATCGAAGAAGATGCCGGAAAGCTGCTGCATGACGAGTCTTTCTCTGGTTCCCTGGTCGACCTGAACCGCTGCGGCGTGCCGCTGATCGAAATCGTATCCGAACCGGATATTCGCAGCAGTGCCGAAGCCAAGGCATATCTGGAAACCATCAAATCAATTTTGCAGTATCTGAACATTTCAGACTGCAAGATGCAGGAGGGTTCCATGCGTGCGGATGTCAATTTATCAGTTCGTGAAAAGGGCACGAAAGAGTTTGGTACCCGTACCGAGATGAAAAATATCGGTTCGTTTAAGGCAATCGCACATGCCATTGAAGCCGAGACTGCCCGCCAGATTGATCTGATTGAATCCGGGGAGAAGGTTGTACAGGAGACCCGCCGCTGGAACGATGATCAGGGATATTCCTATGCGATGCGTTCCAAAGAGGATGCACAGGATTACCGTTATTTCCCGGAGCCGGATCTGGTACCGATCGTTGTCAGTGACGAATGGCTGCAGCAGATCCGTGACAATCAGCCGGAACTTCATGATGAAAAACTGGTCCGTTATATTGCAGAGTTTGGTCTGCCGGAGTATGATGCACAGATTCTTACATCGGAGAAAAAGCTGGCAGATCTCTTTGAGGCGACTTCTGCGATTTGCAATAAACCAAAGAAGGTTTCCAACTGGCTCATGGGAGAAACGATGCGTCTGTTAAAGGACCGGGAAATGGATGCCGAAGATCTCCGTTTTTCACCAGAGCATCTGGCAAAAATTATCGAATTGACAGAGGCAGGAACGATCAATAATTCTGTTGCCAAGGAAGTATTTGAAAAAGTCTTTGATGAGGACATTGATCCGGAGCGTTATGTGGAAGAGCATGGCTTAAAGAGTGATAACGATGAGGATGCGCTTCGTGCAACAATTGAACAGATCGTCAAAGACAATCCGCAGTCTGTGGAGGATTACCACAACGGAAAAGAGAAAGCAATCGGATTTTTGGTCGGACAGACGATGAAAGCAACCAAAGGCAAGGCAAATCCGGGAATCGTAAATAAAATCTTAAAGGAACTGCTTTAAATCTTAAAGAAAAATGAAAAAACAGGGGAAAACTTGTCTTTACAGGCTGAATATCGTATAATAATTTTGCCGTCGCTTACTGCGGCGGCAATGTTATATGTAAAAAAGGAGTTTATACGATGGCGGAAGACCAGAATAATAAAGAAAATACCACGACATCCGATACAAACAATACAAGTGAATATGAAGATGTCTGTTACATCTGCCGCAGACCGGAGAGTGTTGCGGGAAAGATGATACATATCCAGAATGATATCTGCATTTGTCAGGACTGTATGCAGAAAACATTTGATACCATGAACAACGGTACCTTTAACATGGGCGATTTCATGAATATGAACATGGGAAAAATGCCGAATATCAGTATGATCAATCTGGCGGATCTACAGAATGCGGTTCCGAACAAACAGAAGTTAAAGAAAAAGAAACCAAAGGATGAGCAGCCGAAACCGGAACTGGATATTCATTCCATTCCGGCACCGCACAAAATCAAGGCGCGTCTGGATGAGTATGTTGTCGGACAGGAACATGCCAAAAAAGTGATGTCCGTTGCCGTTTACAATCACTATAAACGCGTGATGGAAGACACCAATGACGGCGTGGAAATCGAAAAGTCCAATATGCTCATGATCGGACCGACCGGATCGGGAAAGACGTATCTGGTAAAGACACTGGCACGGCTTTTGGATGTGCCGCTGGCAATCACAGATGCGACCTCTCTGACCGAAGCCGGATATATCGGTGATGATATCGAAAGCGTAGTCAGCAAACTTCTGGCTGCAGCTGACAATGATGTGGAGCGTGCAGAGCACGGTATTATTTTCATTGATGAGATCGACAAGATTGCAAAGAAGCGCAATGCCAATCAGCGGGATGTAAGCGGAGAGTCGGTGCAGCAGGGAATGTTAAAGCTTCTCGAAGGCGCAGAGATTGAAGTTCCGGTTGGAGCAAGCAGCAAAAATGCGATGGTTCCGATGACCACGGTAGATACGAAGAATATTCTGTTTATCTGTGGCGGTGCCTTTCCGGAACTGGAAGAGGTTATCAAGGAGCGATTAAACAAGGAGGCGTCCATCGGCTTTAAGGCAGATCTGAAAGATAAATACGACAAGGAAGAAAATCTTCTCTGTAAAGTGACAGTGGAGGATGTCCGTAAATTCGGAATGATTCCGGAGTTTCTGGGACGTCTGCCGATTCTGTTTTCACTGGAAGCACTGACGGAAGATATGCTTGTGCGTATTCTGACAGAGCCGAAGAATGCGATTGTACGTCAGTACAAAAAGCTTCTGGCGATGGATGAAGTGGATCTGGAGTTTACGGAGGACGCTTTGCATGCAATTGCAAAGCAGGCGAAAGAAAAGAAAGTCGGTGCCCGTGCACTGCGAGCCATTATTGAAGAGTTCATGCTGGATATCATGTATGAGATTCCAAAGGATGACAATATCGGAAAAGTGACGATCACAGAGGATTATGTGGAGAAAAAGGGCGGACCGCTCATTGAAATGCGTGGAGTTGCGGCACTTCAGGAACAGGAAGCAAACGCATAAAATGTAGAAAAACCGAAATAAAAGATCTGATGTCGGAGGGCATCAGGTCTTTTTCTTTTCCCTATTGTATGATATGATAGAAACAGTATTGTTTTGTTCGTAATTCATAAGGAGGATGTATGAAAATCATTCATTGTGCGGATTTGCATCTGGATTCCCAGATGACAGCAAACCTGACAAAAGAGCAGGCAAGAGAGCGCAAAAGAGAAATCATCCGTACGTTTACACGGATGGTCGAATATGCAGAAAAGACAGGGGTGCGTCTGATCATGATATCGGGAGATCTGTTTGATACACGAAATGTATCAGCATTGGCGCGCAACACCGTAAGGGACATGATCTGTACACATCCCCAGATTGATTTCTTATATCTGAGAGGAAACCATGACAGTGACAATTTCCTTTCCAAGCTGGAGGAAGTACCGGACAATCTGCTTTTGTTTTCCGATACATGGACTGCATACCGGTATGGAAACATTGTGATCAGCGGAATCGAGCTCTCGGAGAACAACCGGGCGACCGTTTACAATTCCCTTGTGCTGGGGCATGAAGATTTCAATATTGTCATGATGCACGGACAGGCGGGAGATTATGCATGCCGCACACAGGCAGAGAATATCAGCCTGAACCAGCTGAAAAATAAAAATATTGATTATCTGGCGCTGGGACATGTACATACCTTCATGCAGGACAAGCTAGATAACCGCGGTACCTGGTGTTACTGTGGATGTCTGGAAGGACGCGGATTTGACGAGTGTGGACCGAAAGGATTTGTTTTACTGGATGTGGACGAGCAGACCTGCCGTGCCCAGATGCAGTTTGTTCAGATGGCAGCCCGCACGCTGTACACGCTTGAAGTGGATGTGAGCAATGTCATGACGACAAGAGAAGCGGCAGAGCGGATGGAAGAAGCTGTAAAACAGGCGCAGTATCCGTCGGGAAGCCTTGTCAAATTTGTACTGACCGGTGAGGTGGAAGTGGATGCGGAGATCAATTGCGAGTATCTGCAGAATCTGTTCTCGGATTATTTTTATTTTGAAAAGGTGAAAGACCGGACAACCCTTCGGGTCGACTACAGTGATTATGAAAAAGATGCCTCGTTAAAGGGGGAGTTTATCCGTATGGTACTTGGATCTGAACTGTCACAGGAGCAGAAGGCAGAAGTGATCCGCTGTGGAATTTTGGCATTGTCCGGGGAGGAGATATAGGATGAAATTACGTTCCTGTCATATCGACAATTTTGGAAAACTATCGGATCTGCATCTGGAATTTCAGGACGGGGTCAATCTGTTTCACGAACCGAATGCATGGGGAAAAAGTACACTGGCCGCTTTTTTGCGGGTGATGTTTTACGGGTTTGACTCTAAGAGAGAATCCGGACTGTTTGATAAAGAACGTGTGGTATTCCGCCCGTGGCAGGGGGGAACGTATGGAGGCGAACTGGATTTTTCCTATCAGGGAAAAGAGTACAGGATCAGCCGTACATTTGGAAAAACAGAAAAAACAGATGTTTTTCATTTATATGATCTTTCTACCAATCTGGAATGTCATGATTTCTCTTCCGAGATCGGAAGTGAAATTTTCGGACTCGACAGTGCATCGTTTAAAAGGAGCGCATTTATTGCACAAAATGACTGCGAATGCTGCTCGACAGATGCGATTAATGCCAAGCTGGGAAATCTTGTAGAGAATACAAATGATATCAATAATTTTGAAACTGCCCAGAAAAAGATTCATGACCGGATGAATAAACTTTCGCCGGACCGTGCAACAGGTTCCATGAAAAAGCGGACGAACATGATCACGCTGTTAACGGAAGAACTGCGTGGCTATGATGCGGCAGAGGCGTCTTACAAAAAGATTACCGAAAAACTTACCGAAAAACAGGAGCAGAGAAAAGAACTGGCCGGGATTCGGGATCAGTATGCAAAAGCATTGCAGGTGGCGAGTGAAGAGAGCCGCAGAGAAGGAATCAAGCAGGCCTATGCGGCCACCAAACAGGAGGAACAGGAAAAGAAAGCGGCACTGGATGCTTTTGCGGATGTATTTCCGGGACAGGTGCCGCAGGATGAGGAGTTTGCAAAGCAGAACCAGGATGTACAGATGCTTGGGGTGTTAAAAACCACTTTGTTTAATCTGGGGCTGACCGAGGAAGAAGAAAACCGCCTGCAGGAACTTGGTGATAAGTTTGAAAACCAGATTCCTTCTGAAGAAAAAATAACGGAAATGGAAAAAGAGCAGGAGCGTTTTGCAAAACTCAAAGAAGAAAAAACGCAGCTGGAAACGAAAATGTCCTATTTTGAAGCGATGGCAATGAAGCGGGAAGAACCGGATTATACGGTAAAAAATCGTCTTCCGATGATGATCTGCGGCATTATCCTGCTGGTGATCGGTGCTGCCGGTGGTGTGTTGTCGTTTCTGTTGCCACAGGTACATAAGTTTTTCCTTCCGCTTCTGGCGGTATCGGTGGTTGCGGCAGTGGCAGGTATGGTGCTTCTTGTGGTGCGCAAGGTGCAGGTATCAAAGGAAGAAGAAAAGGTGCGTGCACTCCGGGTACAGCATCTGGAAGAGGAGCGTAAGCTCCGCGGACCGGTGGAAGAAATTCAAAAAACCATGGAAGAGGCTTCGAAAGAAGCTTCGCGCATCGAACAGGAGACCAAGCATTTTCTGGAGCAGTATCAGATGGTTCCGGGAGAAAAGGATGCCAGAACCTGCCTGTATGAACTCCGCAGCCAGCTGCAGGAATATGAGCGTCTGCGCAGCCGTGCCGGAAAAAGCGATGCGGCAAGACAGGAATTTGAGCGGAAACAGAACTCTTTGCTTGCATTTGGAAAAGAAGCGGGAATGGATTTCGGAGAAGATCTTGCAGCAGGAATCAGCCAGTTACAGATGAAGGCAACCGAGTACCGGATCGCACAGAAAGCATACGCAGAGGCAAGAAAAAAGAGAGAACTGTTTGAACAGGAACACAATATGAAAGAACTGGCAGCGGTGGAAAAATGTCCATATTCTCTGGACGAACTCAATTCCATGATCCGTGATGTGGATGAGCGGAGCGAGGATATCCGGGAAGCCATCGAGCAGTACCATCATCAGCTCGAAGATCTGCAGGATCAGCTGGATATCCGGGACGAAAAAGAACAGCAGCTTTCCATCTGCAGACAGGAACAGGAAGAAGAACAGCATTTATACGAAACCCTGCGTCTGACGGGAGAGTTCCTGCAGAATGCAAAGGAGCAGTTTTCTGCGAGATATTTGGGTCCGATCGAGAACGGGTTTGGAAAGTATTACACGCTTCTAACAGGGGATAAAGAAAAAGACTGGATGGTGGATGCCAACATCGAGGTGCAGATGAAAGAGCAGGGCGAGATGCGGGAAACCAAGTGGCTGTCTGCTGGATATCAGGATCTGCTGGGAATCTGTATGCGTCTGGCGCTGGTGGATGCGATGTATCCGAAGGAAAAACCGTTTCTGGTGCTGGACGATCCGTTTGTCAATCTGGATGAAGAAAAGATGGCACATGGCAATGAACTGTTTGGAAAAATTTCCGGGGAGTATCAGATTTTATATTTTACCTGTCATGCAAGCCGGAATATAGAAAACGCAAAATAAAGGGAGAGGAAACATGGAGAAAAAGATTTTATTTCCGCAGATCGGCGGAATTATGCACGGAGGGGATTACAATCCGGAACAGTGGCTGGACCGGCCGGACATTCTGGAAGAAGATATCCGTATGATGAAGAAAGCCGGGATGAATTGTGCAACACTTGGGGTATTTTCCTGGTCAACCTATGAGCCGCGGGAAGGGGAATTTCATTTCGCATGGCTGCATGACATCATGGATAAGTTATATGCCAATGGCATTTACACGATATTGGCGACGCCGTCCGGAGCGCGCCCGGCATGGCTGGATGAAACATATCCAGAGTGCAGACGCGTGGATTCCTACGGGGTGCGTGAACATCACGGGGTGCGGCACAACCACTGTATGAGTGCACCGGTTTATCGGAAGAAGGTTTCTGTGATCGTCAATAAACTGGCAGATGAATTCGGAAATCATCCGGGGCTTCTGATGTGGCATATTTCCAATGAATTTGGCGGGGAATGTTACTGTCCGCACTGTGTAAAGCGGTTCCAGGATTATCTGGCGGAAAAGTTTGACCATGATATTGAAAAACTGAACAAGGCATGGTGGACAACGTTCTGGAGTCATACTTACAATGATTTTTCCCAGATTGAGCCACCGTACCGCAACGGAGAATTCAGCATTATGGGATTGAATCTGGAGTGGAAACGGTTTACCACCTGGAATATGACGGATTACATGAAGGCAGAGATTGCCATTTTAAAAGAACGTACCCCGCAGATTCCGGTGACAACGAACTTTATGAAGGAATATGACGGACTGGACTATCATAAAATGCAGCAGCCGCTGGACGTGGTGTCCTGGGATTCTTATCCGCGGTTTCACAATGATGAGGAGTCGTTTTCAGATACGATGACAGAAAATGCGTTTGATCATGCCATGATCCGTTGTCTGAAAAAAGAGCAGCCGTTTATGCTCATGGAGAGCGCGCCGGGGCTGGTCAACTGGCATCCGTTTAATAAAATGAAACGTCCGGGCGTACACCGGCTGGCTTCGCTGCAGGCAGTGGCTCTCGGTTCCGATACGGTGCAGTATTTCCAGTGGCGGAAAGGAAGGGGATCGTTTGAGCAGTACCATGGGGCGGTTGTGGATCATCTCGGAACGGATGATACCAGAGTTTTTCGTGAAGTGGCAGATCTTGGGGAAGAATTAAAGAAACTCAAAGATCTGGCAGGGACAGTCGTAAAAGCACCGGTAGCCGTGTTATACGACTGGGACAGCCTCTGGGCAACGGATGGAATGAAGGGGCTGGCAGAGTCCACCCGCAACTATATTAAGACCTGCAGGAAAGCATACCGCAATCTGTCGGCACTCGGAGTGGATGTGGATGTGATTTCCAGTGAAGAGGATTATAGCGGTTATTCCGTGATTGTGGCACCAATGCTGTATCTGCTGCATCCGCATGTCGGGGAGCGCATGAAACAGTTTGTGGAGCAGGGAGGTCATCTGATTGCAACCTATGTGACCGGATATGTGGATGAAAACCAGCTCAATTATCTGGGCGGATTTCCGGGAGACGGATTAAAGGATCTCTTTGGCGTGATCAGTGAGGAAATTGATACACTGTATCCGTCCGACCGCAACCGCGTACATTTTGCCGAAATGCCGGAAGGGGAAGTACGGGATTATGCGGAAGTTCTGCGTGTGGCAGATGGCACAAACGTGCTTGGTACCTATGAACAGGATTATTACAAAGGAATGGCAGCAGTGACGGAGCGCACATGTCAAAACGGCAGTGCCATGTATATCGCGGCCCGGCTGGATGATGCTTCCATGCAGCACCTGTATGCGCGTACACTGAAAAAAGCGGGAGTTTCGATGTATAAACTTCCATATGGCGTGGAACGTCACACACGCGAAGCGGATGGTATGCAGTATGTATTTTATCTGAATGATACGACCGGACCGCAGATTGTTTCCGGAGTAGAGGGAATTGATCTTCTGACGGGAGAGGTGATCAAGGGAATTCTTACACTGGAACCGTATGGCGTGGCATGTGTAAAAGAATAAGTTCTATTCTGAAAGTTTTGTGCATATAGTTACGGAAAAGAAGTGTGGGAGCTTCTTATGGATAGAAATTGTGATGCATTTATCCGCTCCAACAATACCTACGATATCCTGATTGCCAGAGAGTCTTTGGAGATTTCTGACGACCGGGCAGAATGTATACAAAATATCGGTGAAAAATTTGTGGCAGAATATTTTGACCGGGACGAGGTGCCGCAGCTGAGCATTAAGACATACGGATATTCGATTATCCCAAAATGTTTCGGACTGCTGGATACGCTTGCACTGGAGACAACCGGTATCCTGCAGCTGCAGAATCAGCCAGCCCTGTCCCTTCGGGGACAGGGTATTTTTATTGGATTTGTTGATACGGGAATTTCCTATGAACTGCCCTGTTTCCGGAATGCCGATGGAAGTACAAGAATCCGCTCAATCTGGGATCAGAGTATTCCGGCGGGGGAGAAAAATACCCCTCAGGGATTTTTGTACGGAACGGAATATACACAAAAAGAGATCAATGAGGCACTGGAACAGGAACATCCGCGGGAACTGGTTCCAGTGACGGATGAAGATGGGCACGGAACCATGCTGGCAAGTATTGCCTGCGGAAGTGAAGATCTGCAGGCTGGTTTTACTGGGGCGGCTCCTTATGCGGAACTTCTGGTTGTAAAGTTAAAACCGGCAAAACCATATCTGAAAGACTTTTTTTATATTCCGCAGGAGATGCCTGCCTATCAGGAAAATGACATTATGGCGGCAGTTGAATATCTCGAAGAGACTGCCAGGAAACTGGGGCGGCCCCTTATTCTGTGCCTTGGGCTTGGGACAAACAACGGAAGCCATTCCGGTGGCAGCAATCTTTCGGAACTTCTTGATGATATTGCGGGCAGATGGCGCCGGTGTGCGGTTGTGGCAACCGGAAATGAGGCGAATGCCAGACATCATTTTTACGGGAAAAGTGATGGAAATTCGATGGTTGCGGTAGAGGTGAATGTGGAACAGCGGATGCGGGGATTTTATCTCGAGTTGTGGGCCAGTGCACCGGAATTGTTTGTGGTGGCGGTGCGTTCGCCGGGAGGCACTCTTATGCCGGCGCAGAATGTGCCCGGAAATTCGCATCAGGAACAGGAATTTATATTTGAAGGGACAAGAGTGGAAATTGATTATGCACAGGTGGGACGCACGCGGGGGGATCAGCTGGTGTTTATCCGGTTTGAAAACCCGGCGGCAGGGATCTGGACGCTGTATGTTAATCCGAGTACCACGATCACAGGACAATTTCATATCTGGCTGCCAATGAGTGGAATGTTAGAAAAAGACGTGGTGTTTTTGCGTCCGGATCCGGATGTGACACTTACCGTGCCGTCTTCGGCAAAAATTCCGATTGGGGTGGGTGGAATGGATCAAAAGAGTGGTATTTTATATCTGGATTCCGGGAGGGGGAATACCATTGCATCGGTTGTAAAACCGGATTTTGTGGCTCCGGCTGTGGGCGTGCAGGCGATAGGAAGGCTTGGAAATTATGTGACACTGACGGGAACGAGTGCAGCTTCTGCAATTGCGGCAGGAGCATGTGCACAGATCATGGAGTGGGGAAACAGCCGTGGGAGAAGACTGCTTTTAAATTCGGTGCAGATCGGAAATATTTTGATTCGCGGGTGCGAAAGGAACCCGGATGTATCCTATCCGAATACCGCCTGGGGCCTGTCTCTTATACACATCTGACGC
>ENA-OYYK01001518-OYYK01001518.1-human-gut-metagenome-genome-assembly--contig:-NODE-1518-length-11066-cov-7.438107_pt1 | contig 11066 bp, 9 predicted proteins | sample MGYA00243247_ERZ653443 | MGnify/ENA primary metagenome ERZ653443 (study PRJEB26926, sample SAMN06165010) | human gut metagenome | biome: ENVO:00009003; feature: ENVO:2100002; material: ENVO:00002003... | reverse complement strand
GATTAAAATCTTAATTTTAATCAGGAAGGCATCGCCTGACGGCGCTGCCTGTTTTATGATTTATAAGGAAAGAAATCACAAAACAAGTCTCATATGAACTCCACGCCCTTCAGGCAATTAAATTTTTTTAAGATTTTAATTGGAGTTCAGTATGAATTTGCAAAGAACTTCTTGCCATTTGATGGGTGATCGTAAAATAGTGAATGGAGCGTATCAGCACAGATACGCTCCATTTCTCATACATATAACGGGGTACAACCCCTTGGCTCTCCCTCTGGGAGAGCTGTCACCGCAGGTGACTGAGAGGGCATTGCGCCCTGGTTTCCCCTCTCCGTCCTCGCTTCGCTCGGCCACCTCTCCCATAGGGAGAGGCAAGGGGCTGCTGTTTTCCGTTATTTCAATTCCCAAGTCTTAATCTGACTTGCCTTCTCGTACAGCTTCAGGTAGCTTTCGTACCGGGTCTTTTCAATCTTCCCCTCCCCGCAGGCTTCCCGGACGGCGCAGCCCGGCTCCCTGCGGTGAGTGCAGTCGTCAAAACGGCACTTTCCCAGATACGCCCCGAAATCCGCGAAGGCATATTGCAGATTCTCCTTGAGGATCACGTCCATTTCATCGGTGTCGAAGGAGGAAAATCCGGGGGTATCCATGACGAAGGTGTCGTCGCCCAGACTGTACAGCTCCACGTGCCGGGTGGTGTGCCGCCCCCGGCCGAGCTTTTCGGAAACCTCTCCTGTGGAAAGCTTCAGCTCCGGCGCCAGACGGTTGAGGATGCTGCTTTTGCCCACGCCGGAATTTCCGGTGAATGCCACCAGCTTGCCGCGGATCAATGTCCGAAGCTCCTCCACACCGCCGCCGGTCTCGGCGCTGGTGCAGATGACGGGGAAACCGGCGTTCCGGTAGATACGCACCAAGTCCACCGCCGGGTCAAGGTCGCACTTGTTAACGCACAGGTAAACCGGCACCTCCTGATCCCCCGCAATGGCCGCCACCCGGTCAATGAGGAACGGCTCCGTCACCGGATTGACGTTGGCCGCGAATACCACCAGCGCGTCAATGTTGGCGACAGCGGGGCGGACGAAGCAGTTGCGCCGGGGCAGCACCTTTTCCACCATGCCCTTCCCCCGCTCCACGGTGATGTCCACCATGTCGCCGGTGAGGGGCGTGCAGTTTTCCTTTCGCAGAATGCCACGGGCGCGGCAGGTGATCACCGCATCTCCCGCCTGCACGTCATAAAATCCGCTGATGGAACGGACGATCCGCCCGGTACGCTGTTTTTCCATACTCAATTAAACGGCACTTCCTTGGACTGGTAGTATTCTCCGTCGATGTAAATGTCATAGGTCTGGGTTCCGGTGCCTGTCAGGTCGCAGACAAAGCTGGAGGTTCCCGGCACGATCTCCCGGGACTCGATGACCTCCTTGCCGTTCAGGAAAATGCTCAGAATGTACGGCTCATCCCGTTCCGGCAGGGAGAACTGCACTCCGATGGTCACCGGCTCGTTGGGATCTTTGGGGGTCGTTGCCTGAGTGGGGCCGGTGGTTTCCTCCGGTCCTTTGGAGATTTGCAGAACGATCTCCGTGTTGACGTCGATCTCCGCGTTTTTCGCCGCGGACTGGTGAATGACCTCGCCCTTGGGCTTCAGGCTCTCCACTTCCTCGGTCTTGACGTTGCTGAAGCCCGCCTGACCCAGCAGCTCCTTGGCCTTGTCCACATCCAGTCCCATCACGTTGAGCATCTTCGCCGTGATGACGTCCGGGCCGGTACTGACATAGATGTACACCGTCTGTCCCGCCGTCATTTCCGTACCGGCGGACGGCTCCGTGTGGATGACCTGCCCCACTTCGTATACGTAGCTCATTTCGTTGCGGGTGATGGGTTCAAAGCCTTGCCCCAGCAGGATGGACTTGGCTTCCTCCGCGCTGGTGCCTACGAAATCGTCCATGGTTTTGGCTTCCGGCCGCTGCCCCAGGCTGACGGTGATCCAAAGCTCCGAACCTTTGACTACCTTGCTGCCTCCGGAGGGTTCCGTGCGGAGAATCTCTCCCTTTGGCCGGGTATCGTCGTACTCCTGCCGCAGCTTGATGGCAAAGTCCGGGTACTGGGACGCAAGGCTTTCGTCGTAAATCCCGCCCTCGAGATACGGGACGTCCACCAGTGCTTTCTCCTTGCTGAGCAAGGCGCCGTTGAACAGGGCGATCAGAAAAATAAAGATCGCGATGACCGCCACGGCGCTGCAAACCACGATGGCCGTGGTAGCGACCCGGCTGCGCTCCTCCTTGCGTTCCTCTTTGCGCTGCTGCTGCGTCTGACGGCGCTGCTGGGCGCGGCGGATGGCCTCGTTGTCCCGCCCTGCCTCCGTTCCCCCACCGTTCTGGTGCAGGTGGATGCTGTCCGAAGATGTCCGGACGGGAGCCGCCCCGGTCTTAGCCTGCACCTTCTTCTCCGCCGTGGTCATGGCACGGGAGAGATTGGGAAGCACGCGGGTAGCGTCGTCCACGATTGTGTGGTAATCAAACGTCATGTCCGGGTTCTGCCGGAATTCTTCCATATCATGGAGCATTTCCGTGGCGGAGACGTAACGGTCGTTGACCTCCAGCGCCATGCCTTTCATGATGATCTGCTCCAAGCCCCGGGGAATGTTGGGGTTCAGTGTGGATGGCAGCGGCGCGCCGCCGTTGATATGCTGAATGGCAACCGCCACGGGGGATTCCCCGTCATAGGGCGGGCGGCCGGTCATCATCTCGTACATGACCACGGCCAGAGAGTAAATGTCGGAACGGTTGTCGGTATGGCCGCCCTTGGCCTGCTCCGGGGAGATGTAATGGACGCTTCCCAGTGCTTCCTTCGTCAGGGTGTTGCTCTTGCTCATAACCCGGGCAATGCCGAAGTCCATCACCTTGACGGAGCCGTTTTTCAGCACCATGACGTTATGAGGCTTGATGTCCCGGTGGATGATCCCCCGGCTGTGGGCGTGCTCCAATCCTTTGGCGATCTGCATGGCAAAATGCAGCGTCTCCTTCCAGTTGAGCACCCCTTTTTTCTCCATGTACTGCTTGAGGGAAATGCCGTCGATCAGCTCCATGACGATATAATTGGCGCTGTCGGAGGCGGAAACGTCGTAGACCTGCACGATGTTGGGATGGCTCAGCATGGCCACGGCTTCGCCCTCGGCGCGGAACCGGCGGCGGAATTCCTCATCCCGGGCGAATTCATCCTTGAGTATTTTGACGGCTACCAACCGGTTCAGCCGGTGGTCACGCGCCTTATAGACGACGGCCATGCCGCCGGTACCGATGATCTCCAGAATTTCGTACCGGTCGTCCAAGAGCCGTCCAATATATTGATCCATATTCAGAAATTGCTCCTTTCGCGGTACTCAAATGGCGATCAGCACGCTGGTGACATTGTCCGGCGCGCCCCGGTTTTTGGCAATGTTTAATAGACGCCTGCAGCAATTCTGCTTGTACACGCCGTGGACGACCTCGAAAAGAATTTCCTGATCGTCCAGAAGATTACTCAGTCCGTCGCTGCACAGCAACAGGTAGTCTCCCTTACCCACGTCCAGATGGAAGATGTCGCACAGCACGGTTGTCTCCGTTCCGATGGCACGGGTGATGAAGTTCTTGCCGGGATAGCTTTTCGCCACCTCCGGGGTCAGATCTCCCCTGTCCACCATCATCTGTACCAGGGAGTGATCCTTGGTCACCTGCCGGATGCCGCTTTTGCCCACGTGATAGGCGCGGCTGTCCCCCACATTAACTACGGTCGCCTTCCGTCCCCGCACCATCACCGCAACCAGCGTGGTGCCCATGCCGTCGAATTCCTCGAACTGCCGGGACTGGTCATACACGGTGAAGTTCGCCAGCTTCACGGCGCTGCGGAGCATCTGGTCAACCTTGTCCTGCTCCATGACGGGCTTCCAGCAGCGGCGGACTTCCTCCACAAACACGTCCACCGCCAGAGAACTGGCAATGTTTCCGGATTTGGCGCCGCCCATGCCGTCGCAGACGATGCACAGCAGGTTGCCGCGGTCAAGCTGTTCAATTCTGTAGGAATCCTGATTCTGTTTCCGGACACAACCGGGATCGGTCAATCCCCAGCTCTGCATAGGCTCGCGCCCCCTTTTCTCTATCGCTTCTCTTTGCTTTGATTGTACTTTCGTCTCAGCTGCCCGCAGGAGGCGTCGATGTCGCCGCCCAGCGTTCTGCGGACGGTGGCAGTGACGCCGCCGTCTTCCAGAATTTTCTGAAACGCCGCCACTGCCGCCCGGGTGCTGGGCTTCAGGGGGCTTTCCTCCACATGGTTTAAGGGGATCAGATTGAAGTGGGCAGGCAGCCCCTTCAAGCGCCGGAGCAGCTCTTTCGCATCCTCCGGGCGGTCGTTGACACCGTCGATCATGGCGTATTCAAAGGAAATCCGCCGGGAGGTCGCCTGATAATACCGGCGGCAGGCCGCCAGCAGTTCCTCGCTGGGATAAGCCTTGTTCACCGGCATGATCCGGTCCCGCACCTCGTCGTTGGGCGCGTGGAGGGAAACCGACAGCGTCAGCTGCAGTTTCCGCTTCGCCAGCTCGTCGATCTTCGGCACCAGCCCGCAGGTACTGAGACTGATATGCCGCATGGAAATGTTCATGCCCTCCGGGCTGTTCACCAGCTCCAGAAAACGCATCACATTGTCAAAATTGTCCAACGGCTCGCCAATGCCCATCAGCACGATGTGGGAAATAGGCAGGCCGGAGTCCACCTGCGTGAACAGCACCTCGTCCAGCATTTCATAGGGTTCCAGCCGCCGCACCAGTCCGCCGATGGTGGAGGCGCAGAAGGCGCAGCCCATGCGGCAGCCCACCTCCGTGGAAATGCACACGGTGTTCCCGTAGTGATAGCGCATCAGCACCGTCTCCACGCAGTTGCCGTCGGACAATTCCCAGAGGTATTTGATCGTGCCGTCCCGGGCGGATTCCTGCCTGCGCACCACCTTGGGAGCGCAGATGGGATATTCCCGCGCCAGCGTGTCCCGGAGGGACTTGGGCAGGTTCGTCATTTCGTCATAGGCGCGGACGCCCTTGTGCAGCCAGGTGTAAACCTGTTTGGCGCGGAACTGGGGCTGCCCCAGCTCTTTCAGAACCGCCGTCAACTCCGGCAGGGTCATGGATTTCAGATTCATGCTTTTCTCCGCAGACGGCAGATAAAGAAGCCGTCGGTGTCATACTCGCCGGGAATCAGGATGAGCATCCCGGTTTCGTTTTTTGGAAATACATCCGGCAGCGGCAGCGGCTCCGTCGTAAACCCGCCGTGCGCTGCAAGGAATGCGGAAACCACATCCTCGTTTTCCCGCTTCAGCACGGTGCAGGTGGAATACAGCAGCGTGCCGCCGGGTCTGACATAGGACGCCTGAGTCTCCAGAATTTTCAACTGCAAGGCCGGAAGGTCTTCCAGCTCTTTCAGATTTTTGTATCGGATATCCGGTTTTTTCCGGATGATGCCAAGGCCGGAACAGGGCACGTCGGCAATGACGGTGTCCATGGCGCCGACCCACTCCGGCACAACCTGGGATGCGTCCTGTTGGCGCGCCGTAATGTTCGTCAGTCCCAGACGCGCCGCACCGTTTTCGATCAGGGCAGTCTTGTGAGGGTAAATATCACAGGAGACGATGCTTCCCTTACCGCCCATGGCGATGGCCGCGGCGAAGCTCTTGCCTCCCGGCGCGGCGCAGCAGTCCAGCACGTTCCCGCCGGATTCCGGCAGCCCCGCGCACAGAACGCTGAGCTTCGCCGCCGGATCCTGCACATAGAACAGCCCTTCCCGGAATGCCGGCAGCTGCTCTAAGCTTCCCGTGCCGGACAGCACCAGGCAGTCCGCCATCCACTCGTGAGGTTTGACGCAGACGTGTTCCGCCGTCAGCCGCTCGGCCAGTTCCTCCGCGGAAATTCGGAGGGTGTTCACCTGCACCACCGTCCGGGGCGCGGCGTTGTCGGCAATGAGCATGGGTTCCAGCTTGCCCTTGGGCAGGTTTGCTTTCAGCAGGGAGATCAGCTCGTCCGGGTGGCTGTAGCGGTCGGCATAGGACACCGGCTCCTGCAAGGTTCCCTTCGTCGCCGCCGCCTTGCGAAGAACGGCGTTTACCAGCGCCCCGGCCTTCGGATTTTTGCAGTATTTCTTCGCCATCGTCACCGATTCATTCACGGCGGCGCTTTCTGGGACCTTGTCCAGCTCATAAATCTGGTACAGCCCCAGATGGAGGATGTCCCGCACCACGGGATGGAGGTCTTTCAGCCGCCACGTCAGGAGCTGCTTCAGGTAAAAATCCAGCTTGTTCCGGTTTTGCAGGACGCCGTAGCACAGCCGCGTGGCCAGCGCCGCGTCCCTTGGGGACAGGCGGTCCCGGGCAATATATTCTTTCAGCGCCCCGTTCGGCCATGCGCCGCTTTTGCGGCAGGCGATCAGCGCGTTCAGCGCCGTTTCTCTCGCGCCCATCAGCGCTCCAAGGGATGACCCCGGAAATAATCGGGCGCCGCCATGCGCTTGCCGCCCTCGGCTTGCAGGGAAATGATCTCCACCGCCCCCTCGCCGCAGGCGATGCGCAGTCCGGTCTTCGTCAGGCTTAAGATTTCGCCGGGCTTGCCGCTGCCCTCCACTACCCGTGTGGCGTGGACTTTGAAGGTCTTGCCCTGCAATTCCATAGTCGCAACCGGCCATGGATGCAGCCCCCGGACGTGGTTATGCACCTGCTGCGCCGTCTTCGTCCAGTCGATGGGGCACATGGACTTGTCCAGCATGGGAGCATAGCTGACCCCCGACGCATCCTGAGGCGTGGCAGGCACCTTCCCGCTTTCAAACCGGGTCAGGGTTTTGCTCAGCAGTTCCGCCCCCAGCACCGCCAGATGATCCAGCAGCTCCCCCGCCGTTTCGTTTTCGCCGATGGGGGTCTTGGAAACGTCAATGATATCCCCGGCGTCCATCTCCCGGGTCAGGTACATAGCGGTAACGCCGGTCTCCGTCAGGCCGTCCAGCACCGCCCACTGATAGGGGGCGGAACCGCGGTATTTGGGCAGCAGGCTGGCGTGGATGTTGATGCAGCCGTATTTCGGCACGTCCAGCACCTTCTGGGGCAGGATGCGCCCGTAGGCCACCACGGCGCAGATGTCCGGCTGCAAGGCGCGGAGCTGCTCCACCGTCTCTTCCTCCCGGAAATTTTCCGGCTGAAATACGGGGATTCCGGCAGCCACCGCCACCTCCTTCACCGGGGACGCCACCAGCTTCATGCCCCGTCCCTTGGGGCGGTCAGGCTGGGTGTAGACGCCCACCACGTCGAAGCCGTCGGCCAGAATTTTTTTCAGGCAGGTCGCCGCGATGTCCGGCGTACCCATAAACACAACACGCAAGGATGATCCCTCCGTTACTTTTCTTGCTCCAGTTCTTCCTCCGTCAGGAACCGCTCCATGACCTCGGTGTAGACGATGCCGTCCAGATGATCCAGCTCATGGCAGAAGCACCGGGCGATCAGTTCCTCGCCCTCAGCCTCGAACCACTCACCGTTCCGGTCCTGCGCGCGAACCTTGGCATAGTTGGGGCGCTTCACCAGACCGTACTTGCCCGGAACGCTGAGGCACCCCTCCGCGCCGCACTGCTCACCGCTGGTCTCCACCAGCTCCGGATTCACCAGCTCCAGAATTTCCTCGCCGGTATCCACGATCACCACCCGGCGCAGAATGCCCACCTGAGGGGCAGCCAGCCCCACGCCGTTGGCTTCGGCAAGGGTATCGGTCATGTCGTTCAGCAGTTTGTGCAGCCGCCAGTCGAATTTCTCCACCGGACGGCATACCTTGTGCAGCGCCGGGTCTTTGTATGTCAGAATTTTGCGCAGTCCCATGATTTTACCTCGTTTCTCTTATTTCCCGACGGTCAGTCGAATCCGTTCACATCGATGTAGGCGCTGACACCCCGGTTTGCCTTGTCCTTTCCGAACTCCCGGAGAAGATAGGAAAGCAGCTGGCGCATTGTCCGGGTCAGGCGGCAGCGCAGGGTCAGCTGGTAGCGGAAATGGTAGTTGACCTTCGGCACGGCGCAGGGCGCAGGCCCCAGCACCGCGCAGCGTTCCTCCCGGTAGGCTTCCTGACGCAGACACGCGATCAGGCTGTCCCGGAATTTTGCCGCGCCCCGAAGCACCGCCGTTTCCTCCCGTCCCGTCACCACCACGACGGCGAGATCGCCGAAGGGCGGCGCATTCTGTACCCGGCGCAGCTGAATTTCCAGATCGTAAAATCCGTCGTAATCCTGCTCCGCCGCGTACCGGATGACCTGATGGTCGGGCACCATCGTCTGAATGATAGCCTTTCCGGGGCTGTCCCCCCGGCCGGCTCTGCCCACCACCTGGGTGAGCATATTGAAGGTGGTCTCCCCCGCCAGATACCCGCCGGTGTACAGGCTCAGATCGGCGTCCAGCACGCCCACCAGCGTGACGTTGGGGAGGTTCAACCCCTTGGCCACCATCTGGGTGCCAAGAAGCACGGGAACGTTCTCCTTTTGGAAGTGTTCCAGAATTTTTTCGTGTGTATTCACGGCGCTTACCGTGTCAGCGTCCATCCGGTCGGTCTCCATGTCGGGGAAGAGGAACTCCAGCTCCTCCTGCACTCTCTGGGTGCCGGTGCCGATGGTTTTCAGCGGGCCGCCGCACGCCGGGCAGCGCTCCGGCACCGGCTGGGAAAAGCCGCAGTAGTGGCACATCAGCCGGTTGTTGGCGCTGTGATAGGTCAGGCGGACGCTGCACCGGGGACATTCCGGCGCTTTCCGGCAGTCCACACACACCAGCGCCCGGCTGTTTCCCCGGCGGTTGAGCAGCAGAATCGTCTGCTTTCCCGCGTCCCGGTTGTCGGACAGCGCTTCCCGCAGAGGGATGCTCAGGGAAAGATCGTTTCCCAGCTTCAGCTCCTCCCGCATGTCCACGATGTCCACGGCGGGCAGCTTCCGTCCGCCATAGCGTTCCGCCATAGTGTACAGGCTGTAAGCGCCGGTCTTCGCCCGGTACATACTTTCCACGGAGGGCGTCGCGGAGCCGAGCAGCACCAGTGCGCCTTCCTTCGCGCCCCGCCAGATGGCGACCTCTTTGGCGCTGTAGCGGGGGGAATTTTCGGATTTATAGGAATGCTCCTGTTCCTCGTCCAGAATGATCAGGCCGGGGGTACAGGGGGCAAACACCGCCGAGCGGGTCCCTACGACCACTTTCGCGTCGCCGCTTCGGACGCGCTTCCACTGGTCGTACCGTTCCCCCGCCCCAAGGCTGCTGTGCAGCACCGCCACCTGAGTGCCGAAATAGGCCGTCATCAGCCCCAGCAGCTGGGGCGTCAGGGCGATTTCCGGCACCAGAAGCAGGGTGCTTCTGCCCGTTTCCAGACAGGTTTGGATGAGTTTGATATAGACGGAAGTCTTTCCCGAGCCGGTCACACCCCGAAGGAGTGCGACCCCCGGATTTTCCTGCGCCATTTGCTTCGCAAGTCCGTCATAGCAGCGCTGCTGATCGGGGCTGAGCACCAGCGGCCCATTTAGCTTTGCCGGACGGATTTCCCGGCATCGAAGGACCGGCTGCTCGGTCAGCGTCAGATACCCCAGCTTTTCCAGCCGGTTCACCGTCGCGGTAGAAGCGCCGGTAAAATAGCACAGCTCCTTCACGGACACGCTGCCCACGCCGCACATCAGCTCCAGCACATTTTTCTGCATGGCGGCGGATTTGGGGCGGTGGGAGGCGTACTCCATGGCTTCCTCGGCGGAAACCGCCAGAGCGGCGATTTTCTCCGTCTTGTCATTGGCGCGGCGCAGATATTCCGTTTCGGCGGATATCCACTTTTTCCGCGCAAGATACGCGATCACGCCGGAAAGGGTTTCCTCGTCGGGAATCAGAGCGCGCAGAGCAGATTCCTCCGCCTGACCGCCCAGATTTTCCAGCAGCGCAAGCACCTCCGCCGCGCCGTCCTTACGGATGGCCTTTTCCTTCCATGAGCGGTCGCCGGTGAGAGATATCCGTTCCCGCGCCTGAAACCACAGTCCCGCCGGGAGCATGACCCGGAGGCACTCATAAAAGGTGCAGAAATACCGCTCCCGCAAAAATGCCGCCAGCCGCAGTTGATGCTCCGACAGAATCGGCGCTTCGTCCAGACACCGCTCCACGGCTTTCAGCTTTTCCTCATTGCCTGTCTCCACAGTGAGGACGACGCCCTCGGTGCGCTTGTTGGCGCGGCCGAAGGGCAGCTGCACCCGCTGGCCGGGCTGCAGGGTCATCCCCTCGGGGATTTTGTAGGAATAGGGCTTGTCAATGGCATAGGTCGCGGCGGAAACCGCGATTTTCGCAATCATCCCTCACCCCATCCTTTCCGCTGCTTTTCCGGAGGACGTTCGCGTCCCCCGGAAAAGCATCATTTCATATACTCTTCCTTCACGGTAGCGGAAAGCTCGCCGTCCGCCACTTCCTCAATGGCCATGGTCACGGGCTTTTCCGGCAGATCTTCCTGAAACGCCTCGGCCTCAGCGGCGATCTGACGGGCGCGGTGCGCCACCAGATTCACCAGCAGATAACGGCTGTCCACTTTCTTCAGCAAATCAGCAACAGGGGGGTATAGCATAATTTCGTTCCTCCAATAAAGTAGCAATATATTCAGTCAGCCAGATTGGCAATGATTGTCAGGATTTCTTCGGCGCAGCGCTTCGCGTCGTCGTTAACAACGGTGTAATCGTACCAGCTTCGCTGCTCCATTTCCCATGACGCCCGTTCCAGACGCATTTTGATCTGTTCCTCCGAGGTATCGCCCCGGCTGCGCAGACGGCGCTCCAGCTCCTCCCGGGACGGCGGCATGATGAAGATCAGCACCGCGTCAGGGGCGGACTGCTTCACCTGCTTCGCGCCCATCGGCTCGATGTCCAGAAGCAGCAGTCCCTGCTCCATTTTTTCCTCCGCTTGGGCGCGGGGGGTGCCGTAGTAGTTGCCCGCGTGGGCGTCGTATTCCAGAAACGCATTTTCCCGGATCATTTCCTCGAAGCGTTCTCTGGTCACGAAGTAGTAGTGTACCCCTGTCTCTT
>ENA-OYYK01001511-OYYK01001511.1-human-gut-metagenome-genome-assembly--contig:-NODE-1511-length-11100-cov-7.310186_pt1 | contig 11100 bp, 10 predicted proteins | sample MGYA00243247_ERZ653443 | MGnify/ENA primary metagenome ERZ653443 (study PRJEB26926, sample SAMN06165010) | human gut metagenome | biome: ENVO:00009003; feature: ENVO:2100002; material: ENVO:00002003... | reverse complement strand
CTGTAAATCTGTTGTCAGTGACTTCGGTGGTTCGAATCCACCTTCCCCCACCAAAAAGTCCGATATCCTATGGATACCGGACTTTTTTGCACCATTTTGCTGTATTTGCTTTTTTGGAAAGTACGCTTTGCCTTACAACGAATTGCTCGTAGTCGGTCCGAAAGTTTTCGTCTACCTGTTCTGGCAATTTGTATCATCAAGGGGAAGCAGTCCCTTTGACCCACACCATGACCCACATAACGAAATGCGCGGAAATATTCAAAGAGCACCAGAAAGGACTACCCTTTCCGGTGCTCTTTGGGCACTCTTGTTTCCTACATGATTTGTGCCATGAAGTCTCCCATCTTCTCCGCAGCATTCCGCTGCATTTGCCTTGTCGTGTGCGTATAAGTGCGAAGGGTAAAGCCTGCATCGCAATGTCCGAGCATACTGCTGACCGTTTTCACATCCACACCGTTCTGGAGTGCTAAGGTTGCGAATGTGTGTCGAAGGTCATGAAAGCGTATGTGCTCCAGTCCTGCGTCCTTGAGAATTTTTTTGTGGAGGTTTACTACCGAGTCGGGATGATACATCTCGCCTGTTCTGCTGGACGGAAACATCCACGGATTATCGGGATGCTTGGCGTGTTCCTGCTTTAGCAGTTCCACGGCGTCCTGCGGGATAGATACCTCCCGGATGGAGTTTCCGGTTTTGGGCTGGCTCAGGATAAGCGTCCCATCTGTGTCCCAACTGGCTTGTTTGCTGACGGAGATGGTGCAGTTGGCTTCATCAAGGTCGGTCCATTGCAATGCCACCAACTCGCCTTTTCTCAAACCGCTAATCAATTCCAGATAGAACATAGGAAGGACATCTCGTCGTTCGGCAGCATCCAGATATGCACGGATATGATCAGGATGGAGTATCTTCATTTCTTGCTTTTCGATCTTAGGGACAATACAGTTCTCTGTGGGATTGCTGAGAATGAGTTTTTCCTTCACCGCTCGGTCCAGAGCATTGTGCAGCATCATGTGAATGCCCCGCACGGTGGAGTTGCTTAATCCCGGTTTCTTCTTTTTCTGTACCTTTCTCAACCTGCCATTGCTCTGCAGGTCATTGTAGAGCTTTTGCAAATCACGGGTGGTGAGCTTATTCAGCGGAATATCTCCGATAGCGGGGCTGATATGCTGCTCGATATTTCGCTGATAGTAATTCATGGTGGAGGGACGGATATGCGGTTTGGCGTACAGTTCAAACCATGTTCGCAACCATGTAGCGACTGTGTACTCGTTTGCTCGACTGATATCCAGCAGCTTGCAGTCTTCTATTGCTTTCGTTAACTTTGCCTTGCATTCCGCCTGCGTCTTGCCGAGGACATTCTTGATGATGCGTTTGCCTGTCTCGGGATGGTAGCCCGCAGTGTAACGGCCCTCCCAGCGCCCATCGGACCGCTTGCGGATGCTGCCTTCACCGTTGGCGCGTTTCTTAGCCATATGGAATCACTCCTTTCTTGGTAGCCACAACACATACCATAACTCCGCGAAGAAAGCTATTACTTTTTCGAGCATCTTCTTTGATTACAGCGGTGCGTTTTTGGAAAAGTCCTATTGTTTTTAAGCAGCGCAAAATATGCGCTTTGTGCATGAGAGAATATAGAAAGGACGCCGCGGTGAGCGGCGTCCTTGGAGAACGGCTTGCTGTTATTCTTTCGCGGCAAGCTGTGCCACAACATCGAGAAAAATGTTGGCGCCGGCGGCAATGTCAGCGTCGCGTGTCAGCTCCAGCGGATTGTGGCTGACGCCGCGGACGCTTGGAACGAAGATCATCGCCGTGGGACAGATGCGAGCAAGCATCTGCGCATCCTGCCCTGCGCCGGAGGTCATGCGGCGGCAGGAAAGCCCCCGCGCGGCGGCGGAGTCTTCGATGAGCCGCACGATCCCCTCGTCGAAGAGTACCGGATCAAAACGGCTGAGCCGCTCGGCTGTGATCTTGACGCGGTCGGTCCTTTCCAGCTCCGCAAGATAGTCGGCAAGCGCCTGCTCCTCGGCGCAGAGCTGCTGCGCGTCGGGGTTGCGGACGTCCACGGTGAACACAGCCCTGGACGGAATGACATTGATGGCGTTTGGCTCGAACGTGATGCAGCCGGTGGTGGCGACGGTGCGGCTGTCCGGCAGCTCACAGCGGCGGCGCAGGAAGGTGATGACCTTCGCGGCGGCGAGGCCCGCGTCCACGCGGTAGGCGGTCGGCGTGGTGCCGGCATGGTTCTGCTCTCCTTCGATGGTGACGCGCTGCCAGGAAATGCCTTGCAGGTTTTCGACCGCGCCGATGGAAATGCCCTCGGCGTCAAGAATAGGTCCCTGCTCAATGTGCAGCTCCACGAAGGCGCAGGGCTTGAGAAAGCCCGGCTCGACCGTACCCGCGTACCCGATGCGTCGGAGCTCCTCGCCGAGCACCGTACCGTCCGTGCCGACAGAGGCAAGCGCCTTTTCGAGCGGGTAGCCACCCGCGTAGACGAGAGAACCCATCATGTCGGGTGCGTAGCGCACACCCTCTTCGTTGGTGAACGCGCCGATGGCGATGGGACGCGCGGGCACAAAGCCCGACGCCTTGAGCGTTTCAACGACCTCGAGCGCCGCAAGAACGCCGTAGCAGCCGTCAAATTGTCCGGCATTGATGACGGTATCAATGTGTGAGCCAAGCATGAGCGGTGCGGCGTCGGCGCAGCCCTCTGGCACCCAAATACCAAAGAGATTTCCGATGTAGTCGGTCACGACCGTGAGACCGGCCTCGCTCATCCAGCGGGACACGAGATCGCGCCCCGCCTTATCCTCATCGGAGGCGGCAAGGCGGGTACGGCGGCCGTCGGTGTCAAGACCGACCGCGCCAAGCGTGTGGATACGCTTCAAAAGACGTTCTTCGTTGATGATCAGCATAGTCTGCTCCCTTCCGCTTCAAACTATCGGTTTTATTCTGTGATGATACCAGTATACGGGATTAAAAAAGCGAATTCTATCAGATATCAAACAAAAACTGTCCTTTTTTGCTTTTCCGCTGCGAAGGAATGTGGTAGGATAGAGAAAAAGGGGGCGAGAGAATGGCTGTACCATTTCCGAAATGCGAGGGCATGCAGGGCGAATTTTATCTGACGGTGGACGATAAGCTGCACGAGCATGTCGCGCCGCTTTCGGACGACCTTCCGCTCTCGGTGTATACCCAGAGCTACCGCCATGCCGCAAGAGAGCATATCCCGCTCCATTGGCACAGCGACGTGCAGCTCACATGGGTCTATGAGGGCGCGCTTGACTACACCGTTGAGGGCGGGAGTCTGGCGCTGACACCAGACGACCTCCTGCTTGTCAACGCGGGGCACCTGCACGGCTCCCGAACGGTGCAGGGCGACACGCGAACGCTGTGTATCAATTTCGCGTCGGAGCAGCTTTTCCCGCCCGCGCTGCTTCGGCGCTATATCTGTCCGCTGCTGGAGGATGCAGCCTTTTCCCACGCCGTTCTGCCGCTGCGCGCAGAGTGGTCGGAGATCCTGCGCGGCTGCTGTGCGTGGGATGGCGAGCCGGACTGCTTCGCTGTATATGAACTGCTCACGCAGGTGCTACGCGAGCTGACACGCAGCTCCCGCGGCGGGACGGAGAAAAGCGGCGAGGAAGCGCGGCTTTTTCAAACTGCGCTCCGCTACCTGCACGAGCATTACAGCGAGCCGCTGTCTGCCGGACAGCTTGCATCCGCTGCGGCGGTCAACCGCACCATGCTTAGTGTATTGTTCAAAAAGTACACCGGCATGACGCCGACGCGGTACCGGAATGAATACCGGCTCTACATGGCCAAGAGCATGATCGTCGGCACGGACCGGCCGATCACCGAGATCTGCGCAGAAACAGGCTACAATCAGCTCAGCCACTTTATCGAGCAGTTCCGCCTGCGCTATGGCGCCTCACCGCTTCAATACCGCAAGCGGTATGGTGCGGGGTGACAGGGACGTCTGCTGAATCAACGGAACTGCATCGTATATCCCTGTTGCTGTTCGAGTTCATGATCGTCCGGCTTGTGGCCGAGGGCAATGCGCTTACGCTGAAGCTCCTGCAGCCGTTTACGGTCAATGTGGATGCCACCGACTGTTGACATAGCGGGAGCGTTGTCCCAAAAGATATTACCCATGTGATAGAGCAGCCGCGTGGCTGCCAGCATGACCGAGGGCGGATGCTGTTCCCCACGATCTATGCGATCTACGAAGAAACTGGCATAAGCATGACCATTTTCCTGCGCCGCCACGAACCACTCGTAGGCAGCATCCGTATCTTTTGGAACGCCCTCGCCCATGAGGTACAGCTTTCCCAATAGATATTGTGCGTAGGCATTTCCGTTGTTCGCGGCCTGCCACAGATATTCCGCCGCAGCCGAAGCGTCCTTGGACACATTCTCACCGCCGAGATATTCCTTTCCCAGCCGATAGGCGGCGTAGTCGTTGCCGTTATCGGCGGAGCGTTTCAGCCAGTAGACTCCTTTGGCAGAATCATGAACGTCAGCATCGTCGGAGAGATACAGCTTGCCCAACGCGTACTGCGCCGCATCGATTTCCTGCTCGGCAGCACGTTCGAACAGCTTCTGTGCTTTGACCGTGTCCGGTATCAACAGCCCACCATCACGGTACGCCGTGCCGATAATGTACTGCGCGTGAGCATCACCGCTCTCCGCTAACCGCTCTAATTGCTCCACCGCTTCGTCCCGTTCCTCCAGCGGATAACTCTCATCGTTCGCCGCGTTTTGCAGTTCTTGACATTCATAGCTCATATCATAGGTACTGATCTGCTCGCCGTCATCCTGCGTCTCCGCGTCCTCGAAGGAGATTTTGTTCACGCGGATATGCTCTGCTTCCTTGATGACCGCATTCTTGATCTGGCGGAACTCCTTCTGTTGCGATAGCGGTGGACGGATTCTCTTTTTCTCTTCGGAGTAATAATCCTCCACCTGACACTGTAGCTCCCACCACGTTTGATAGCACTCATTCACGATGGGCAGCCGCACCATCTGGTCGACGATCTCATCCACCAGCTTCTTCATCGGTTTCGGCAGATATCCGTAGTTTTTCTTGCCGCTGACTTGACCGAGCTGCCGCGACAGTTCCCAAATCATTTGCTCGGCATCAGGGTGGTCGCAGGTCATTTCCTGCATCGCCTTCGCCAATTCCAGCATCGCTTTCCGCGCTTCCGCCACCAGTTCATCGCGGGACTTACTTTTCTGCTCGTAGACATGGAGCAGTTCCTGACGGAAGATCTGATTGGTCAGCGTGGACTTGATCTGCCGGATACCATCCTTGGAGAGGTACGCCTGATTGGGTTTCGTTGACCACGCCATCATGTGGATGTGGGGATGATTTCCCTCGTCGTGGAATGCAGCGTACCAGTGGAAGTCCTCCGGCGGTATTTTCATCGCCGCCGCAATGTCATTACGGTGTGCGCGCAGTAATGTGCACCACGCTTCCGCATGATTGTATCCCAGCCGCTCCGCATCCTCGCGGTGGAGAGAGATGATGTGCGTCCACACATTGCCGGTGTAGTGGTCCAGTTCATCCATGGCTCTGCTCAGATCCACGTTGTCATCGTCACCGAAGAGACCGTGCTCACCCAACCGCTCCGCTCTGGGACGCAGTGCGATGTACCCAGCGTAGCCATCTATGCTCTGCACCTTGTCCCAGTTTTCTTCTAAGGTCAATGTGATGAGCGCAGACGCATTTGCCTTGGTGGGATGCGCTACGTAGTCCTCGTATTCCAGCAGTGTTTTTGTATCAGGAAGATCCTTAACCAGTTTCGCGATGAGCTGCTCCTGCTTTCGTGTAGGCGGGCGGTCATTTGGAATGATCTCTACCCGCTCCCGCGTTGCGATGTACTTCAGGTAACCTCCGGCACTTTTCCCACCGCCGCACTTGATGTACGGACTCTTGACGATCAGCCTTGCCATGCTTCGTCCTCCAACTCACGGAGCTTTTGCTCCATCCGAAGCTGACCGTTCGTTTTCTTAACTGCGGCGATACTTTTCGCACGCTCTTGCCGCAGCACTTCTTCACTTACGTTGAGGCTTTGCAGCGCGAGGGACATCATCATGTCCATCTCTACTGCCTGCTTGTAGAGCAGAGATGATATGCGGTCCTCGAACAGCTTCAACCGTGCATCGATGGCGGACTGTACCGCTCGCGGAAGTGTAGTGCTTTCGCCAGCCGCAAGCATATCCGCGTAGCGGTTCACCGCCTTTTCGATGAACTCATTTTTGCTGCGGCAGTTATCTTCCTGATACCACCGCTCGATTTTTGAGGCTGTTTCATCCGTCATGCGGAAATTCAGCCTGTTTTCATTTTTGCTCATAATTCCTCCAAATCGTGATAAGGCACGCTTCAAACCCTTGAACCGCCTGCGTTCACGGGAACTAAGACGCCAGTCGCTCCGTAACATCCCGCAAAAGACGCCACAACCGCCTGCGCTGAAAACCTCGTCAACTGCCCGCACTGCGGGCAGAAGTGAACGGGCGGAGCGTCGGTTAAGACGCCAGCCCTTTATCCTGCTATAGATAAAATCCTCCGATAATCACCCAATCTGCCCCAAGTGCGCTGAAAGCTGTCCACTGTACAGTAGAGAAAACTGCTCCCGGAAACCGCTTTAAGTCGTTGCCACCGTCGTTCAAGGGTATCTCCACCCCACCCCTATCGGTAGGAGCGCACACAGCGGCTTACACGCGCAAACAGGGCGTGTTTCAGATGGAGGGTGGTATCCGTACCCTCAACATGCGCTACGCGGTCCGGAACCTCTGCGCGCGCAGAGGTCAGGGGGCATACTTTGCCATTTTTGCATGGGTCGAGAGGCTGTTGAAAAAACAGAGAGCCTTCGGAACGGAGACGCGCATCGTGCGTGTCTCTGTTCCGAGGCGCCGCGGTCCCGCAGGGCCGCGCTGCTCCACTGCTGGTTCTTGCGTTGTACCGGCGAGCTTCACGGCTTGTCATCGCTGCGTCGAAGTGCGGATAGAGATTTGTTGACGGACTTGTTAGATTCTGCTTGCAGGATAAGGGATTCTTCTTTGGTTACAGCGGTGCGTTTTGAGGACCGCTGTTTGTGTCGATCCATGCGAGGAACTTGTCTTTCGGAATGACGATCCGGCTGCCGATTTTGAGCGCGGGGAAGCCGCTGCTTCGTGCCAGCTCATAAGCACCGGCGCGGGAGATCCCCAGCACAGCAGCGACCTCTGCGACGGAGAGCATCAGCGGCAGCTCGTCGTAGCTTATATAGGTGGAGTGTATCATGGCGTTCTTCCTTTCCTCATGCTCCGGGCAGCAGATTCATTGCGGACAGCTTGCACTGAACTCGTTGCCGTTCTGCTGTACGCTCGACCGCGGATAGTTGGTGCGTATGAAAAATTTCTACGGCTTCACGGATCGGTCTGAGGGTGTAGCGCAGGTTGCCGTTCTTCTTGATGCCTGATCTCATCAGGACAGAGGTCGGCTCAGTATAGATGAGACCTTTCTCCGCGAGCGCGTCGACGTATCGCATGACCGTATTCTTTGCGCGGCCAATGGCGTTGCCAATCGTGGTATAGCTTGGCCAGCATTGATAGGTGCTGCGGCTTTCGAGACATCGGAGGTAGGCATACACCGCGATCTCACTTGCATCCAGCCCGAGCGAAAAAATCTCGTTCGGCATGGTGAAATAGTTTTTGCTGGGAAACTGATTCATGGGGTGCCCTCCTGTCCGTTGGGGTGGAAGAGATGGATGAACTCCTTTGCGGAATGGACGATGCCGAATTCCTTGAGCTGCTGGTAGCGGATCAGGTCGCAGAGGGTACGCAAACTGATCTCTGCGTACTCCAACAGCTTGTCGGTCGCCAGCATCTGCTGATAGGCATCCAGCGTAGTCGGTTCATCCGGCGATTGGAAGAAGGCGAACAGTTCTTCTTCGGTTGGAACGCTGTCCGGTGCATCGTGCTGCATCTCCTGCCGGATGTAGTCAATGACCTCCTGTTCGACTTGGGCGGTCAGGGAGTGCAGTAGTTGCTGCTTGCTTTGTTCAAATGGATTCATAGTTATACACGCTCCTTTGTGTTCGGGTGAGGCGGTAAGGCTGCGGCCAACTCAGCCATGCTCCGATGGCGGAGCAGATTTGCCTCTACCTATAAGGACACTCAGAGTGCATTTGTAAACCAGAAAACAAAAAACTTTTCAAAAAAACTGGGAAGCCCTGTCATGAGACAGAGCTTCCCAGCTTTTTGTGTAGCTTTTTCAGTCGCTTTGATACCGCCATTCTGGAGATGCCATAGATCTGACCGATCTCCTCCATCGTCAGCTCACCGCTGTATCGGAGTGAGAGCAGGTTTTGACCTTGCACGTCCAGTTTTGCAATGGCTCCCCGCAGATTTTCAAGCCGGAGGTTCCTGAGCACCGCATCCTCCACGGGACGCTTGACGCACTCCAAACCGGACAGCACCGTTTCAAACTCACTTTTACTCAGGTGCCTTGCGTCCTGCTTCTCCTGCGCCTGTTCCCGTTTTCGATCCTGCTCAAGGAAGTCTGCGACCTCCTTTGGCACCGATACTTGCTCACCATTGTAGACGATAACGACAGTGTCGTTCATTTTGTGTCCTTTCCGCTTTCAACGGAAGGGTACACACCCGCGCTGCCGGTACAGCGCCAAAAACTGTCGACCTTCATGGAACTTCCTGCGTACAGGGTGGTCATAATGCCCTACGGGGTCCATGAATGCCTGAGGCCACACTTACGGTGTGAACCTCACCGGAAAGCCGCGAGATTTGGCTTTCGCCTGTTATCAGTATAAAGCGGGCGCGGAAGATTGTCAAGGTAAGGCCTACAGTGCAAAATCAGGGGACGCCGTGCGCGGCGCCCCTGCTGAGTTGTAATAGAGCGAATGTAGGCTCTACTGTGTGACCGATCGCATCGGCTTTTTCAAACACGGTCTACAATTCGATTGAGGTCCTTGAATCTCCGAAGGTCCTGACCCTGCTAACAAGAGCGTCCAGCGTTTTCACATCAGGAACTGCAAAACGCAACAGGACATTAAAGTTGCCGACCATGTGATAGAATGCCATGATCTCGGGCATCTGCACACAGAAGTCACAAAGCATAGGATACCCGGCAGCTTGTGGTATCGAGTAAAGAGACTATTAGAATCTCCAACGGCGGCTATAATGACTTTTTGGATGCAATCAACGTTTTCACTCCAAGGTGTTTCCCTTAAAGCGCCTTCGCCTCTTATCGTTAATACTCCGTCTTTTAGTTCCCACTCAATGCCATCAATGGTTCCGCTATCTTCACTTTCCGCTTCTGCGCCGTTATGAGTTGGGCTATCTGTTGGCCGTTCATGGCGCTCTCACAGCTAATGCAGAAAAAATCCCTATTACAAGCAGAGACCCCAAAAAGAATGCCTTTTTCATACGATTACCTCTACTTTCAAGAGACACAGCCATGAGTAAAACTCCAAAAGAGTAGTAATTGCAATGGTTCCCAGACATGGCTTCAACCGAAAATCATTCCATTGATATAGAAAGCGGAGCCCCTTTTTGGTAAAATTGACTTGAGAGAAAACCAACCAGAAAGGGGCTGGCCGCTATCTACCGACAGGAAATCATTCAGGATGTCACGCTGTTTACATCCCAAAGCGCCGCCATGTTCTACGACAAGCTTTTCAGCAGCTTGGACTTCACGCTGCCCAGAGCGGCAACCGGGCGGCGCGGATTTCCGAAGGAAGCCATGGTCTGTGCTTTTATCGTTATGAAATGCGAGGGTTTCTCACAGATCACAGATTTGATGGATTATCTGGACAACAACCGACTCATTGCCCATTACTGCGGCTTCAATATTATGGAGCCGCTGCCGTCCTACTGGACGTATGACCGTTTCCTACGGCAGTTGGGCAACGGTGCGTTGAAAGCGGTCATGACCGGCCTGGTGCGGCAACTGTACGAATTGGGGATCGTGGACGCATCCTTCATCGGTCTGGATTCCACGCCCGTCATGGCAAACACCAAGCAGAACAATCCAAAATCCTTTGCAAAAAACAAGTTCTCCAAGGAGAACCACCCCAAAAGCGACCCGGACTGTGCCCTCGGCGTTCACTCTGCCTCCAACCAGCACAATGAGCGGCGGTATGAGTTCTACTGGGGGTACAAGAGCCATGTGCTGGTGGACTGTATCTCCGGGCTGCCGCTCTACGAGCTGACCACACCGGGCAATGTCGCCGATTCCTCCGTCGCCGCTGAGATCCTCGCAGCTGCGAATCAGACGGTTTCTTTGAAGGAATGCGCCTTCCTTGCCGACAAGGGCTATGACGTGAAAAACATCTACAATACGGTAAAAACAGTCTATGAGGGCGAGGCATTTATCCCCCTCAATCCACGCGGCACGAAAGCCTCTGAAGCGATTTCTGTCGGTAATCCAATCTGCGCGGCCGGGCTGGCTATGCACAAGGACGGCAAAACCACCGACAATGGGCGTACCCGCCAGAAATACTGCTGCCCGTTCCGCCAGTCCAAGACCGGTGTTTGCCCCTGCAACCACAAAAACTGGAACAACGGCAAGAAAAACCGGGGCTGCACGAAATATAAGACCATTCCAAACGATTACAGACTTTCCATTGACCGCAGCTGCCTCTATTTTAAACGGACTTACGCCCTGCGGACGGAGTGTGAGCGTTACAATTCCCGCTTCAAATCCACAGGTCAGGAACGGCTGTGGGTGCGCAACGGCGCAAGCGCGGCGAACCTCAACACACTGGCTCATATCTCCGCTCTGGCGGTTGCGCTGGCCGCCGTTTTGTCCGGCTCTCACTCCTACCACGCATCCAAATCATTCCGGCGAGGTGCTTAAAGCGCCCCCTCATACGGCTTTTTTCGCTCGGTTTTCCTCCGGGCCTGGTTTTATGCGCTTTTTCTCTTGGTCGGGTAATCCCCGCTTTTTCGCTCTCTTCGCCCTTTTGTTTTAGGACTTGTTTTGCTCATCCCTATATTATACCCGCATATAGGTAAAAATCAACCTATAACTTACACATTGTTTGGCTCTCGTATGTAGGACTACAATACATCTTGGACAATTGAATAAAAAGGGTATGAGGAATAGGG